>SXGQ01229740.1_pt1 | contig 17670 bp, 13 predicted proteins | sample 3178371 | NCBI WGS metagenome assembly SXGQ01 (sample SAMN11356859, study PRJNA531348) | freshwater metagenome | isolation source: freshwater sample F1-20 | place: China: Fuxian Lake, Yuxi | collected 2017-12-25 | reverse complement strand
CCCGAAAACGCGTGCCATCGACGCACCACGTTTAAGTTCTTCAAATCGCTCATGATTTGGCGCGACGGCAACCGAGCCGCGTTGCTGAAAGCCAGTTGCTTGACCCGTGACTTCTTCAAGAGTTTTGAACAAGTTCGTGGTGTATTGCGCGAGGCGAGTCAAATTATGTGTGGCCCGCAATTGACCGACCAGGCCAGCAGCGTGCCAAGTTGTGCCACAAGTGAGTTGTTTTCGCTCAAGTAAGACCACGTCTGTGCAACCGCGTAGCGCGAGGTGATAAGCGACACTGCAACCGACGATTCCACCGCCAATGATTACGACGCGAGCATTCTTGGGCACGTCAACCATTTGGCACCTTTTTCCTTCTCAAGATTTTCTAGACCATTTCTTTAATTTGTCTACACGTTCGGGGGCTGTTTAGCATCGTCAACGCTACAGTTTGGCACTGTTATCTGTAAAACAGTTAGATGAAAAGATGGGTTTTTGATCATGGGCGAGCGAGCAAAGATTGTAATTATCGGCGGCGGAATCGCGGGCTGTAGCGCCCTTTACCATCTCGCCAAAATGGGCTGCACTGATGTTTTGTTGCTTGAGCGAGATGAACTGACTTCTGGTTCGACTTGGCATGCCGCGGGCAATGTGCCGACTTATTCAACGAGTTGGAGCGTGATGCAGGTGCAGAAATACTCCGCGGCGCTTTATCGAGAGTTGGCCAAAGACAAAGATTTTCCGATTAATTATCACGTAACAGGCTCGGTGCGTCTTGCCCATAGCGAAGAACGCATGGCCGAGTTTCGCCATGTCAAGAGCATGGCTCGCGCCAACCACATGGAGTACGACATGCTCACTCCAGCAGATCTCGTTGACCGATATCCGTTGATCAAGACCCACGATTTGCTCGGCGCACTATGGGATCCGTTGGATGGTGACATTGACCCCTCGCAAGTAACTCAGGCAATGGCTCGTGCTGCACGCGCACTTGGCGCACGCGTGCGACGCAATGAGCGCGTAATCGGTTTGCGTCAACACACAAATTTTGAATGGACGGTGACGACCAGCGCTGCTGGAGTTGAAACCGAAATTGAATGTGAAATCGTGATCAACGCCGCGGGTTATCGTGCGGGTGAAGTGATGCAGTTAATTGACCGACATCTGCCGATCATGACGATGGCACACCAATATTTGATTACCGAAGAAATCGACGAACTGGCTGCACGCACTGAACCGTTGCCGTTGCTCCGCGACCCTGATACTTCTTACTATTTGCGTCAAGAACGAAATGGCTTCATCCTCGGACCATATGAGTGGCAAGCAACACCGATGTGGCTCGACGGAATCCCGGATCAATTCGCTAATCAGTTGTGGCCAGACGAACTTGAGCGACTAGAAAAGCAAATTCTTGATGCAGGCGAGCGAGTACCAGTTTTGGCCGATGCTGGCATTGCGCGCGTCGTCAACGGGCCAATCCCATACGCGCCAGACGGCAACCCATATCTTGGGCCAGAGCGCGGGATGCGAAATTTCTTTCACTGCAACACATTCAGTTTCGGCATCGCTCAAGGTGGTGGCGCAGGCAAAGCAATTGCCGAGTGGATTCTTGATGGTCGCCCAGAGTTTGACTTGTGGGCGATTGACCGTCGGCGCTACAAGGCGTATGCCACAACCCAATACACGGTCGATAAAGCGGTTGAGGTTTATCAGAACGAATATGCGATGGGTTTCCCTTTCGAAGAACGACCAGCAGGCAGACCTGCGTACATGTCACCTTTATATAAGCAATTAAAGAAAAAAGGTGCGGCCTATGGCGCGCGCGGTGGTTGGGAGCGACCAACTTACTTCGATCCGAAAAATGAAATCACAGATCACTCGCTTTCATTTTTTAGACGCAACGGCTGGCGCAAAGTTGTCGCTAAAGAAGTGCATGCGGCGCGAAATGGTGTGGCAGTTCTTGATCTTCCGGGTTTCACGAAGATCGAAGTAAAGGGGCCTGGTGCATTCGCGTATCTCGACAACTTGCTTTGCACGAAGTTGCCAAAAGTTGGTCGAATAAGTCTTGTTTATGCATTATTGCCAGACGGCAAAGTTCTGAGCGAGTTCACTGTCGTGCGAGTTGCCGAGGAGAGTTTTTATCTCGTCGGTGCTGCTGGTTCTGAATGGCATGATCTTGACGTTCTTGAGATGGCGCTGCCAACCGATGGCTCTGTGACATTAAAAAATGTCACCGCTGATTATGGCTCAATTATTTTGGTCGGTCCGCGATCACGCGATGTACTTTCGCAAGTGACGACGACGCCAGTTGATAATGCATCCTTCAAGTGGTTATCGGCGCAGATGATTGATACGGCGGTTGGGCCAGTTCGTGCATTGCGCGTCAACTATGTCGGTGAACTCGGCTGGGAGTTGCATGCATCGAACGAGCAGATGGTCGCACTGTACGACGCGATTTGGAAAGCAGGCGGGAAGTTCGAGATTGCCGACATGGGAATTTATGCCGTTGATAGTTTGCGACTTGACAAGTGTTATCGCGGATGGAAAGCCGATCTTGAAATCGGTTTCTCGCCGTTTGATGCATCGCTAGATCGTTTTGTCGATCTCACAAAACCATCGTTTGTCGGCAAAGATGCATTGATTGCTGAAAAGGCCCGAGGTTCGGCTTATAGATTTGTGCCGATGATTCTTGATCAAGATGGCGATGCTGATGCCCCTTTTTGCGCGTCAGTGTTCAGTGGCGAAAAGAGAATCGGCATCATCACCTCTGGAGGCTGGAGTTTCACGCTGAACAAGAGCGTGGCTTTGGCTTATGTGCGCCCCGAATTTGAGGCACCAGGTACAAAAGTTGAGATTGAAATTTTCGGTTCACGTAAGTCGGCGACGATTGGACTTGAGCCACTGTTCGACCCAAAAAATGATCGGTTGCGTTCGTAAAAACCGATGCAAAAGGTATTAATCCCTCATATTTGACCTACTATGTGGGGTCTGACTTTAGAGGGGTTGTTTAGTGAAATTTAAGCCGAAGAAGGGTGACACGGTCATCTACCCGCAACATGGTGCCTGCGTGGTCTTGAATATGAAGCGGATGAAGGCATTTGGTAAAACCCAGGATTATTTGATTCTGAAAACAGTGATCAACGAGATGACTCTGTCGATCCCAGTTGATCAAATTTCTACGGTCGGTGTGCGTCCACCAGTTTCGTCCAGCGAGCTTCAAGACTTGGTATCGGTGCTGGCCAAAGCAGACCCGCGTGTGCCCGCAAACTGGTCGCGTCGGTTTAAAAATCACCAAGAAAAACTTAAGAGCGGCGATGTCTATCAAGTTGCAGAAGTTGTGCGCAACCTCGCAGCCCGTGACCGTGACTCAGCTTTATCGGCCGCCGAAAAAACTATGTATGACCGTGCTCGTGTCAACCTAATTTCAGAGATTCAACCAGCGCTTCGAGTAACCACAGAAGAGGCCGAGATTTATCTTGACAAGGCGCTCGAAAGAGGCGTGCTTAAGCCTGCCAAGACAGTTTCCAAAACTGGTGCCAAGCCGGTCGCGAAAAGTGCAGCTAAGAAAGTTGCTAAGCCCCCAGTGAAAGTCGGTCCCAAAAAAGTCACCAAGGTTGCCAAGGTTGCCAAGGCAGTCGGAAAAAAGAAGTGAACAAAGAGAAGAATTTTCGGTTTTAGAAAGCGTAAATAAATTATGAAGATCGGATTCTGTGGACTCGGAGTCATGGGCTCTCCGATGGCGCGACATTTAGCGAACAAGGGTCATGATGTTGTGGTTTACAACCGCAACAGCGAAAAATCCAAACAGTGGGTCGAGAAAAATGGTGGAAGTTTTGCTCTGACGCCGCGCGAAGTTGCCGAGCAGTGCGAAGTCGTGATGGTTTGTGTCGGTAACGACAGTGATGTGCGCAATGTCGCACTGGGTGCTGACGGCGTACTTGCTGGCCTCAAGGCTGGAACGGTACTAGTTGATCACACAACGGCTTCGGCGACTTTGGCGCGCGAACTCGCGTCTGTGTGTAGCGCCAAGAGTGTTGGATTTGTCGATGCCCCAGTTTCGGGTGGCCAGGCTGGCGCAGAAAACGGAGCACTAACTGTGATGTGCGGTTGTGATGATCAAAAGGTATTTGATCGCGTGCGCCCAGTGTTTGATGCATACGCCAAGGCCTGTCAGCGAATGGGCGATGCGGGGTCGGGTCAGTTGACGAAAATGGTCAATCAAATCTGCATTGCAGGCGTCGTGTCGGGTTTATCAGAAGCACTTAATTTTGCGGTGCGAGCCGGGCTTAACGCAGACCAAGTAGTCGAAGTTATTTCAAAAGGAGCGGCACAGTCGTGGCAGATGGAGAACCGTTCAAAGACGATGGTTCGTGACGAGTTTGAATTTGGGTTTGCCACCGAGTGGATGCGCAAAGATCTGGCCATTTGTTTTGATGAGGCGAAAAATAATGGCGCAGATTTAACGATGACAAAACTCGTCGACGAACTCTATGCAAAAGTTATCGCCATGGGTGGCGCCCGCTGGGATACCAGCAGCCTGATGAAACTCCTAACCCACCCGCCGAAATAATTCGCGCGCGTTATTGCGGCGCTAGAGATTGGGCGCTATTTGCCAGCGGCGGCAGTTGCAAATGCGTCGAGCAATTTGTCGAGTTGACGGTCGGTAATAACCAGAGGCGGGCAGAACGTATTTGTGTCTGCATTAATTGCGCGCGTGATCGCACCCAGTTCGAGCATTCGGTCGCGGATCTTGACATTGTTTTGTGATGCGTGAAGCCCTGCAGCCCAAACAGCACCGTCTCCACGAGCGTGGTCAATGACGCCGTCTTGTGCGAGTGCTTTTAGTGCTTCGCCGATTCGCTTGCCGATGGTCACAGCCCGATCGCGCAAACCTTCGCGCTCGATAATTTCAAGATTGACAAGCGCGGCGGCGCAGGCCGATGCATGACCCGAATATGTGTAGCCGTGGCGCAGAAAGAAATCAGCGTCAGCCTCAAGTGGCTGGCGCACTGCCTTGCCGACGAACACACCGCCCAGTGGTTGATAGCCAGAAGTAACCGCTTTGGCGAAACACAACAAGTCAGGATTGACATCATAAAAGTTTGCGCCAAACCAGGTGCCGAGTCGCGCAAAGCCAGTTATGACTTCGTCGAAAATCAAGAATGCGCCGTGTTGATCGCAAAGTTTGCGCAAACCTTGTAAATAGCCGGGTGTAGGTGGGTAAACACCGCCAGCACCTTGTAATGGTTCGGCAAGTACTGCCGCAATTGTGTTGCCGCGTTGCGACATTAGAACTGACATCGCTTCAAGATCATCGCTAGCAACCTGCTCCACATCTGGCACGAGCGGACCGTAACCGGCCCTGTTGAGTGGCAAACCCTGCGCACTTGTGCCGCCATAGTTCGTGCCGTGATATCCGCGCATTCGCGAAATGATCACGGTGCGCTCGGGGCGACCAGCCTGAACATGTGCCAGGCGGGCAAGTTTCATCGCCGAGTCGACCGCCTCTGAGCCACTGCCGCAAAAAAACACGCGAGCATCTGGCATCGGACAGAGTGCAACAAGTTTTGCCGCCAACGCTTCGACTGGCTCACTTGTGAACGGATCGAATGTCGAGTACGCCTCAAGTGTTGAGATTTGTTTGGCGACCGCATCACCAATTTCTTTTCGGCCGTGACCCACCGCGCAATACCAAAGACTGGCCATGCCATCTACCAGTTCATTGCCTTTGTCATCCCAAACAAGCGCACCCTGACCGCGCACAAGTTTTATAAAATTGTCTTTCGTCGGTTTAGCAAATGGGTGCAAAAACGCATTGAGGGCGTGATTCATGACAATTCACGCTACTTCATCGTGTCGCTCTAGGCTTAGGGGCTGATGAAGGGCCTGATTCTCTCTGGTGGTGCGGGCACGCGGTTAAGGCCCATCACGCATACGAGCGCCAAGCAACTTGTACCGATCGCTAATAAGCCGATTCTTTTTTACGGAATAGAAGCCATGGCACGCGCAGGCATCCGCGAGATCGGCATCATCGTTGGCTCAACTCGCGAAGAAATCAAATCTGCGGTCAGCGATGGCAGTCAGTTCGGCGTAAAGGTCACATATATTCCTCAAGACGAGCCGCTCGGTCTGGCACACTGCGTATTGATCGCCGACAAGTTTCTCGGTGACGATGATTTCATCATGTATCTCGGTGACAACATGCTCGAGCAGGGTCTCGAAGAGTTCGTTAACGATTTCGAAACCGCGCGCGCCAGCACGGCCAAAGAAAAACCGTCGGCACAAATTTTGTTGTGTCACGTCGAAGACCCACGACAGTTTGGTGTCGCCGAAGTCGACAAAAACGGTCATGTCGTGCGACTTGTCGAAAAGCCGAAAAACCCACCATCAGATCTTGCACTGGTTGGCGTTTATTTGTTCGACAAAACGATCAGCAAAGCGGTTCGTTCTATTAAGCCATCTTCGCGAGGCGAACTCGAGATTACCGATGCAATTCAATGGTTGGTTGACAACAAGTTCTCAGTGCGACACAAAGTATTGCAAGGTTGGTGGATAGACACCGGCAAAAAAGACCCTTTGCTTGAGTGCAATCGCCTTGTTCTTGATGCGATGAAAACCAAAATGGAAGGGACCGTCGACGAAGTGTCTGAGATTCAAGGTCGCGTGACTATTGAAGCCGGCGCGAAGGTTTCAAATTCGCGCATTCGTGGCCCGGTTGTCATCGGTGCCGGCGCAATCATCGAAGACAGTTATATAGGTCCGTATACATCGCTTGGCAAAAATTGTCGCGTCGTGAAATCGGAAATGGAGCACTCGGTTGTGCTTGACGGCAGTTCTATCGTCGGGGTCTCTAAACTCACCGATTCGCTGATCGGCAAAGATGTTGAAGTGATTCGTAGTATCCAACAACCTCGTGCACTTCGCCTAATGCTCGGCGACGACTCGAAAGTAGAACTCGAATAATGGCGACAATCACAGAGTCTTCATTGATCAAAGGCGTGCAAATCGTCGAGCCCCAAGCGTTCGGCGACTCACGCGGAACTTTCATCGAGACGTATCGCCGTGAGTGGTTTCCACTGGGTCGAGAAATGTTGCAAGCAAATCGTGGCGACCGTCAGGCAGGATGCATCGTCGGGTTGCACTATCACCTGCATCAAGCCGACTACTGGTATGTGCCGATTGGCAGTTGTCGCGTTGTGTTGCACGACCTGCGTGTCGGCTCACCAACCGATGGCGCAACCCAAGTGATTGACATTGGCGCGCGTAAAGATGGCACACACGATCACCGAGGCATATTTATCCCGCCTGGTGTCGCACACGGTTTCGCGTCGCTCACAAATATGGCGATCACGTACCTCGTCGACAGTTATTACAACCCGAAAGATGAACTCGGTCTGGCCTATAACGACAAAGAGGTCAAAGCCGATTGGGGTGTTGCGTCGCCAATTCTCTCTGACCGCGACGCGGCTAATCCGACGCGAGATGCGATCAAAGATCAGGTTCGCCCGTTCTGGCCAATGCGAACATAGTTAACAATGAAGATTTTTGTTACTGGCGGCGCCGGGTTCATCGGCTCTAACTATGTGCGTTGGGTTTTTGCCAACACTGATCACGAAGTCACTGTTTACGACTCATTGACGTATGCAGGTAATTTGTCGACGCTTAAGGATGTCGATGACAGCCCGAGATTCAAATTTGTCAAGGGCAATATTTGTCAGCCCGGTGATGTCGAAACGGCGATGACTGGGCACGACGCGGTTGTGCACTTTGCCGCAGAAAGTCATGTTGATCGTTCGATCGCTGGCAGTGAAGATTTTATTTTGACCAATTGTTTTGGCACAAATGTCGTGATTGATGCGGCGCGCAGATTGAACATCGCTCGAGTGCTGCACATCGGCACAGATGAGGTTTATGGCTCGGTAGAAACGGGTTCGTCGCGTGAGAGTGACCCCCTCGAGCCACGAAGTCCATATTCGGCATCCAAAGCCGGCTCGGATTTGATCGCGTTGTCATACTTTTCGACACACGGGACGCCTGTTGTTGTTACTCGTTGCACCAATAACTTTGGCCCGTTTCAATATCCCGAAAAAGCGATTCCGTTGTTCACGACAAATTTGCTCGACGGCAAAAAGATACCGCTATATGGTGACGGGCTTAATGAACGCGATTGGATATATGTTGACGATCACTGTTCAGGTGTGCATCTCGCTCTTGAACACGGTCTAGCTGGCGAGATCTACAACATCGGGGCGGGCAACGAAACTGCCAACCGAGTGCTAGTCAACAAACTTTTAGCGCAGCTTGGCAAAGATGAATCGAATGTTCAATATGTGGCCGATCGCCTTGGTCACGATCGACGTTATTCAGTCGACATAACCAAGATCACAAAACTAGGTTGGAAGCGAACTCGATCACTTGACGAAGCTCTTGAAGCCACAGTCAACTGGTATCGCGACAATCGCTGGTGGTGGGAGCCCCTGAAAGCCAAAAAATAGTGAAACTTTTAATCACTGGTGCATCTGGTCAACTGGGCACAGATTTAGTTTTGTCGGCACAAACGTCAGGTCATCAAGTTGTTGCGACCGGCCACAATGACCTCGATATCACGAATAAATCGCAGGTTGATCGCAGAGTTGGTGAGGCAAAGCCAGATGCGATCATTCACGCGGCGGCCTGGACGGCAGTCGACGCCTGTGAATCGGACCCGCAAAAAGCAATGGGTGTGAATCGTGACGGTACGGCAAATATCGTTTGGGCTGCCCGCGAAGCTGGTGCACGAGTCATATATATATCTACTGACTATGTGTTTGACGGCACAAAGACGACACCTTATATAGAGAGTGATTTGCCAAATCCGCAATCCGTGTACGGGGCAAGCAAACTTGCCGGCGAACAGCAATTAGATCTCACAATTGACCAAATAGTTCGAATCTCGTGGGTCTGTGGCGAACACGGCGCAAACATGGTCAAAACCATTCTGCGATTGGCTGCATCTAGCCCGACGCTGACATTTGTTGATGACCAAATCGGTTCGCCCACATTTACGAGTGATGCTGCACCAGCGATCGTTGAATTGGCAACTAGCGATAGTGCAGGTATTTGGCATCTAACGAATCAAGGTTCGACAAGTTGGTTCGGTTTTGCAAGGGATGTTTTAACAAGTGCTGGTCTTGACGCAAATCGGGTGATCGCCACAACAACAGAACTGCTTAAACCTGCAAGGCCAGCCAAACGCCCAGCAAATTCAGTGTTAGACAATGCACGAATGCGTAAGGCGAACCTGACTTTGCTAGACGACTATCACATACCTTTGCAACGACTTGTAGACGCTCTGACGAGTTAGGGTTTAGTCATGGACCAAAGTGCTCTGCTGCAAGAGATCGAGCCAGTTGCTGGCGATCTGCTGAACCGCCATTTGGGTGTCGCCAAAGAATGGTTTCCGCACGAGATGGTGCCATACAGCCGTGGCAAAGATTTTGTGGCGGGCGCACAATGGGATAAAAACGACGCAGATTTTGGATCGGTTAGCAACGAGATGCCAGATGCCGTTAGGGCGTCGCTTTATGTAAATCTGTTGACCGAGGACAATTTGCCGTATTACTTTCGCGACATCGATCAGCTGTTTGGCAATGACGGCGCATACGGCGAATGGGGTCGCAACTGGACGGCAGAAGAGGGTCGGCACTCGATAGTGATTCGCGACTATCTGACGGTGACGCGTGCGATAGACCCAGTCGCATTAGAACGAGCGCGAATGCAACAAGTGCGCAGTGGGCAGGTGCCGGCGCCATCAGATCTTTATGAAGCACTCGCGTATTTGAGCATGCAAGAACTCGCAACTCGCATCGCTCATCGCAACACAGGCAAAATGATGAATGATGAAGTTGGCGAATCGATCATGTCGCGAGTCGGTAACGACGAGAACTTGCACTATTTGTTTTACCGCGATTTGGCAACTGCAGCGATCGCCGTTGATCCATCGAACATGGTTATTGGTATCGAGCGTGCTGTTCGCACCTTTGCCATGCCCGGCACTGGCATCACAGATTTTGAAAAACTGTCGCGAGAAATTGCCCGCGTCGGAATTTATGATTTGTTAATTCACCACGACCTAATTTTGCAGCCGGTTGTAATTCGCCACTGGAAACTTGAGCAACTCACGGGCCTGACAGACGAAGCCGAAAAAGCCCGAGATGCCTTGTTCAAGCGCATTGATCGCATCGGTAAGGTCGGGGTCAAAATGGCTTCTGAGCGAGCCAGCGTCTAAAAAACCACCTTCACGAGCGCACAAAACAGGCTTTACGTTCAAGGATTTAATCAACCTTATGGTTTTGGGCTTGCGAGCCTGTGTCCCAGGACATAGTATTTCAATGCGGTCCGGGTGGGTCCGTGCGATGAGTTTGAATCCACCTTTTGCACAAATCAAAAAAGGGGAAATGAAATAATGTCAACAATTGAGCAAACAACAAATGAAGTTTCGACAAATGGTTTGTCGCGACGTCATTTCATTCAAGCAGCAACCGCAGCAGGTGTAGCAATACCTCTTGCTCAGATGATCGGTGGTTCATCAGCAGGTGCAGCATCCACAACCTTGCGTTTGGCTTCGGGCAAACAAGAGCACGTAATCGCTCCATGGGAAACCTCAGGCGGAAGTCTTTTCGCGTTGAGCATGGTCGGCGAGTGGCTTACATGGCAGTTGCCAAACGGCAAACTTGAGCCGCGTATTGCCGAGTCGTGGACATCTTCAGCAGACGCAAAACAATGGGTCTTCAACATTCGTCAAGGTGTCAAATTCAACGACGGAACAGCGCTCACTGCTGACGACGTCGTTTACACCTTCACGTCGATCTTTGACGCGAAACTTACAAAGGGCATTTCTCGAAGCAAGGGAAACTACGACAACATCCTTGATGCAAAGGGCGTAGTCAAAGTTAATGCGAACACGGTTCAATTTAACTTGCTTCAGCCAAACGGAAACTTCCCGTATTTTGTCTCGTCGGCTTGCTACGGAATGTGCATAATCAAGAACAAGGCATTCGGTGGAGCTGGTTGGGAAAAGACAATGATCTCAGCTGGTCCTTGGAGGATGGTCAGTCACACTCCAACAGAAATCACCGTCTACGAGAAAAACCCGTTTTACTGGGATTCAAAGTTCAACCCTGGTTACAACAAAGTTGAACTGACTCAATTCGTCTCTGCAGCAACTGCAGTGCCGCTATTGAAGACTGGCAAACTTGACTTCATCGGTGCAATGGAGGCCGCAGACGCCCTTACGCTTGATAAGGGTAAGTTCACCGTCAATACGCTTCCCGCTGGTGCAGGTTTTGCGCACGTTCATATGCGCACGAACTTCGGTCCTTTCCAGGACAAGCGAATTCGCGAGGCTGCCGCTCTCACAATTGACCGACCAGGTTATGTAAAAGGCATCATGAAGGGCATTGGTGGCATCGTCGGTAACGACAGTGTCATGGATCCTTATCCAACTGCGGATAAGTCAGTACCGCAGCGTAAGCAAGATCTTGCGAGAGCAAAAGAATTGATGAAGGAAGCGGGTGTACCGAACGGTTTCAAAGTTGACTTGTCAACTTGGGCACGTGACGACATCAATAAGTACGCCAAATTGATCAAGACTTCGTTCGCCAAAATCGGCATCAAAGTTACGCTGTTCATCGACGGTTCAGATGGTGGTTCGGCTGTGTATTACACATACAATCCATATCCATCCAAGCCAGGCAAAGTAAACCAGTTCGACAACCACTCGTGGTTGGCTTCGAACTTGGGCATCGTTGACTGGGCAGGCCGTGGCGTTCCAGATCAATACTTGATGCGTGAGTGGCGTTCAACTGGTGACTGGAGCGGTGCAATGCTCGACAGTCGCGTAATGGACGCTGCGATCGACGAGTATTTGCAGGCACTTACACCTGCTGCCAAGAAGAAGGCAAGTAAGAAGATTCAGTTGGCCTCTCTCGACGAGACGCCTTACATTCTTGCTTACACTTCAAACTTGATTACAGCAGGTCGAAAGTCATTGACGGGCATGGTTGTTAACGGAATGGGTCAGTACGACGCTCGTACCGCAAAATAATCAATCGTCAATAAAAATTAACTATTCAAAGAGCCAGGGTTGAAAGACCCTGGCTCTTTTTTGTACTAATTGTCTCGTTACTGGCTGCAGAATATAAACTCTGTGAAGTTATGAAAAGGTTTATCTTAAAACGGCTCGGATTGTCGGTAATCACCGTTTTCTTGGTTGCTGTGATTGTTTTTTTCTTGACCCACATTTTGCCTGGCAATGTCGCTCGACAATATTTGGGTCGTGGTGCAACTGAAGCAGACTTGGTGGAGTTCAGACGAGTTTTTGGACTTGACAAGCCTCTGCTAACTCAATTATCTATCTGGGTAAAAGATTTGTTGCAGGGCGATCTTGGAACGTCAATGCAATATCGCGGCCCAGTGTCTGATTTGTTGTTGCCAGCAATTGGTTATTCTTCGAAGTTGGCGGGTGTGGCGTTCTTGTTAATCGTGCCGATAAGTATTTTGGGTGGCGTAGTTGCAGCGATAAATCGGGGCAAAAAAATCGATCGCGTTATCACCGTGGGTGGCCTATCGGCTGCGGTGATCCCAGAGTTTGTTTGGGCGATCGTATTGGTTTTGACGGTCGGAGTTACTTTTCAAATATTTCCAGTTACGGCGTTTCCTGAGGAGGGCAGTCGAACAATTGTGAATCAAATTTGGCACTTGATTTTGCCGTCGATCTCGTTGTTGCTTGTATTGTTCGGATACATCGCTCGAATTGCCCGCGCTGGTGTGATTGAAGCCCTCGAGTCTGACTACATGCGTACGGCTGTTTTGAAGGGTTTAACGCGTCGTCAAGCTGTTACCAAGCATGTTTTGCGCAACGCATTGTTGCCGACGATCGCTGTGATCGCCTCTCAAGTGCCCTATCTGATTGGTGGGTTGATCGCAGTAGAAATCGTGTTCAACTATCCGGGCTTCGGGACTATTTTGAAGGGCGCGGTTGATGCCCGCGATTATTCTGTATTGCAATCTGGCGTGATCATCTCAAGTTTGGTAATCGTCAGTTTTCAGCTGATAGCAGATATTTTGTTCGCTGTCTTAAACCCTCGAATCAGACAGAAGGTTTCAGAATGATGGAAGAAAAATTGAGCACCATCGCCGAAAAGTCGAACGAAGAGCGGCGCACAATTCGTCGTGAGCGCATGCAATTGGTGTTGCGCAACAAGACATTTTTGGTCGGTGCGATCATCCTTGGATTTTGGTTGATTTTGGCGATTTTCGGAAATTTGATTGCTCCACGTGGTGCGGGTGACCAAGACTTTGAATTTGTCTCGGCGGCACCATCTTGGAAATATTGGTTCGGCACCGACGCCAACGGTCAGGATGTTTTGTCACGTGTGATACTCGGTACGCGACTAATTGTTGTGATGTCTTTTACCGCGACCGCGTTGGGCACAATCGCGGGCACTGCACTTGGTCTAGCCGCAGGCTACTTTAAGGGCAAATTTGACATGATCGTGATGCGACTCATCGAGGCAATTTCGGCGATACCAGTTTTGATCATCGCATTGCTGGCAATCGCCGCCCTTGAAGGTCGTTCACCAACATTGACGGTAATTGTAATTGGTTTTGTATTCACGCCGAACATTGGTCGCACCGTTCGCGCCGCAGTTTTGGGTGAGTCAGAACTTGAATATGTTGCAGCGGCTCGGTTGCGCACTGAGCGCACGCCTCACATTTTATTTCGTGAAATTCTGCCGAATGTCTTGCCTCCGATCATCGTCGAATTCACCGTGCGTCTTGGTTATGCAATTTTTGCGATCGCCACTCTGTCATTTTTGGGCGCTGGTGTTGAATACGGCTCGCCAAATTGGGGCACCCAGATTGCCGAAAACTGGGGCAGTATTTACGCCAACGTGTGGTGGGCGACGGGATTTCCCGCCTTGGCGATTGCATCATTGGCGGTAAGCGTAAATTTGATCTCGGACAGCCTGCTTGAGGTTTTCGAATTGTGAGCACAACTTCAACTCTTGAGTTATGCAACCTTGAAGTTGCTTACACTGTGCGAGGTATTGATCGTCAGGTTTTGCGTGATGTCTCATTTTCGATCGCGCCGGGTGAGGCCTATGGTCTCGTAGGCGAATCTGGTTGTGGCAAGTCGACGGCTGCATTCGCTGCGATGCGATATTTGCCGCGCAACGGCAAAATCACCGGTGGCTCAATTTTGTTTGAAGGCAAAAATGTCGTCGACATGAGCGAAACTGAAGTTGCCGAACTCAGGCGTTCGGCGATTTCGATGGTCTATCAAAACCCAGCGACGGCTTTGAACCCAACAATTCGTATTGGTGACCAAGTTGCTGAAGTCTTTCAACTGAGCGGCGTGTCAAGTGCTGATGCGCTGGCGATGGCAGAGCAAGCATTGATCAGGGTACAAATCGCTGACCCGGCTCAAGTTTTGCGACGCTATGCACACCAATTATCGGGCGGCATGGCCCAACGCGTGGTTATTGCAATGGCACTGGCATCGAATCCACGGCTTTTGGTGATGGACGAACCGACGACTGGTCTTGACGCGACCGTTGAGGCCGAGGTTCTCGACCTAGTGCGTGAGTTGCGACGAGACACTGGAACCGCCGTACTGTTTATTAGTCACAACCTCGGCGTGATTCGCCATATGTGTGATCGAGTTGGTGTGCTCTATGCGGGTGCACTCGTCGAGCAAGGTGCGACAGCCGACTTGTTCAATAACCCGGGTCACCCGTATACGGTCGGGTTATTGCGATGCATTCCGCGCGGCGGTCTGCACAAGAGCACCGATCGTCTTGACACTATTCCAGGTACGCCGCCAGCACTCGGCACAAAGTTTGATGGTTGTGTATTCGCAGAGCGTTGTGCGTTAGCCGAAGATAAGTGCCGCGACTCGCAACCACAAATGGTGACGATCAAAGGCAATCATGTGGCGAGGTGCTTTCATAGCGACAAAGCCAGTTCGTTGCCACGATCGGCTGAACAGATTCAATATGTACCACAGTTGACTGGACACTCGACAAAAGTTGGCGACACACTGCTCGAAATCAGCCACTTGTCGAAAGTTTTCACTCAAGATGGTCACCAAGTTCGAGTAATTAATGATGTGTCGTTGAAGCTCGGCGTGGGTGAGACGCTTGGTTTGGTTGGCGAATCTGGTTCTGGCAAAACGACAATCGCCAAACTTGTTTTGGGTTTGGTGTCGCCAGAAGAAGGTGGCGTAGTCACCCTTGACGGCAAGGGACTTGCCAAAACTTTGAATCGACGAGAAGTTAACGATGTTGGTGCGATGCAGATCGTGTTTCAAAACCCAGACCAAGCGTTGAATCGTCGCCATAGTGTGACGCGAATCGTTGGTCGCGCAGTAGAGCGTTTGCGAAGTTTCAGTGTGCAAGCTGCCGTTGATCGAGCGCACGAGTTGCTTTCGGGTATGCGCGTCGAAGCGACGCTGCATAGTGCGCGACCAGTACAATTATCGGGCGGTTTGAAACAGCGCGTGGCGATCTCTCGTGCGTTCGCTGGATCTCCACAAATTGTGGTGTGTGACGAACCGACATCGGCTTTGGATGTTTCGGTACAGGCGGCCATTCTGAACTTGTTGGTCGACTTGCAAAAGCAAGATCAAACAAGTTTTATTTTTATTTCCCACGATCTGGGTGTCGTTCGATATATCTCCGACCGTATTGCTGTGCTTTATTTGGGTCGTGTCGTCGAGTTTGGCACATCGCAACGAGTTTTTAGTGGGCCGTTTCATCCGTATACCGAAGCGCTGTTGTCATCAGTGCCGAATATAGACGGGTCAGTACGCAAGCGCATTCCGTTGACTGGTGTTGTGCCGAGCCCGAGTAATCCGCCGAGTGGTTGTGTGTTGAACCCACGATGCCCCCGTAAGGCAGGCTCAGGCTACGAATCGCTTTGTGAAACTGAAGAGCCAAATTTGACCGAGGTTGAACCGGGGCACTTCATGCGCTGCCACGTGCCAATTGCAAAACTTAAGCAACTGCAAAACTAGTTTTTTATTTATGCGCGCATGCGCGAACCTGACGGGTCGAGCACTGGTTCTAGTTGAAGCGATGCCGGTCGCATGTTGCCAATAATCTCAATTTCGAAACCCGTCGTGCCATCTTTTGCGAGTGCGGCAGGAATGTAGCCCATCGCAAGTGACACGCCGCTGTAATGCGCATATCCGCCACTGGTGATCCAACCCACGACTTTGCCGTCATGAAAAACTGGCTCGTCGCCGATGACATCTGCGGGACGTTCTTTGTCTACATCAACAGTGAACATAACAAGTTTGCGGGCGGGGCCTGTTTTCATTTCAGCCTCGACCGCTGCACGACCAATAAATTCGTGGTCGAACTTCATCGCGCGCTCCATGCCTGCTTCTAGAGGTGTGTAGATCGGTCGATATTCTCTGAACCACGTACCGAAGTTTTTTTCGAGACGCATTGTGATCAGTGCCCTGAAACCGAAAAGTCTCATGTCGAACTCTTTGCCTGCGTCCCAGATTAGGTCGAACAGATAGCGCTGATATTCAGGGGCTATCCAGATTTCGTAGCCGAGATCTCCGGTGTATGTCATGCGCGACAACCAAACAGGGGCAGTGCCGATATTGACCCGGCGAAAGCTCATAAATGGAAAATCTTTTGTCGCTAACGAAGTGCTGGTGAGTTTTTGCAACACATCGCGCGAACGTGGACCCGCGACCGTGAGACCGACCATCGAAAGCGCCAAGGTTTCGAAGCGGATCTGTGAGTTCTTTGGCAGGTGTGCCAAGAACCAACGCGGATGATGAACTTCGGCGGCTTGAGATCCGAACAAAAAGAATTCTTCATCACCGATGCGTGATATCGAGAACTCTCCGACTATTTTGCCTTCAGGGTTGAGCATCGCAGTCAAGACCGTGCGACCGATTTTCGGCAGCGCGTTGGTGAACAAGCCCTGTAGCCATGCTGCCGAGCCCGCGCCACTGACTTTATATTTGGCAAAGTTCGATGCCTCAGAAAAACCGACGCGTTCGCGAACTGCACGAGACTCTTCGCCAACATTGTTAAATGCATTCGAGCGATAGAAAGTCACATCTTCGGTTGGGTCTTTACCTTTATCTTGAAACCACAATGGGTGTTCAAGACCGAAACCTGCGCCCATGACAGCATTATGCGAGAGCAACCGATCATAAATCGGCGTCGTGTGCAGTGGTCGCGCAGCGGTTAGCTCTTCATTAGGGAAGGTGATGCGAAAGCGGCGTGAGTAGTTCTCGCGAACTTTTGCGTTTGTGAATTCGAGAGTGGCGAAATCTCCATAGCGAGCAACATCCATACCCCAGATGTCAGCGCCAGGGTCGCCGTGCACCATCCAGTTGGCCAGCGACAAGCCCACGCCACCGCCTTGTGAGAGACCAGCCATGACTGCACACGCAGACCACATGCCAGGCATACCTTTGATCGGGCCGACCAACGGGTTGCCGTCGGGCGAGAATGTGAAAGGGCCATTGACGAACTTTTTGATGCCTGCACGACCAACAGCAGGGAAGTGAGCAAAACCGCGCTCAAGTTCTGGGGCAATGCGCTCAAGGTCATGCGGCAATAGTTGAAACACGAAGTCCCATGGCGTTTCTTTTGGTGACCATGGACGATT
>SXGQ01073308.1_pt1 | contig 17673 bp, 8 predicted proteins | sample 3178371 | NCBI WGS metagenome assembly SXGQ01 (sample SAMN11356859, study PRJNA531348) | freshwater metagenome | isolation source: freshwater sample F1-20 | place: China: Fuxian Lake, Yuxi | collected 2017-12-25 | reverse complement strand
TTCTTCTTCTTCAATTAATATATCTTTTAATAAATTAATACTTTTTAGGTGATTATCAAAAGTATTTTTATCTTCATAAATATATTTTTTGTCATTATAAACAATAGATACTTGTAAACTGTCTGAGTCAATGTCTGTACTTAATTCAGAAAGTTTGCGTGCTATTCTAATATTCATTTTTAGCTGAATATATATATTATATATTTCAACATTTTTTCTATCTATTATATTCTCTAAATATTTCGCTTTTTTTTCTTTTTTACTTCGTTCTCTTTGTATTTGTTCATCTCTTTCTCTTTTTAATCTATCTTGAGTACTTTCTTCATCATCAGCCATTATACTATTATATTAAGAAAATTATATATTGAATATATTGAATATATAGAATATATAGAATACATTAAATTAGGCGCATTCCGTCGCTCGTTATGTATGTGCGCACTTCGTCCATCGTGATATCGCAGATTTTTTTTATGGGTTTTCCATATGTCCTCGGGAGCTTAGGGAATAGCGTAGCTTTATTAGGCCAATGTGAAGTCATTCTCAACTCATTAAATATCCTTACTCTCTTTTCCAAATCCTTCTTTTTCGCAAATGCTCGCGGAACCATACAAACATATACTACGCATCTATAATTATAATTATCCGCCGCAGTTTTTTGAACCGGATTTCCGTAATGTAATGTTCTGCTATCCCAAAATACTCCATATCCCCTGGGACATTTTATAGCTACCTCTCTACACCCTTTATTTATGTAGAAATCGTGTTGCTCCTTATTCGCCAATTTATACCAATCTTTTTTATCAGTAATTTTAAACTCCTTCTGGAACTCTTCGTGAAAACTGTTGCTATTCTCTAATATTACTAGCGTCGCATCTCCCTCATTCGTATCATACGCATTTACCCAACTCTGAATACATTCAAAATTATTTCTCGTATAACTCTGATCTACATGAAACCACGAATTAGATTCGCGATTCGGTTTATCCAATATATAAATACTCGCACCATCAAAGCTCACAATTAAATCCTCCGTTCCCCATATTTTCGCAAAAGCCTCTATTACCTTCTTATTTTGCCTTACTTCCCACGCCAATTTAGAATGTCCTATTTTCCAGTGCTGTATCAACATCTTGTGATTTGGAAATAATTCCGTAATCTGCTTGTAAGTTGCCTTATTATTCCTATCAATAGGTACTTCAAACTCTGCCGTTAATTTCTCCAATATTTCCCATTTATTTTCTATCATATTCTCGCATTCTTCCGTGTCTAATATGGGACATATTGCTACACCATATTTAATCACAGTCTCCTTGATATTCTCAGCATCACACAAGTACTTCTCGTACTCATAAGCAAACTTCGCCATCGCGCACTATTTGTTTATAAAATTGTCCCATACGCCATTAGTCAATTTTTACTTTTACAATATAGACAATATGACAAATCATATCATAATAAAAATAAAAAATATAAAAATACATATCATATATATTACCATATACATTTACCCATACCTATCTTTTACTCATCGGCCTTAGCCTTAGCAACCGCCTTAGGCTTTATCTCCTTCTTGGGCTTCTTAGCTGCTTTCTGCTTAGGCTTCTCATCTTCATCTTCGGACACATTAGTAATCTCCATATCCGTAGCTTTGCCAGCTTCGCCAGTAGCTTCACCGGTCTCTCCGGTCTCTTCAGCCTCTCCGGTAGCCTCTTCAGTCTCGCCCGCGGCCTCTCCGGCTTCTTCCGCATCCTCGAGAGTAGCCTTATAAGCCTTCCACTCTTCAGCCAACTTGGAGAACCTTTCGGTATTTGAAAGCTCAGGAAACTCTTCACGAATCCTTTGCTGATTGTCCCTGATATACTGCTGGTACTTGGTAAGAGCCCTCTTAGGCTTCTCATTTCCATCCTCGTCTAGATTGTTCTTCTTCTTTTTCTTGTCGTCCTTCTTCTTTTCGGCTTTCTCAATCTTGTTATTCTTGGCTTCCTCCTTGATTTCCTTGGTAATCTTCTTGGAATACTCGTCAATATCCTTCTTAGCGTTGAGCTCATCAGGCATATCCATCATACGCTCCTTGAAAATGACAGCGAAGGTCTGAAAGGTCTGGGCTGCGGCAGCGGACATTCTCCTAAAACTGTTCTGGGTAAAACTTAGAAAAGGCTTTTGAAGTTTGATTGGCTGAGGCTGGTAAGACTGATACTTGTAAGACTGAGGCTTGCGATACTTTGACTGCGATAGTAATATTATTGGTTAGTTTTGGTATCAATTTTTATCTAAAAGTTTTTAAATTAGAACATTTTTATCCAAGATTATTCTGGGTAATCTCGGGTAATAATTTATATATTAGATGTATTCGTGGTTATATTAGATGTATTAGTGGTTATATTAGATGTATTCGTGGTTATGTTAGATGTATTCGTGGTTATGTTAGATGTATTCGTGGTTATATTAGATGTATTCGTGGTTATATTAGATGAAGATGAATTAGTGGTTAAGGCAGGTATTGGTGTAATGAAGGTAATAGATATATTTGAAGAGGAACTCTTGATGTTTGAAGATAATGTCATATTATATATTTGTTCTACACGCGATTCTATATTTTCTACTCGTTCTATTAGGTTTTTAACAGCACCATATAGAGTGTATTTAATTTGCGTCGTATTTAATGTAAGTAAATCATTTATTCCTTGGTTATTATCTAATGTCATTCTACCAACTTCAACGGCTTTTGGATATACCTGTTGCACTTCTTGAGCTATGAAGCCTAATTGATTCTTATCATTCGTATTAACGCAATTATCCTTGAAGTTAAAATTGTATAACTCTATTTTTTTTACATTATCTAAACATTTTTCATATGATGCTTTGACAATATTCTCTTTTATTCTTCTATCTGATTGAACTACCCAATTTTCTGAACCTGTTTGTGTATATCCACCAGCAGATGTAAAGATATTCCCACGGACATCAAGCTGATACTCTGGGCTCTTAGTACCAATTCCAACACTTCCCATATGATACACATTAGTATTATTTGAACTATAAGTCCATTGAGCGCCTATTGGGTCTAATGTGGGATTTAAGAGGTGATAGCGGAGCGATAATGAACTTGGTAAAAGTTCCTGACCGTATATATACCATTCGTCAAAGTTTAATACTGCAGCTGTTCCAAATAATTTATTAACAACAAGACCATAATAAGTATATGTGTTAGTTATTTCAGGAGTTGTCTGTTCATACATATTAGAAGCATTATATACAGTATCTGTTTTATTTACAAGTTCAGTCCAAGTAATATTATCGTTTGAGCCATATATTTTGAAATCTTTTGGAGCTCTTAAATTAGTATTGACTCTTGTTAATATTCCAAACCTTGTAAGTTTTATAGCAACAGGCAATTGTATTTTTAACCAATCACCTAAATATCCTGCTACTATAAAACTTGTACTATTAAAAACACCAGCATTATATCTGGTGGTTTCTTCCCAAAGACCTCCTACTCCATCACTTGTATTAAAACATTTAAATGGGTCATAACCGCTCCCATATGTAGAAGAATATGAAACTACATAAGTTCCATTGCCGTATGTTTGTCCTGATACTGTTGTTGTGGCCGCTGTAAAGTTTCTAACGGGCGGGTACATTCTTTCTACCGCATAATTAGTAAATGTTGTAGGCTTAGGGATATACTGACCTGTTTTAGGGATTATTAAAGCATTTGAGGTACTCAAAGCTATATCGTAGGATCCTCGTAATACAATATTACTATTATTGTTAATGTCGGCTATTGTAGGAACTTGAAAGTTTAATGTATATGTGTTAGGATTAGGTATTGTTGTACTTAATGTACTATCTCTAACTAATACACACATACCACCATCTAATTGTAGAAGACTTAAATCGTTGGGACTATTATCTTCAATATAAACAACTTGTGTTGGATAGTTTTGTATTGAAATTACAGGGTCTATTCCATGACTTCTGTTATACCAAATAGCACTATAGGGTGTTGAACTGAAAGATGAACTTATTATAGGTCTTGCTACTTGATCGTAAGTTCCCAAAACAGATGTTTTAAGACATCTCAACCAATAAGTCATACCCAAAGTACCAAAGACCATTTCATCAAAAGTTCCAAAAGGAACTGCCCATTCATTAGTATAATTATAAGGCGTTCCTATTGTTGGTATAGTAAAGGTTGAGTTACTAATATAATTACCTTGATACCATCTCCCAATATTAGGAGGTAAAAATCTAACAATTCTCCAATCTCCCACGCCTGTTTTAAGTTGTGCTTGATATTCTACAGATTTTGTGGCATCAAAAGAATATCCCAATCTATCAAACGCAAAGTTAAGTCTTTTATGAGTTATGCCTTCTAGAATAGCAGTAGTTGATTTGAATTTAATTATGACAATACCTGAACCGCCGTGTCCTCCGTTTAAATCTTCTGCTATTCCACCATCCCATTTTGAACCACCACCGCCACCGCCTGTATTCGGCAATCCATCCTGTGCAGCAAGTTCTGTACCTCCGTCAAACCCTCCATTTCCCCCCCCTCCTAATAATCCATTTCCTCCATTTCCATATCCTGGATTACCAGCTCCTTGATATGTACCGCCTCCACCACCGCCTCCAAACCATCCGCTGTGTCCTATTGAAGAACCAAATGTTGAAGAAAAGTTTAAACCAGAACCGCCATTGCCACCTCCGGTTGAATTAGAAAAATCGCCGCCAGCACTTCCTGCACCACCACCTCCTCCTGATGCGTGGTTAGGGTCTGAACCATCAACACCTAGACGCCCGTTTCCTCCATTATTTCCGTAAGATAACCAACCAGTATATGTATTTTTATTGCTAACACCACCTAATCCTCGGACTGTAGTACTATTTGAATGCGAACCACCACCACCACTTCCACCATTATTACCGTTTCTACCATTAAAACCATCGCGAGTACCTCCCCCACCACCGCCTTTTGCTATGTACTCTACGCCATTTATGATTATAGAACTATCTTGTCCATTATTTCCATTTTGGGTATCAGTACTAACTCCAAGTCCTCCTTTTCCCACTTTTATAGTACAAGTTCCAGTATTTAATAATAAATTGCTAGCAAATAAAATAGCACCACTACCGCCACCTCCACCAAATTTACCTCCGCCACCACCACCTGCAACAACTAATATATCGCATATAGTATCTCGCCCTACTGTAATAGTATGTGTTGTTTGTGTTTCAGCTCCTCCGCTATGAGCGAATGTTCTAGTAGTTTCAGTAAATGTTGGAGCTATAACAACAGGTTCAGTCGTCAAATAATTGGTTGAAGGAATAGTGCCCAATAAATATCTTATTATTACTATACCTGAACCGCCATTTCCACCATTATATGCCGCAGACCCCCCGCTATATCCTCCGCCACCACCTCCAGAGCCAGTACCTGCACCGCCATTTCCTCCATTTTCTGTCCCTGTATTTAAACCATCGCCACCACTATTTAAACCACCTTCGCCAGCAAACCCGCTTAATGATGCACAACCTCCACCACCGCCTCCTCCTAACCCACCATCAGCCGCAGTATTACCACCGCCGCCTCCCGCACCCCAATAATAAGTTGTACCTGTAATATTTATTGGAATACCATCACCTCCATTAGATGGTCTTCCTCCTGTTATCCAACTACTTCTTGTAGTATATTGTGTTTGTGAAGAATTCAAACCTGATGTTCCAGCACCCCCGCCTCCTCCGCCTCCAACAACATAAGTTGTTGCATTTTGTGGTAATCCATTCCCTCCAATATTACCATTATATAATGTTCCTGAATTTAACAATGTACCTTTTGTTGATGTTCCAACTGTACCACCAATTGCCGTAGCAGTACCAGATGCTCCAGGACTACCTCCACTACCACTTCCACCTGCTGTTCCGTTATTTGACGCACTCCAATTAACAAAAGGTGTTGAACCACCACCGAGACAAGTAGCTCCAAATGCTTCGCTATTACCTCCATTTCCATTCTCTCCACCTTTTCCTACCTTAATTATATATGTATTTGCTGGAATTGAAATATTTGTAGCATATAAAACAGCACCTCCACCTCCGCCGCCTCCCATAAATCTATCACCCGAGCCGCCACCACCAACAATCAAGATATCGCAAGTAGTATTCTTAGGAAATACGCGAGTAAAATCTGCTGTATTAGCTGTCCCAGAGTATGGATAGGATTCTACAGCATAAACATTACCGTTATCTACAAATGTAGTAGGAGTTACGGGAGCACTCTGGATATTATTTCTAATTATAGTATCAACAATTTCATTTCTGCGATACAAATCACTCTTGACAGTCTCTATGATATAATTGCTACCTGTTTCATATTGAACACTGATATTACTGTGATTCAAAGTAATAGGCATAGGATATTCAAGATATGCTTAGATGCTCTATATAAATAATTATAAATAATTATAACGATAAAAAACAAAGTAGGTTTTTGAGATATTTATGTAATATAATGTAATGTTTATGGAATGTCGTAGGTTGTTTTTATGTGTTCCATTTTTATCTTGATATTTTCTATTTTTTCTATTAGGCTTTTTACAGCTCCATAGAGAGTATAGTCTATCTGGGTTATATTTAAAGTTAGCAAATCATCTATTTTTTGTTCCAGATTCACTATCATCTTACCTACTTCAACTGCTTTTGGATATACTTGTTGTACTTCTTGAGCTATGAAACCTAACTGATGCCTGTCATTGGTATTAACACAATTATCCTTAAAATTAAAATTATACAACTCAATATTTTTAACATTCTCTAAACATTTCTCATAAGATGCTTTGACAATATTCTCCTTTATTCTTCTGTCGGACAGAACAGACCATTTAGTCAAAGTGCTTGATGTGAATCCTCCGGTTGATGAATAAATAGTACCACGAACATCAAGCTGATACTCGGGGCTTGTAGTACCAATTCCAACACTTCCCATATGATACACGCTCGTATTAGACGAGCTGTAAGTCCATTGGGCGCCTATTGGGTCTATTACAGGATTTAATAGATGATAGCGGAGAGATATATTAGAACTAGCTATTTTAGTATCTTGTAAGCTTTGATTTTGTATAGGCACTAATGTTGATATATTAGAACTGAGTGTTAATGTATATGTTCCATTTAATAATTTATCACCACCGTTATTTATTGTAACTACTGTTGTTTTTGGGAAGTTTAATGTGTATATTATGGGAGATAATGTAGGATAATAATTGATATTCAAAGTTTTATTCATATTTATACTAACAGGTGGTTGTGCTAAACTTCTATATCTTATAATAACAATGCCCGAGCCACCAGCACCACCGTGTCTTCCATCTCCCGGATATGCCGAACCGCCGCCTCCTCCACCACCTAATCCATTTGTTCCATTACTTCCAGTATTAGCCCATGTAGCTCCATTACCACCTCCTCCTGATCCTCCCGAACCTGCTGATGAAAAATTAGAACCACTACCACCGCCTCCGCCACCAGCATAAAACACAGATGTTCCTGTTATATCAATAGCTCTTCCTATACCACCATTAGCACCTCTTCCAACAGCAAACGCAGAATCGCCAGCGGCACCAGCACCACCACCTCCTCCACCTGCTGCATCGTGCCCTCCATTGTTTTTACCAGTCCCACCATTATTTCCTTGATTTGCTGTCCCAGTACCTCCTGTTTGTCCTGCAACAGCTGTAGATGCGACAGCTCCAGGTACCCTATTTCCACCACCTCCAGAGCCTCCATTACCAGGTGTACTGTCCATACTACTACCACCTCCACCACCTATAGCCACAAAAGTACCAAAGCTTGAATTATTACCATTTCCAGAAGATACATTTCCTCCTTTACCAACTGTTATATTATATGTACCGGCTAATATTTCTTGATTAGTTAAATATATCAAACCTCCGGCACCACCACCTCCACCCGCACTTGCACCACCTGCGCCACCGCCTGCTACTATTAATATATCACAAACTGTATTTATTGCAAATGTTTTTGAATATGACATTGTATTGGCTGATCCAGAATATGTATAAGATTCAATTATAATATCAGAAGTAATACTTGGAGAAACAGTAGGTTCATTCGTCAAAAAATTATTAGCCTGAATAGTACCTAATAAATATCTTATAATTACTATGCCAGAGCCGCCACTACCCGCGGCAGTTAGTGGGGCAGCTTCATAAGCACCACCACCGCCACCACTACCTGTTCCATTTGTTCCATTTGTAACTTCTCTAAGATATGCTGTATTATTTGAATTTCTAACTCTACCATCTCCTCCAATACCTGAACCACCAAGTCCTCGTGTTAGGTCATTTGAGGTAAGTTGCCCTCCTCCACCACCTGCTGCGTAAAATTGAGATGCTCCTGTAATGTTAATTTGAACCCCAGTTTTACCATTATATATACTATTATTAAATAGAGTATTTCCAGCACCACCACCGCCAGCAGCATAATAATTCCCATCACTTGTTAAATTACCATTTCCTGCTGAACCGCCCGCCACATAACTTGTACCATTCCATAATGTATTTCCTTGTGTTGAACTACCACCATTATATATAGCATTTTCTCTTTCAGCAGCACCACCACCAGAACCTCCATTCCTTCCATTACCAGTAATAGCACTATAATAAACGCCTCCGCCACCACCACCTTTCCCTCTCAAACTTTGATTTACACCTCCCATAGGGAACATTACATCTGTGCTATTTAATTGTATAAAACTATCTTGTCCATCCTGGTCTATTCCAACTGTTCCTTGTCCATCACCTCCTGGATGAATTGTACCAATACCTCCTCTTCCTATCTTAAATGTATATGTTCCTACATTTAAAGTTTGATTAACTGTATATACTACACCGCCAGCACCTCCTCCACCTCCTATACTATTTCCTCCAGCACCACCGCCACCGACAACTAAGATATCGCAAGTAGTGCTCTTAGTAAATACGCGAGTAAAATCTGCAGTATTAGCTGTCCCCGAGTATGTATAGGATTCTACCGCATATACATTATTTGTCCCATTTTCAATATATATACTAGGAGTTACTGGAGCAACCTGGATATTATCCCTTACTATACTGTCATAGATTTCATTTCTACGATATAAATCACTTTTTACAGTCTCTATGATATAATTGCTGCCTGTACTGTATTGGACACCTATATTACTGTGATTCAAGGTAATAGGCATAGATATTCAAGATATGCTTAGATGCTCTATATAAATAATTATAAATAATTATAACGATAAAAAACCAATCGTAAAAGTTTTGCAATAAGCTAAAAATTAAATAATAATAATACTTAATAATAATAGATTAGGAAAAAATATTCAATATGATAGAAAAATGTTCTATTGGTAATATGAGTTATAACCTTCAAAATATAACATTAATACTTTTAATATTAATATTAATCATAGTAATCATATATTATCTTAAGAATAGCAGCACAAAACATAATGAATTGATTGAGAAATATACGACGCCTACTACCACGGATGTTAATGTTAATGATGCCGATAGCTATAGTTCGCACAATTCAATTGCTACATCTCAATTACATAATTTCCCAACAAGTGGAACCGAAGTTACGCTAAGGCCTTGTCAAGTACAATTTAATAATACTGATACTGACGGTGTTACTCCCACACATAAATATGTTTATGAAGATGGATGGCAAGAGATAGCGACACTTAAAACATCAAGCGATACTTCACCTCAACCAATAGAAAAAAAAATAATATCTGCAAATAATGAAACAAATAAAGATGATAAAAATGGCTTTGGCAGGGGTGTTTTTATAAATTATTCAGAACAATCTAAGTGTTTCAAAAAAATATCTGGAACAGATAACAAGTATAGGTATAAAAATAATGATTTAATAAAATATCAAACCGATAAATATGTAGAATTAGTAGAATTAAAAAATGGAGCGACAGGTCCTCCTGAGAAATATATGCAAATGGTGTTTGATTTGGGAGCATCAAATAGTCTTCAATATTATAATAATCTGACAGAATCTATATGTTCATTAAAATATGCTGATACAGTAACGGGACTAAGTGGCAACTTAATAAGATTAACATTAAATGCCAATAACATAATTACAGATATTAAAAGAGTTACTGTAGATGCTACAAATAATCATATATTCAATATAGATACAACTTTTGATATTTCTAATTTAATAACAAGTGGTAATTCGGGAACTTATAGATACAATCAAGGTTCACAATCTTATGAATATGTTACTACTAATTCAGCATCATCTGGTCTTATTGTAATTATAAACTTATATAAGTTTGATAGAAACTTACTATGCGATAAAACTTCTGGGGCTACAACTTATCAGAATATAAAAACATATACAAAACTAAGTAATGCTAAAATTGATGTTTCTAAAATTATCAATTTTAATTTGTCAGGTGCCGAAACCATATCAAACACAACACTTCCAGTAGCATATAATAATAATACAACTATTAGAGGAGATAATATTAGTAAAGATACCTTGATTAGAAATATTAATTCTCTAATAGATAGTGAATTGATTGAAATTAATAGAACTACTAATACAAATATAGCTACTAAGGAAATAGAAAAAACCGGTTTACAAACTTTAAGAACAAATTTTTTTACTGCTAATAATACAAAACAAATCTTTATTGATAATGCTATAATAAAGACTAATTATGATGATGTTGCTTTAAAATATAATGTTCTTCTAAATGCTCAAAATTATAATTTAAAATTGAATGAAGTTAAATATCTATCTCAATCATTTAATTCAGATAGTGAATATATAAAAATGGCTTCAGCGGATGAGCCTTTTTTTAAAGAATTACTTTCAGCCGGCGAAAGTGATATATGGGAAACTATCGTATATAATTATGAGGGTACAGACAATTTTAAGACATATGAAGAAACCTTCCCTCCCAATACCACATGTAAAATATTGATAGTAGGCGGCGGAGGTGGCGGTGGTCAATTTGGAGGCGGAGGTGGTGGCGGAGCTATATTATTTAAAGCCGATTTGATATTAGATGGAAAATATATTATAAAAGTAGGTAAAGGAGGTAAGGGACAAGAATGGGATAATTTTGGTAAAAAAGGCGATGATGGACAACCTAGTTCATTTCAAAAAGAAAATGTAGCAAGCGAAAATTATATTGCCAAAGGCGGTGGAGGAGGTGGTACTCGCGATGCAAGTGCGCATGGCGTTGTCGGAAATCCCGGTGGAAGTGGTGGTGGAGGTTCGCATTCAAACAACCCTACATATCAAGCTTCTGGTGGTGCTAGCAATAAAAATACATATGCCGGTTGGGAATCTTACGGGGAAGCCGGAGGTAAAGGAAGGCCTAATTATAGTGGTTCAGAACCTAACCACGCTTCAGGAGGAGGCGGAGGTGCTGGAAGTGTTGGTGGCGATTTCTCTTATTCAACAGGTGGCGGAAACGGAGGAGCTGGAAAAGATTTTATTTCAACATTTGGAACTTCTGTAGGAGATAATGGTTGGTTTGGAGGAGGTGGTGGAGGTAATACATATTATGGCGCAGGTAATCCAGGATATGGAAATGGAGGAAATGGATTATTAGGAGGGGGGGGAAATGGAGGGTTTGACCCTGATGTACCTGCAACCGATGGCATTAATGGAACTGGTGGTGGCGGTGGTGGTGGAAAATGGAACACTGCAAATGCAATAAAAGGTGGAAATGGCGGTTCTGGTGTTGTAATATTAAGATATATTAAAAAGGCTAAAATACAAAGTGATAATGTTAGTAAAAAAATAACATTAGAGTATAATACTAGTTCAATTCGTATATACAATCATAGTGGTGTAAGTACACAAAAGCAAACGCCGTATTCTTTTAATATAGAAAATAATATTAAATGTAATATATTAATAGTAGCAGGCGGTGGCGCAGGTGGTCAATCTGCTGGTGGAGGTGGTGGTGCCGGAGGTTTGATATATTTAACTAATAAAGACTTGTCTGCCGGTACATATAATATAACAGTTGGTAAAGGAGGAAATGTATCTGCTGGAAATGGTAATAATTCAAGTTTTGGTGATTTTGTGGCTATAGGCGGAGGAGGTGGTGCTAGTATGTCTGAGGCTGACCCCGGAAATGGAGGTTCGGGTGGTGGTGGAAATAGAATAAATTGGTGGGATGCATCAGTAGCAGGACAACCAGGTGGCAAAGGAACAGCAAATCAGGGTAATGATGGTGGTACTGGTAAAAACTTTTCGGGCGGTAATTCAGCAGGAGGAGGAGGTGGTGGTGCTGGTGCTTCTGGAGCTTCTGCGTTTACTGTCGGAAGAGGCGCAGATGGTGGTATAGGAAGAGCTATTGATATAACAGGTACATCTATTTATTATGCTGGAGGCGGAGGAGGAGGAAGCGGTTCTGATTTTTCAACAGCAGGTTCGGGAGGATTGGGTGGTGGTGGTAATGGTGCTTTATGGGCTAATTCTGGAAGTAATGGAACAAATGGATTAGGTGGCGGAGGAGGTGGCGGTTCAGCATATCCAGGAAATGGAAGAAGTGGTGGTGCTGGGGGGTCTGGTGTTGTTATTATAAAAATTATTAATGATAGCAAATCCTATAGATTGAGAGTTCCTAAAAAAACAAATATTACAATTGTTAGCGGTGGAATTACAAAAACACAATTTTTACATGGAATATACAGAATAACCATTACTTCAACGAGTACGACATTAATTAAAGACCCAAGTATGTCCTTGCCGGGTATTATAACATTAAATCCAACAGGGCAAACAGAATTTACTTCTAATAAAATAGATGTTATTTATGATTTTTATAAATCAATTAATCAAATAAATAGCGATAATACAAATACGGCAGCATCTGTAGTAACAAATATATATACAGATGCAAATACAAGCGGAATAACTTATGATTATACAAAATATAATAAATATAAAATAAGTACAAATATATCCAAAACATATATAAACGCTTCAGGAGGTGTTAACTTTAGTATTTATTTATATAGTAATACAGGAGATATAATAAATGGTAATAATTATAGTATTCGTTATGTATTTCATGTAATTTCAGAAACAGATACTATAGTTCCTGTTGATATATATTTAACAATTAAACCAATAAGTACAGGCTCTTCTTATACAAGATTTAGAGTTAAAACTTATTCAAGAAGTGCAAATGGAACGGATGAAGCAGAAATATACGCATTTATAGCAAGCGGCTCGGAAAACAGAAATTCTGTCAGTATAAACAATTTTAATAATATTACGGATTTTAATCAATCATTATCTGAACAAGATGTTTGGGGTATTGTAGCAAAACAAGGCGAAATAACTTTATTAAATGCTGCACTTGTTACAAAAGATAATATTGGAAGTAAATGTAGAAATAACCAAACGGCAACAACAAAAATATGCGATGTCAATAAACTTATAGCAATTAAAAATGCGATTAATTCTGCAACATTTACAAAATCATCACCTTCGTTTAAAAATAATGTTTCAATATCATCAAGTGGATTATTTCCAATGAGTAATGTAAGCCCTATTCTTAATTATACCATAACAAATTATATATCGTATGAATCTTCTACACAAAAGGCTCCCGCTAACCGTACTACAACATTTAATATTTTACATAGCGCAAGTAAATATATATATTTTGCTATACCACAAGCAGCAACTTAGTATTTGCTAATTAATAGAATAATTTCCTTTGTTTTTTATAGCTATAATTATTTATAATTATTATTATAGAGCATCTAAGCATATCTTGAATATCCTATGCCTATTACCTTGAATCACAGTAATATCAGTGTTCAGTATAGCAGTGATAAAAGTTATATCATAGAGACTGTCAAGAGCGATTTATATATTGGTGTCCCTACTGCTATGACTACAAATACTGAACCAACTATAACATCTCCTGCATTTACTGAAAGTGTTAGAGTATTCACACATAGTGGGGGAACAGAAACACAAACAACTCATACAATTACAATAGGACAGAATACTATATGTGATATAATGATGATTGGAGCTGGTGGAGGCGGAGGAGTTGATAGGGCAGGTGGCGGTGGTTCTGGTGCTTTAATACTTTCAATAGGTAATATATTGAGTGGTACATATACTATTAAAGTTGGTAATGGAGGAACAGGGGCTGTATATACTTCAGCGTCTGCTCCAGGACAGAATGGTTTTGATTGTGAAATTTTAAATAGTGCAGGGACTGTTATATTTAGGGCAAAAGGAGGAGGTGGTGGGCAATCACTAAGTAATGATGTAGCAACATCTGGAGGTAGTGGCGGAGGAGCTTCTTCCCAAAATATGAATGGAGGATTAGGGGGTATTCCAGTTAGTACAAATATAGTTAATGGTATTACAACAGGTCCTGTTGTAACTACTACCTATGGAGTATATGGCAATAGAGGTGGGAGAAATATTAATCCTTTTACAGGAAATTATGATATTCTTGATGGCGCCGGTGGAGGCGGAATAGGGGAAGGGGGGTCTGGGTCTGGTTCATTAGTATCTGTTGATAGTCAATTTGTAACAAATAATGGAGGAAAAGGAGGAGATGGTTTATATTTTGCAACGATTAATGGTATTAATTATAATTTCAAGAATTATTTTAATGTTAATGGAGTTCAAGATGGAACAACTGGTAATTTTTTTATCGGTGGTGGTGGTGGAGGAGGAGATACTAATTCAGGGACACCTGGTATAGGTGGTAAAGGTGGGGGAGGAGCTGGTGGAGATTTAGATCAAAATGGTTTTATTGCTTCAGGATTCGGTTCTGGCGGAGGAGGTGCTGGTGGTAGAAGTGGTGGTAATCCGAAAGATGGAGGTAAAGGTTCAGCAGGCATAGTTGCAATTAAGTTAAGAACTATCGTTAATGCTGCTATTCCAGAAGGAAACCCTATAACTCATAAGACATTAAACTTTGCTTATGACCCTACAAAATATGCTGAATATCAAGCACAACAAAAAACCGGTGTAGGAGGTTGGAGAATTGTTAGATTTTTACCTCCTAATCTTGGAAGGTGGTATCAAGGTGATTATATTAATACATCAACCTTTACTATACCAACAATAGGAACGCCTTATAATTATACTAATGAATGGGCAGTTCCTTTTGGAACATTTGATGAAATGTTCTTTGGAACTTTTGATATGACTTATTGGTTATATTGTCTTAAAACATCTGTTTTAGGTTCTTATAGTAATTCCGCAAGACCTATAATAAAATCATCTTCAAGTTCAACACCTTATAGTGCTTTATGGTATAACAGAGCGACTGGTTCCCCAGAAGACCCTTGGATTAGGATTATTCAAGAAGATAATTCATCAATTGTTTATGGCGAGAATAATAATTCAGACCATCCATCTTTAAGAAATACCTATGGTGGTATGTGTGTATTAGTTAGAGATAGTACAGCAAGTACAACAATACCTAATCCAAATCAATACACATTATCCGTTCAAGCAGGAACGAGCATACAAGTAAATAATCAAACCGCAAAATATTTATCTGGTAATTATACGATTAATCTAGGAGCAACGCAATCTTCCGTTTTAGGATTATCAGGACAAACAAATCCTTTTCCATTAGCAAACGGAACGACAATAGCTATAAGATATTCTATGATACTCCAAGTACCCATATTAGACCCTGTAGGCGCCCAATGGACTTATAGTTCAAATAATACTAATGTTTATCATATGGGTAGTGTTGGTATAGGCACTACGAACCCCGAGTATCAGCTTGATGTCCGTGGAGCGATTTATTCGTCTATCGGGGGAATCACGCAAACTGGTTTAACTACATGGTCTATAACTTCTGATAGAAGAATAAAGGATAATATTACAAGAGCATCATATGACAAATGTTTGGAGAATGTTAAAAACATTGAGCTATATAATTTTACCTTCAAGAATAATTGCGTTAATACGAATGACAAGCATCAATTAGGCTTCATAGCTCAAGAAGTGCAACAAGTGTATCCTAAGGCTGTTGAAGTCGGTAAGATGATATTGAATACAAATGAAAAAATAGACAATTTACTAACATTGAATACAACACAAATAGATTACACGCTATATGGAGCTGTTAAAAATATAATAGAAAAAATAGAGGACATAGACAATGATTTAGAAAACATAGAGAAGGCTGTGGGAATGGGAATGGGGGAGCCCGCCCCCAACGCGGGTAATTGATAGGGTGCGAGGGAGAGCTTAGGCAGCGCGGTATTACGAGGATATTTCAAGGGTATTACGGGTGTAGGAGAAGTAAAATTAAGGAAGAAGTTTCATAGAGTATTTAAGACTTTCTTCTACGGAATGACCGACGGAATCTGCGATTAACTTTCTTTCTCTGAAGGATGCTCCGGATAGATTGATAGTTGTCAGATACATTCTGCGAAGATCTAGAGCGCCAATTTTTTTTCCATAAACCTTCATCATAATATTGAAGAACTTAAGACTTAAAGCGGAGATGGAGTATTCTTTTCCGAGAATGAAGCCGGAGGAAGGTAAAAGAGGCTTAATTTCGGGAGGTATAGGGATAGAGATATTTTTTTTATTTTTAGTAAAAGATTCTTTAATAAAGAGGAAGTCATTATCGTAGTGGTTGCCGAGGGATGGTGAGGAGGACATAGAGCGATAATCGTCAAGCCTTCTTGTGGGGAGTAAGGTCATTAAGAGGAAGAGTAATTTTTCGGAATCATTTTGGAGCTTAGAGGAGTTAAGGAGTAAATCTTGCTTATCAAAAGAGATGATATCATCTTGTTTAATGGATGTATCATTTCTTCTAATAGCTTCAGCTTTTTCAATATTTCTTTTAATAGGGACGAGAATTTTGAGGAGCTTAACGAAACCAGGAATTTTAGTAAAAATTTTACAGATGGTAGGGATAGAACGAATTTCATTAAGCTTAATAAGCTCAAGGTTATCATAAAGATATTTAAATTCATCTTGGACGACTTTTTTATCATAATCGTTGCCTTGAATAGCATTAATGATATCTTGAGAGAGGGGTAATCCTGTCATACGAAGATGGAAAGCTCTGAGCTTACCTGTGTAAGTGATAATGGAGCTATCTTTAAGGATAGTTTTTTTAGCTTTTTTAGGTTTTTTATGTAAAGGCGTAGTGTCAGTATCAATGACTAAATCTGGTTTAATGAGGATACTTTGAGGTTTAATTTTGTTAGCTCTAAGATTGCGTTGATATTCATTTTTGCGTAGCCTTTTTTCTTCGTCGTTCATTATTATATATAAAAGAGGATAAAAAAGGGGGGAATCAATTTTTAGGAATATGGGGGAACCCGCCCCCAACGCGGGCTATAGTCAAGGCTGGGGGAACCCGCCCCCAACGCGGGCTATAGTCAAGGTGATAGAAAAGGCTATTGCTGGCTATAGTCAAGGATATAGAAAAGGCTATCGCGGGCTATAGTCAAGGATATAGAAAAGGCTATCGCGGGCTATAGTCAAGGATATAGAAAAGGCTATCGCTGGCTATAGTCAAGGATATAGAAAAGGCTATCGCTGGCTATAGGCAAGGATATAGAAAAGGCTATCGCTGGCTATTGTCAAGGTGATAGAAAAGGCTATCGC
>SXGQ01236839.1_pt1 | contig 17674 bp, 17 predicted proteins | sample 3178371 | NCBI WGS metagenome assembly SXGQ01 (sample SAMN11356859, study PRJNA531348) | freshwater metagenome | isolation source: freshwater sample F1-20 | place: China: Fuxian Lake, Yuxi | collected 2017-12-25 | reverse complement strand
GGCGATCACTACATCGTCAACGGCCAAAAAACTTGGACCACCCTCGGCCAGTACGCCAACATGATCTTCTGCCTCGTGCGCACCTCCACCGAGGGACGCAAGCAGGAAGGTATTTCTTTTCTGCTCATCGATATGAAGACACCCGGAATCGAGGTGCGGCCGATCATCCTGCTCGATGGCGAACACGAAGTGAACGAGATCTTCTTCACCAACGTGGAAGTGCCGATCGAAAATCTCGTCGGCACCGAAAACAAAGGCTGGACCTACGCCAAATATCTACTGACCTACGAGCGTACCGGGATTGCGGGAGTCAGTCGCTCAATCGCAGCTCTCAAAGAATTGCAGCGCATGGCTAACAACCAACTACGAAATGGCAAACCGCTTGCCGAGGATCCGCTCTTCTTAGCACGCATGGCGTGCGTCGAGATCGATCTCGAGAACATGCGCACCACCAACCTGCGCCTACTACTCGCCTCGGGCAGTGGCACCGCCCCACTCGAGATGGGCGCCATGCTCAAGATCCGCGGCACCGAGATCCGCCAGGAAATCACCCGCCTCGCACGGATCGCGCTCGGTCCGCAGGCCCAGCCTTTCTTCGCCTCCGAGGGCGTCACGGCGCAGTACCTCAACTACCGCAAACTGTCGATCTTCGGCGGCTCTAACGAAGTGCAGCGAGAGATCATCGGCAAGTCGCTACTAGAGATGTGACCATGAATTTCACGCACAGCGAAGACCGTCGAATGCTGGCCGATACGCTCGGTCGTCATCTCGATCAGCACTACACTATCGATGTCCGGCACCGTATCAGCGGCTCACCCGAGGGCTGGTCGCGCGAGCAGTGGCTCGTCATGGCCGAACTCGGCGTGATCGGCGCGCTCTTCGACGAGCACGCAGGAGGATACGGCGGTAAGGGCTTCGATTTGGCCGTCGTCTTCGAGCAACTCGGTCGCTCGCTGGTCGTCGAACCGTTTTTGGGTACTCTGATGGCGGGTCACGCTCTCACTAAGACCGGTTGTCGGAGCGATCTCGTCACCCAAGTCATGCCGGGGGAAAACGTTTTGGCCTTTGCGAGCGAAGAACCGCAGAGCCGCTACGAGCTGGCGTCCATCATCACCCGGGCTGAACACGATAACGGTGGCTGGACGCTCAGCGGTCGCAAGTGCGTCATTTCGCAACTCGAAGCCGCGAGTCACATCGTGCTCAGCGCTCGGCTCAGCACCGGGTCCGTGGGGCTCTTTCTGGTCGAGAGCGGCAAACCGGGCGTCACGGTGAGCGGCTACAAGATGGTCGATGGCGGTCGGGGTGGCGATCTCAGCCTCGATCGCGCGGGCGCCACGCTGCTCAGCGACGATGCGCTACCCCTACTCGAAGCAATCACGGCAGCGGGCATCGTCGCGCTTTGCTGGGAGGCCGTGGGTGTGATGGATGTGCTCAAAAAATCGACGCTCGATTATCTGCGTAATCGAAAACAATTCGGTATTCCAATCGGCAAGTTTCAGGCTTTGCAGCACCGCATCGTCAACGTTGCCATCGAGATCGAGCAGGCTCGCTCAGCCGCCATCAACGCGGCCGCCGCACTGGAGGGCCCGGCAGTGGCCCGCGAACGCGCCGTTTCTGCAGCCAAGTACACCATCGGTCGCGCCGGCACCATGACCGCCGAAGAGGCGATACAAATGCATGGCGGCATAGGCATGTCGTGGGAACTCCCCTTGTCGCATTACGCCAAGCGCGCACTGATGATCGGCCATCAGCTGGGTGACGAAGATCATCATCTCTCACGCTTCATTTCTTTGGCTGCCACAGGCTGAGCAGGCGCATCATGAAAAATCTCTTCTCAGTATCCGGGAAAGTGGTGCTCGTCACGGGCGGCTCACGCGGTATCGGTGAGATGATCGCCGCCGGATTTTTGGCTAACGGCGCCAAGGTTTACATCAGCTCGCGAAGAGCCGAGAACTGTCAGGCGACCGCCGACCGCCTCGCTTGCGAGCACGGAGGCGAGTGCGTGGCACTGCCCGCAGATCTCTCGAAGATGGAGGGCATTGCGGCCGTCGCGGCGGCGCTTGCAGCGCGGGAGAAATCACTCGACGTGCTCGTCAACAATGCAGGCGCCTCGTGGGGCGCGCCGCTCGGTGAGTTCCCCGAGGTCGGCTGGGACAAGGTCATGGATACGAACGTGAAGGGCGTGTTCTTCTTGACGCAGACTCTGTTGCCGATGCTGCGCTCGGCAGGTACCACCGAAACCCCAGCACGCGTCATCAACATCGGCTCGGTCGATGGAATCGGTACGCCCGTCTTCGATACCTACTCGTACGGGCCTTCCAAGGCGGCACTCCATCACCTCTCGCGCATGCTCGCCGCACGATTGGTGCGCGACCATGTGATCGTCAATGCGATTGCTCCCGGCCCCTTCCCCACCTGGATGCTGAGTACAGGCGTCGGCTTCGGCGGAAAAGTTGAAGGTGACGGGGTCGACTGGTCGGTCGTGGGTCGCAACAACCCGCGTGGCCGGGTCGGCACCCCCGAAGATATCGCGGGCGTCGCCCTGTTCCTCGCCTCGAGAGCCGGTGCCTACACCGTCGGCGAAGTCATCACCTGCGACGGCGGCCTTTTGGTGGCACGCTGAGCGTCGCTCAGGTCACAGAATGCCGCGTGACCGCGACGGGCCCTCGTCGCTGCCAGTGGTCGAGCTCCTCGCGCAAGATTAGTACCGCGTCCCAAACGTCGACGTAACGCAGGTAGAGCGGCGCGAACCCGAAGCGCATCAGATTGGGCGCCCGAAAATCGCCGATGACGCCGCGACCGATGAGCTGCTGAACGAGCGCATAGCCATCGGCATGGGCCAAAGATACGTGACTACCGCGGCGTTCGGGTGACCGCGGCGAGGCGAGTTCGAGCGCCGTGTCCGAACCAAGCCCCCTCAATTAGCGCAATGAAAAGCTCGGATAGCGCTATCGATTTGTCTCTGAGCAGACTCATGTTGATGCCATCAAAGACGCTCAGCGCACCATCGAGCGCGGCGTACGACAGCATCGGCGGTGTGCCACAACGATGCCTCGCCATACCCTCTGACGGGGTGTACCGATCGACGAAATCGAAGGGTTTGGCATGACCGAGTCATCCAGAGAGTACGGGCTGCAGGTCGCTCTGCAGATCGCGGCGCACGTACATGAAAGCCGGGGTACCCGGGCCACCGTTCAGATACTTGTAGGTACAGCCGACGGCAAAATCTGCCCGGGCAGTCGATAGGTCTATCGGTAGCGCGCCGACCGAGTGCGACAAATCCCAAAGAATTCGAGCGCCGGCCGCCTGCGCGCGGGCAGTGAGCACCGGGATATCGAACATCTCGGCGCTCTGGTAATGCACGTGCGTGAGCACGACGAGGAAAGTATCGCGGTCGATCGCCTCGACAAGCTGCTCACGCGGCAGCAGCCGCAGTTCGATCCCAGGTACCAGGGCTGCAAGCTCTTCGAGAACGTACGTATCGGTCGGAAAATTGCCGCGCTCGGTGAGGATCTTGTAGCGCCGGCCCCGACTGCGTACCGCTGCAGACGCCAGCTTGAATAGGTTGACGGACGTCGAATCGCAGACCATGACCTCATCGGCGGCGGCGCCGACGAGAGGCGCGATCCGTGCGCCGAGGCGCGCCGGCATTTCGATCCAGCCATGAACATTCCAGCTTTTGATGAGATCGGCACCCCACTGCGCGGCGGTCATCTGCGCGACGCGCTTTGCTGCGGCCGAAGTCAGCGCCCCCAAAGAATTACCGTCGAGGTAAATGACTTCGGGCGGCAGCTCGAAATTGGCCCGGCACGAGGCCAGTGGATCGGCGGCGTCGAGCTCGAGACAGGCCTCACGTGTGCATGACGAGCCCCCCGGATGAGAAATATTTCACAGCCACCATTAATCGAGCTCCCGCAACACGGCGCGAACCGGCGTCGCTTCGATACCTGCAATCGGCAAAGGCAAGGCGATCAACTCGTAGCGCCCTTCCGGAACTGTATCGAGAACCAGACCCTCGAGAATACCCATACCAGCCCGGTGCGCCGCCTGATGCGAAAGCAAAGCCTTGCAGGTCTGCGGATCGATCTATGGCGCATCGGTACCGATCAGGCGACAGCCGCGCGCAGCCAGCGCGTCGATCAGCGACGGATCAATGGCCTTGAAGCTTGCGGGCCAACGACTCCAGTCGGCCTTGCCGAAGCTTCGCAACAAAAGACGCTCGAGACGCGCCGGAACCCGCTCGAGCACATCACCCGCCGAGATCACAGCGTCCACCGCACTGACGTCGAGAAGCTGACAGGGTCCAAAGAAAATCTCGAGATCGAGGTCATCGAGTGCCGGCGCATCGCCACGGACGTGTCGGGAGCATTCGGCATGGGTACCGGACTGAGTCGACATGGACAGCCGATGCACGGTGACGCTCGAGCCCTCACCGGCCGTCGCGGTCACACCGCATTCGAACGCATGATCGCCCGGCCACACCGGCAGCGCGGGCCCGAGAGCTTGCGAGATGTCGTGAAGGCGCGATGTTTTCATATGAGATGATGCCGAATCCCGATCAAGGATACCCTATCCCTTGCACGGCCTACCCGCGCGCGTCGACGCGCCAAGACAGGCGTTTTTCATGATGACCCCCCAAATTTCATTGCTGACATTTCCAACGTCGACGATTTCGGTCTTGTTCCTCTCGCTTGGGTTGTGGTTGCTGCCAATGGCCGGTGCCGCGAAGCAAACCTCACTGCGTGATGGAGGCACTTGGCAGCGGATCGACTCAGTGGTCGATCGGTCCATCGCCGACGGCGAGGTGCCGGGTGCCGTGCTATGGGTTGGTCGCGGCGAGAGATTGCTCTATCGAAAGGCATACGGTTTACGCGCGAAGGTGCCGGCTGAGCAGTCCATGATGCTCGATACGGTCTTCGATCTGGCGTCATTGACCAAGATTGTCGCCACCACCACCAGCGTGATGATCCTCGTCGAAGAAGGACGCCTGCAACTCACCGATCGTGTCGCCACTCACTTGCCGGAGTTTGCGCAGGCGGGGAAAGAGAACATCACGATCCAGCAGTTGCTGACCCATACCTCCGGTCTGCGCCCGAGCCTCGATCTCGAAGCGGACTGGCTGGGCTATGACGAGGCGCTCAAGCGGGCCTACGCCGAAACGCCCCAAAGCGTCGCGGGCGATCGTTTTGTCTACAGTGATATCGGCTACATCGTGCTCGGCGAACTCGTCAGCAAGATCAGCGGTCAACCGCTACAGCAATTCGCAGCTAAACGGATCTTCGAGCCACTCGGAATGCGAGACACCGGTTACCGACCGGAAAGAGATGCGCCTCGAATCGCGCCCACACAGTTGTGCACGGCCTACGGGTGGCCTTGCACGGGCACCGATCAGTTCATGCTGCGAGGTATCGTTCATGACCCGACGGCACGACGCATGGGCGGTATCGCCGGCCACGCCGGTGTATTTTCAACCGCAGCCGATCTCGCTCGCTACGCAAGAATGATCTTACGACGCGGGGAACTCGACGGACGTCGAATTCTCTCGCCGCTCGGCGTGGAGCGGATGACGACCCGGGCGACGCCCGCAACTTTCCCCGTGCAACGTGGCCTTGGCTGGGATATCGACAGTCAGTACTCGGTGAACCGCGGCGATCTGTTTCCGGTCGGATCTTTTGGTCACACGGGTTTCACCGGGACATCGATCTGGATCGACCCAGTGAGTCAAACCTACGTCATTCTGCTGACCAACCGCGTACATCCCGACGGTAAAGGTGACGCGGCGCGACTGCGCTCAAAAATTGCAACGATGGTAGCGGCCAGTCTGACCGATCTTCCCGCCGACCGGACGCAACAGAGTCAGCCGCGACTTTGGCAATCCGTGACGGCTGTCACGACCAGTCCATCGATCGGCACCGGCGCCGTGGTGCGTAACGGTGTCGACGTATTGCAAGCGCGCGAGTTCGATTTGTTGCGGAACAAACGCGTAGGACTTTTGACCAATCATACCGGGCGCACGCTCGATGGGCGCTCGACGATCGATCTTTTCCGCGCCGCCCGCAACCTCAAGCTCGTGGCACTGTTCAGCCCCGAGCACGGCGTGCGCGGAGAACTCGACGAGAAGGTGGCCTCGTCGATCGATGCCCGGTCGGGGCTTACCATCCACTCCCTCTACGGAGAAACGCGACGGCCAACCCCGGCGATGCTGCGGGACATCGACGTATTGGTGGTCGACTTGCAAGACGTCGGCGCGCGTTTTTTCACCTACGCAACGACGATGGCGTACATGATGGAAGCCGCTCGCGATCAGGGTCTTCCAGTCGTAGTTCTCGACCGGATCAACCCCATCACGGGCTCGATCGTCGAGGGGCCGGAGCTCGAAGCCGACGAGTTGTCCTTCACGGCATATCGTCCGATTCCCATTCGACACGGTCTCACGATCGGTGAATTGGCGAGACTCTTCAATGGCGAAAATATCCATACTGAAAATGCGATCAACGCCAACTTGATCGTGGTACCCGTCCAAGGCTGGGACCGACGCAGTTGGTTCGACGAGACCGGGCTGACCTGGATCGAGCCATCACCCAATATGCGCAATCTTCAGGCAGCGAGCCTCTACCCGGGAGTGGCGACGATAGAGGGAGTCAACATTTCCGTCGGTCGCGGAACTGATACCCCCTTCCAGTGGATCGGCGCACCGTGGATCGACGCCAGTCGACTCGCCGCGAATCTCAATGGACGGAATCTGCCGGGGCTGCGTTTTTACCCGGTGAGCGTCACGCCGCGCAGCAGCAAATTCGCCGGCGAGACCTGTCAGGGCGTGTTCATCGTCGTCACCGATCGCGCCGCGATGCGACCGGTGCGACTCGGCCTCGAGTTGTTGTCGGCGCTGTACGAACTGCACCCTGCCGATTTCGAGATCGACCGGGTCGCCGGTTTGTTCGGCCGCGACGTCGTACGGAGGGTGCGTCTCGGTGAATCGACGGCAGCGATCGTCGATGGTTGGCGCCGCAGCGAGCAGGCTTGGCGGGTACGTCGTACCCCGTTTCTGCTTTATCCGACCGAGACATCATCTCGATGATGGCGACCGCGTAGCACCACGCGGCCGAGTCAAATTCCCCGCGCGTCGATCGGCCAAACGTCGATCAGCGTATCGCCGCGCACGCAATGGATACGATCGTAGAGGTTGATGGTCGGATCGCAATGCGGCAATCGACACTCCACCCGATCGCCAACGGTCAGATGGGTCTTGCCATCGGCAAAGAAAATCTTTCCATGCTCATCGCCGTGGAATTTTTATTCCACCGGGACAGGGGTCGGTGTTTGTACGACGACCCGACCACCGTCGGTCGCGAACCGCTTGCTGCCCGCGTCGGTCGTCACGACGCCTTCATGGGAGGCGCTGTGAATAGCTGCTTGAACGAACATGGCCGGTTAGAACGGCGGAGCGAAACCGTCTTTCGTCCACACGTCCTGGTACTGCACGTCCATGAACATGAACGAGCCCGCTTGGCTTTCAGTAAACACGGCAGCCATCGAGTCGAGATCGAAGGTCCCAGTTCCTCCGCCCGAGACGATCGCGGGCGGTAAGCCGATCACCCGCAGACGCTCGATCAGTCGCTGCATTCGAGCAGTCACCTGCGTATTTTTCTCGCGACGCGCGACGAGGTTTTCGATGTGCTGAACGAATCCGGCGTAGCACTGCGGGCGCGGTTCACTACCGCAACGGTAATCACCTCTTTTTCTGGGAGGGTTACGAGCTCGGATGGCGAGGTCGACTTGCCGATGTATGACTGATACAGGCTGGCGTGCGCAACGAAGGCGGTCTCGAGCCGGACGATCCGGAAGATGGCAATCTCAAAGGCATCAAACCACACGACTCGCACGTAGTCGGCTTTCTCGAAGTCCGCAGGGGTATCGGCAGCGACTGGCGCAATTGGGTCGGCGCACGGCTGATGGACGGACCAAGTGACTTCGGGGTGCTGGGTGTACTTGCAGCGGGACGCCGCTTCGGACAGCAACTCGACGGTACCGGCACGGAGATCTACGAGTTCTTCACCTTCGGCACCGACAAGTTCATCAACAAAGATTTCGGCGTGACTGCAGCAGACGCCGTGAGCTCCGGGCTGCGACAGACAACCCTGAGCGGTGGATATCGCTCAACGGGTATTCAACTCGTGCACCGCCGCGACCTCACGCGCAAGCTGCACGCCATCGCGCAGGCAGGCGTCGAACTCTACTCGAGCGACATCGGTGACAGCCCAATCGCCCGCAAAGACTACGAGTTCGAGGTGTCGCTGGCGCTCGTCTGGAAGTTCGGTCGCTAGCCTCAGCCTGATTATCTTCGACGCGCCACGGATCCACGCTCCACCAGCGACATGTCGAACACGATCTTCCGACGAGGCTCTCCCTGATCACGGGATTTTCGAAGTACGGCCTCAACGGCTTCGGCTGCCATGTCGCCGACAGGAATTTCGACGGTGGTCAGGGGTGGCTGACTGATTTGGGCCCACGGGATATCGTCGAAACCCACGACGGAGAGTTTTTCCGGAACCACGATACCGATCGAGCGCGCGTACTGCATCACGCCAAGAGCGATGAGATCTGCGCCAACGAACACCGCCGTTGCCTCGCGGGACTTGATTGCATCCTTCACTTTGGGCTCGAGGTCGATCGAGAACCCATTGGTAACCTGAAAGGCCAGGTCGGCATGCTGCCTGATGTAACCCGAGGCAGCATTGCAACGCTCGCGCATGCTGAGGATATCGGTGGGTCCGGAGATGACGCCGATCGACCGGTGGCCTGCATTGACCAGATACTCGGCGGCGAGACGGCCACCCGCCGCGTAGTCGGCCTGAATCGACTCGATGCCCGACAGCGTGCGATCGATCACGACCGTAGGCACATCCTCGATCAGTGACCCGGCGGTGTTCTTGTCGCCGATGGGGAACCAGACGATGCCATCAACACCATGCTCAACCAGCAGCCGCAAGGATTGCGTCTCGAGTTCCTCGCTGCCCTCGGTGTCGGTGACGAACACGCTGTACCCATAGCTTCTGGCAGTTTGAATCACTGACTGCGCAAGCGCGGGAAAGAACGGATTGTTCAGGTCAGGCAAAACGAGACCCAGGGCGCGCGTGCTGCCGGTACGCATCGCGCGAGCGTTAAGGTTCTGTCGGTAACCGAGCTTGCTGGCGGTTCGCAGCACATGCTCCCGTGTGGCCTCGCCCAATGATCCGGTTCCGTTGACGGCATACGAGGCACTGGCAAGCGAGACCCCTGCCGCGCGCGCGACCTCTTTCAGAGTTGGACGCTTGATGGCCGTGCGGATGGATTTCTTTTTGGCTGGAAACTTGCGGGTGCCCGGACTCATGCACTGCTCTCGTGTTCGAGTCACGATGGTGCGATGCTGACGCTGCGAAATGCAACAATACTAATCAAGTTGACAGAGTGAAACGTTTCAGTAATCGTCGCAAGGCTTTTCCTGACGGGGGACAGAGACTGCGATGAATGAGATTGCCCGCGCGCTGCTCGGCATCGCCGTCTTCGTCGCCATCGCCTGGGCGGTCGCCGAGAATCGCCGCCAATTCCCGATCAAACCCATGGCCATCGGTTTTGCGAGTCAGGTGCTACTGGCCGTCCTGCTCACGCAGGTACCGATGATCACCGCCGCGCTCGGTAGCCTCGCCTATGGCGTCGACAAACTGCAGTCCGCGTCACAGGCGGGGGCTGGCTTCGTATTTGGCTATCTCGGTGGCGGTACGCAACCCTTTGTTGCCGCAGAGGGCGGCTCCTCGACACTGATTTTCGCGTTTCAAGCGCTGCCTGCAGTGCTGCTGGTGAGCGCGCTTTGCGCCTTGCTTTGGCACTGGAAGGTCTTGCGCTGGTTCGTCGCCGTTGCCGCCAAGGTATTCGGGCGACTGTTCGGGGTCAGCGGTCCGGTCGGTGTGGCGACCTCCGCCTGTATTTTCCTTGGCATGATTGAGTCGCCGCTGCTCATCAAACCGGTGCTCGCAAGGCTCAGTCGCGGCGAGATCTTCATCATCATGGTCGATGGGATGTCGGTGATCGCCGGCTCGATGATGATCCTGCTAGGCGCGATGCTCGCGCCGAAGATGCCGGATGCGTTCACTCACCTGCTGACTGCGTCACTCATCAGCACACCGATGGCCATTGGCTTCGCGCGCGCCATCGTGCCCACTGCCGATGCTCAGCAGCACGAGCCGATCTCGCTCGAGAATCCTTACCGCAGCAGCCTCGATGCGATCTCGCACGGTACGATGGTGGCACTCAAAATGGCGGCGGGTATCGCAGCATTTTTGATCGTCTTCGTTGGCTTGATTGCGCTGCTCGATTCACTGCTCGGGTTAATTCCGCACACAGGCGATCCCTACACACTGAACGCCCTGCTCGGCGTGGCCTTCGCACCGATTGCCTGGTTGATGGGTGTGCCAATGTCCGACCTGCAGGCAGTTGGCGCATTGCTCGGCACGAAAGTCGCCGTCAACGAGGTGGTCGCCTACGGGCAACTTATCGCGCTGGAGCCGGGCGCGATCTCCGACAAAGGCATGTTGATCGCGACCTATGCGCTCTGCAGTTTCGGCAATGTGGGCAGCGTGGCGATCCTGATCGGTGCACTCTCGGCCATGGCGCCCGAAAAATCCGATGAAGTTGTCGAGCTCGGCTTCAAGGCGCTGCTCGCGGCCACCCTCACGACTTTTCTGACCGGCACAGTCATCGGCATCCTCACGAGTCTCTGACCTTCACGATATGACGTTCATACCACCGACTTTCATTGCCTTTACGGGCGTCGACCGGGTACAGCTTCGCGCCGACATGGAGCGACTCTCAAGGCGCTATCCCGTAGAGTGGGGAATTCTCATCGACGAACAACCACGACAATCAGTGTTGTTTCCCGCACTTGATGTCGTACGCGCTCTGCTAGAAGACCAAAAATTACGCTGGGCTGCGCATATCTGCGGGACACTTGCCGAACGCATCGCGTGTGGCCAGGAGCAGTCCCGTTTTGATCTTCTCAAGGATTTCGCCAGATTGCAGATCAATCATGGCTTCGCGGGAAGCACCCATGAACAGGCACGCCATTGCAACCGATACGCAAGCCTCACGGGCGCAAGAGCCGTGTTGCAGTGTCAGGGCGAGTTCCCGTCGGACCTGCAGGTCGATTGGCTCTACGAGGTGTCTTTTGGTCGCGGCAGTCGACCGACAAGCTGGCCGGCTTTGCCCCGCGACGGCGCTTTTTGTGGCTATTCGGGCGGCATAAATGCCGAGAACGTTCGCGAAATTCTGACCGCGATCGCCGCGACACCCGGATCATCTTCCTGGATCGATATGGAGTCGGGCGTGCGTACCGATGGCATGCTGGATCTCGGCAAGTGCGAGGCCGTTTGTCGTGCCGTCTTCGACTGAACACGGACCGCCGAGCACTCAGCACCTCATCATCGATACCGATCCAGGAATCGATGATGCGATGGCACTCTGCTTTTTGCGTGCCTCGCCGGGCATTGCGATTGATCGGCTGACGACGGTATTCGGCAACGCCGACATCGAGTTGACGACCGCCAATGCGGCGCTGCTCTGCCGACAATTTGCCATCGCCGCGCCGATACACCGCGGGGCCGCAGCGCCGCTGGTTCGGGCGCGTAGCGCAAGCCCCGTACATGTGCACGGTCATGACGGTCTTGGCGACAGTGGCCTCGATCGTTCGGGCGCTATACACGTCGCTCAAACAGCAGCAGCCGCAGCGATCGTCGATGGCATCAACGCTGCACCCAGTAAACTCCGTCTGCTTGCGCTCGGCCCGCTGACCAATCTTGCCAATGCGCTCGCGCTCGACCCGTCGATCGCCGACAAAGTCCTTGATGTGGTGATCATGGGCGGTGCGTTCGGCTGGCACGGACGGCGAGGCAATGTGACGCCTTTCGCTGAAGCCAACATCTGGAACGATCCTCATGCCGCTCAACGCGTTCTCGACGCAGCTTGGCGAGTCACCATGGTGGGGCTCGATGTCACCTCGCGCTGCGTGCTCGCGAGCACCGAGGCGACGCGTCTAGCAGCAACGGGCAGCAAGCATGCCCGCTTCCTGTTCGATATCTCCCGAGGGTACGAGGCACTCTATCGCGAGAACGACAGACTCGAGGGCTGTTGTCTGCATGATGTCGCCGCAGCAATATTCCTGCTCGCACCGGAACTCTTTACCCTGCGCTGCGGACGCATCTCGGTCATCACGGAAGGCGAGCGCATGGGGATGACGGCGCAGGACGATACTGATTTCACCCGACATCGAACTTGCCTCACCGTGACGGCAGATCGGTTGCTAAAAATGTATGGCGATACGCTAGTGCAGGGAAACATCGCTGCCGCATGACTTCGGGCTTGCTTCAAAAGGCGTTGTTGGCTGCGCTCTTCGGCTCCATGCTCAGCGCCACGACGAGCGCGAAAAGCGCTTGCAATAGCATCTTGACGCCCTATCCCGGCGTCACGATTCCCGCCGAGACACGGATCGCTGGCCGGCGTTTCGGCGGTATTTCGGGGGTCGACTTTGATCCGATAGAGCGGCGTGTCGTATATGTCAGCGATGAGCGTATCGCTGCGAATTCGGCGGTTATCTTCCAGTCCTCAAAGATTTCTGCGTTGCGATCGGCATTCACCCCCATCCCCTCCTCGATTCAGCCGCTGAAGGGGCTTGGGAGCGACGATGGAGTCGATTTGGAAGCGCTACGTATCGGCCCGCGCAAAGACGAATGGTGGATCGCGAGTGAAGGCGGTGAGACGCCGTCCTCAAAGGCCTGGATCGGTCGTTTCGATCGCGGAATGCGCCTCGTATCGCGCATCGCTCTACCCGCGCCCTTCGACGCCGCACCCCATAACCGTTCCATCGAGTCGCTTGCGTTTGATGTACAGGGACGATTATGGGTGGCGCTGGAAAACGCCCTTCCCATGGACGGTCCGCAGGGCAATCGCGATCGAGGTGCTGAGCTGCGAATTTTCCAGCTGAATATCGCGGATCGGGCCTCATCGGTGACAGCGATTGCGGCTGACGAGGAGTCGCTGCTTTATCTGACCGAGCCGGCGGAACCAGGTGACCGCGGTGACTCGGATGTCGGCATCAGCGAAATGCTGCGTGTCGATGATTCATGGTGGGTAATCGAGCGTGCTGGCCTCGCAGGCGAGGATGGACGCTACCGTTTCAGGAGCCGGCTGTTTTGCGCCGAAAGAGATCCGACATCCGCGGGACGGCTGCGCAAAACTCTGCTGCTCGATTTGACGCAGTTTGCAGATCCACTGGAAGCGAACTTCGAGGCGATGACGATAATCCCGCGGCACCGAATGCCGCCTCTGCTCATGATCGTCAATGACAACAACTTCGCACCCGGTGTCACCACACGGGTGCTGTTGTGGGAAATCACCCGCCCCTGAGCCGAACGCGCCCCTGCGTCCGATCCCCGCTCTCAAAGTCTGGCTTGCAACGAGATCGTCCAGGTGCGCGGCGCACCGATGAAGTAACGATCCAACGTTCGCACGGAAGGGCCACTCAGGATGCCGAACTCCGGCTGCGTTGCCGTGGCGCTGGTGACCGAGCCGATGTAATCCTTGTCGAAGAGATTGTCGACGTTGAACTGCGCCGTGATGGAGTCGGCGAATGCGACAGACGGCAGCGCATATTTCAGCGTAGCGCCGAATACCGAGTAGCTCGGGATGTTTTCAACGCCTACGACTGCAAAAGTATTTGGCGCAACGATATGCCCGCCGACACGCTCGCCGACATACCTACCGGTAAAGCCGAGACTCAGACCCGTCAGCAACTCGATATCGGCTTGACCATAGAAGCTGTGTTTCGGGATATCGCGTACGCCTTGACCCGCAATCACGCCGACGGCGGTAAGGTTGCGATAGTCGCTGGTGCCCGGCGCCGGATCATCGTGCTTGGCGTCCTGCCACGAATACGCTCCGTAGAGCTTCACACGGCCAAGATCGGCGATCGCCGTAAACTCAATGCCCCGCGTATCGAGACCACGAATGTTGGCGGCTCGGGTAGCGACGTTGCCGCGCACGATCTCGTCCGGATCAACGACCGTCGGATCGCGTGGCACGATACCGATGTTGTTTTTGAGACGCAGCGAATACAGCTGCATTGACAACGCGTAGTTGTCGGCGGAATAGCGCACGCCGAGGTCGAAGTTTTCGGTCTCGATCGGATCAAGATCGCCCGGCGCAATTACCGCCGTGGAGCCAAGGAAAGCATCCTCGGGTATTCCAGCGAAATTTCGAGCGAGACCGCCGAACACCTCGACCGAGTCGTTGATCTGCCAGCTCGCCGCGATCTTGGGATTGAGCGAGGAGTTCTGCGAGAAGCTCACCACCGGCTTGTATTCGAGCGGCGAAGCGGCCTTGTAACTGACATCAAACCAGGTAACGCCAAGATCGACGCGCAGCACATCGGGTATCACGCGAATCGAGTCCTGCGCGTACAGCATCGTCGTTTCGATGGTGGTCGAGCGCTCGTACTCGACATAGTTCAAGAGAGCGCGGTTGTAGTCGATGCTTTGCGATGAGTTGGTGATCGGATAGAAATTTCGTCGCTCGCTCGAATCGCCGCCCTCGAACCAGCCGCCGACGCGGAAGGTATGCCGTGACTCGTCGGTCCCGAACTGCAACTCGCTCGTGACCCCGTATCGATCACGGTCACGCGGCGTGACGCGCATGTCGGCAGGCCCGCCGACCACGTTGCTGTTGCGCGTGGTGATGACCGCCGGACGAATCGCACCGCCGGTCGCACCGTAGCTGGTCACGGCACGAGGATCCGTGCCGGTCAGTCTGCGCTGACGATCTTGGTAGCGGAAGGACTCGCCGTCGAGCGTCTGGTAGTACGGGTTGAGCGTCACCGTTAGGCTGTCGTTCACTCGCCAAGTCGCATTTAAATACGCCATCACATCCTTTCGCGTACCCCCCAAGGCGCCACCGAAGTCGATGTCACGCCCCGGAATGCCGGTGATGGCATCGAGCGCACGGTCAGAGTCCGGATTAGCCAAGAACTCGCCGAGCGTCACGATGTTGAAATCATTGTCCGTTTGGTCGTTCCAGCTCACCCGCGCCTTCACGGATGAACCACCTTCGAACTCCTGAACGAGTTTGAATTCGACGTGATCACGCTCGGAAGAGCGGCTGTTGGGTCCTGCCCAAATACCGTTCTCCTGGTGCGAGGCAGACAACATCGCCGACAATCCTCCGGCGGTCCGACCGGTATCGGCACGAAGATAATACCGACGGAAGCTTTCCGAACCGGCGCCGAGCTCCGCAAGGACGCCCGCGTTTTCTGCCGGATCTGCCGTGACGAAGTTGACGAATCCGCCGAGTGCGAACCGCGACGGCGCGCCGATGTCACCCGCGCTCTGCGAGACGATGACATTGGCCACATTGCTCGACTCGATGAAACGCTGCGGCGGTGACCCGCCGTTGAACCGAGCGTCGCCAGTCGGGATGCCATCAAGCGTAAGACCGATCTGTTCTTTGTTAAGGCCACGCAGGTAGAGCTCAAAAGAAAAGCTGCCGCCGCGCGCGTCACCCGTCGACACCTGCACGCCGGGCACCCGCGCAAGATTGAGCGTCACATCGGATCCCAACGGTCTTTGCTGAATATCCGCGGCATCGAGCACGAAGGTCGCGCGGCCTTCGCCGGCCCCCAGCTTCTTGGCGAGAATCAGGACTTCCTCGAGTTCGGCCGAATCCTGGGACTGCGCAACCGTGGATATGCCAAGCAAAGAGGCGACGGTCGAGGCGATCAAGGGGGCGGCAGCGCGACGGGAAAGCTTCATGACGATGACTCCCGGGAGTGGTAATAAAAATGAAACGTTTAAGTTAACAACTCATGCGCTTTATACGGAGAAGTCCCGGGCGAATCAAGCGTGGGCGGGGAGCGCCGCCAACTCGGCGAGCAAAGCGTCGGTCCGCGGCTTCGGCATGAAGGAGCCGCTCAAGCTGTTGGCTGCCAGAGTCAGGATTTCCTCGCGGGAAAGCTGCAAGGCCGTCGCAATCGCGAGGTAGTTGTCGAGTACATAGCCGCCGAAGTCCGCAGGATCGTCGGAATTGACGGTCGCGCGCAATCCGGCCTGGAGCATGCGACGTATTGGATGATGCTCGAGTCGATCGACCACGCACAGTCGCAGGTTCGACAGCGGACAAACCGTGAGCGTCATTCCCGATGCCCGCAGTCGCTCAACCAGCGTGGGATCGTCCAGAGCCCGATTTCCATGATCGATACGATCGACCTTGAGAAGATCAAGCGCCTGCCAGACATACTCGGCGGGCCCCTCCTCGCCCGCATGCGCCACGCAGCGCAGACCGAGGGCGCGCGCGGCTTCGAATACCCGACGAAACTTTTCGGGCGGGTGACCCAGCTCGGAGGAGTCAAGTCCAACGGCTGATAGCTTTGTCAAATGAGGCTGCGCCTCGGCGAGCGAATCGAACGCACTGTCTTCGGACAAGTGACGTAAAAAACAAAGTGTGAGCTCGAAAGAAATACCGAACTCTCGTCGCCCGGCTTCGTAAGGAAGTTGCTCGCACGGAGGCGGAGCGCGACATTTTAAAAAAAGCCATCGCCTTCTTTGCCAAGGATCCGCCGTGAGGTTTGCGTTCGTCGCCAAGTATCGCGGTATCTGGCAGACGCGGCTGATGTGCCGAACGCTCGGTGTCTCGCGAGCAGGGTTCTACGAGTGGCTGGGTAGACCCGAGAGTGATCGGGCTAAAGCCAACCGTGAGCTGTTGGCGCTTGTTCGTGACAGCTTCGAGCAGAGCGATCGCACCTACGGCAGTCCGCGCGTTTTGCGCGACCTGATCGCCTGGGGATATCGGTGCAGTGAGAACCGCGTGGCCCGCTTGATGCTTGCGGCGGGCCTTAAGGCCCGCCGCAAGCGATGCAGGCTGCCAGAGGACCTTGGCGTACGACTTGAGCATTGCATTGCCCCGAACTTGCTTAATCGGCAGTTTGAAGCGACAGCACCGAACCAACGATGGGTTGTTGACTTCACGTACATCTGGACGGATGACGGCTGGCTGTACTTTGCCGTGGTCCTGGATCTGTTCTCCCGTCGCATCGTCGGCTGGTCGATGAGTCAGGAGATGACGGCGCAGCTGGTTACCGATGCGCTGGTCATGGCGGTCTGGAGAAGAGGCAAGCCTCGTGAGTTGTTGCATCACTCGGATCAGGGAAGCCAGTACACGAGTGAGCGCTTCCAGACACTGCTCGCGGAGTTCGGCATCACCTGCAGCATGAGCCGTCGCGGTGATGTCTGGGACAACTCAGCAATGGAGAGTTTCTTCTCGAGCTTAAAAACCGAGCGTACGAGTCGGATTCAGTATCGCTCGCGCAATCAATGTCGAGCCGATTTATTTGATTACGTCGAGCGGTTCTACAATATGGGCCGTCGGCATTCGACGATCGGCTACGTCAGCCCAGCAGAGTTCGAACTGCTGGCGGCGAAAGCCTGAGGGTGGTGTCCGGGAAATCGGGGGAAGCCCGACGGCGCGCGACGTAGATCGCGAGCGCCTCTTTGGTGAACTCATCGATCAAAGTGAGGATCTTGAGCGGCCGACCATCGGCGGTCCGATCCAGCACGAAGTCCCAACTCCAGACGTGGTTTTTATAGAGCGGCCGCAGCCG
>SXGQ01348065.1_pt1 | contig 17678 bp, 10 predicted proteins | sample 3178371 | NCBI WGS metagenome assembly SXGQ01 (sample SAMN11356859, study PRJNA531348) | freshwater metagenome | isolation source: freshwater sample F1-20 | place: China: Fuxian Lake, Yuxi | collected 2017-12-25 | reverse complement strand
GGACGCGACGGACTGCCGGCGGAGTGCCTGCTGCTGTTCAGCGCCGGGGACGTCGCCAAGCAGATGCGGTTCGTCGACGAGAAGCCGGACGAAGGGGAGAAGGAGATCGCGAGGCGCCAGCTCCGGACGATGGCCGGGTTCGCGGAGGGTCCCGAGTGCCGCCGACGCGCGCTGCTCCGGTACTTCGGCGAGGAGCACCCGGAAGCCCAATGCGGGCACTGCGACAACTGCCTGCAGCCGCGGGAGACCTATGACGGCACGGTCCCGGCCCAGAAGATCATGAGCTGCGCCTACCGGGTCCGCCAGCGCAGCGGCTTCGCGTTCGGACTCAACCATGTCATCGCGGTCCTCACGGGGGGAGACAGCGAGCGGATCCGGCAGCACGGGCATCACGAACTCTCCACCTTCGGGATCGGGAGGGACCTGTCGCGGAGCGACTGGGGGGCGATCGCGCGGGAGCTCATCGCGCAGGGACTGCTGGCGCAGACCGCCGGGGAGTTCCCGGCGCTGGAGCTGACCCCGGAGGGTGCGGAGGCCCTGCGGGAACGTCGGTCCATCCGACTCACCCGCCCCCGCGAGGCGGTCCGGGTGCGGTCCGACAAGACGGGCGAGATCCCGTGCGATGTCTTCCTGTTCGAGACCCTGCGCCAGATGCGCAAGGAGATCGCGGAGCGGGAGGGTGTCCCGCCCTACATCGTGTTCGGGGACACCACGCTCCGGTGGATCGCCCGGGAGTATCCGGAGACGGAGGAGGCCCTGCGGGCGATCCCTGGCGTGGGGGCCACCAAGCTGCGGAACTATGGCGACGCGGTGCTCCGGCTGGTTACCCGCCATCTCCAGAACCATCCCCGACAGACCTTCGCCAACATCGGTGGGCCTCCGACCTCCACCGCCTCGCCCTCTTCCGCGGCCTCCCGTGGGGAGCGGATGACGACGACAGTCCGTGAGACGCTCCGACAGTTCCGCGAGCTGGGACGACTGGAGGCGGTCGGCGAGGCCCGTGGGCTCTCGGAGTCGACCGTGTCGGAACACCTCTGCATCGCGATCGAGTCCGGCGAGACGCTGGACTGGTCACGGTTCTTCTCAGGTGCCGAGGTCGCCGAGCTGAAGGCGGCCTTTGATGGATCGGAATCCGACCGATTGAAGCCCCTCCATGAACGGCTTGGAGGACGCCATTCGTTTCCCCGGCTCCGACTCTTCAGGGCGTTCTGGCTGACGGGACGGTTTGGTCCGATCCCCGCCGGACGCCAGGCCTCCGGCGCCGAAGAGTCACCCGACTCCGTCTGATCGTCCCGGGACGCCCCAATCCCATCCCCATCGCCGGGGCCATCGCGGTCCCGTCCACATCCGGACTCGCCACCGATGCCGGATCGGTTCATCAACCGGTCATGCGCATGGCCTTGTGGTGGGGAGTCCTGTGGATGCTCTGGATCCGGGTGGTGGCCGTGGAACCGCCTCCGGTCCCGCTGTACGAGTTCCGTCCCGGGACACCCGACGGCGTCGGCAAGTGGTTCCTCGGACGGGAGATCGCCTACTACATGTCCCATCAGGGAGCCCCGTGGCTGGAGCGACCGGAGCGGGAGGAGGAGGAGCGTCCCTCCATGCTGGTCAAGGCCCTCGGCCTGAAGCCGGGCGAGACCGTCGCCGATGTCGGCGCCGGCAGCGGCTACTTGTCGTGGCGCCTCGCCCGGGAGGTCGGGCCGAAAGGACGGGTCTACGCGACCGACATCCAGCCCGAGATGCTCGTCCTCCTGAGGAACGCCATGGTCGCCCGGGGCATCACGAACGTCGTGCCTGTCCTCGGATCCCGGACCAACTCAGGACTGCTCCCCAAGTCGGTCGACCTCATCGTGATGGTCGACGTCTACCATGAGTTCGACCATCCGTTCGAGATGGCGGGGAACCTGGTGAGGTCCCTCAAGCCCGGTGGACGCCTCGTGTTCGTGGAGTATCGGGGCGAGGAGAAGTGGGTGCCGATCAAGCCCCTGCACAAGATGACCGAGGAGCAGGTGAAGCGGGAGATGGCGCTCCATCCGCTGGAATGGGTGGAGACCCTCCGCGTGCTGCCGCGTCAGCACATTCTCATTTTCAGGAAGCCCGAGTAGGGCTGCTTCCCGGGCGATTCGCCGTCGGCTCGCCTCGGGTGGCGCGTTTGTGGCTCCGGTCCTGCCCACTCCGTTCGGCGGGTCGCAGGGACAGACGCGGTCCGGTCACCCGAGGGGCCTCGCGGCGGATCTCCGTGCGGGTTGCAGTACCCCTGGAATCCCGTGCCGCAGGGTTCTCGCGTGGATCCAGGGGATGCTTGGGGCCGACCGGAGACCCGGGATTCCGCTCCGCGATCACGAGCGAGTCGGGGTGGGGTGGGGCGACCGGAGTCTGGACCCGGGGCAGGGGAGTCGATGGTGGTGTTTTCAATCGTGCATTCATCGCACGGACCGTCGTGTCTCCGGGCTGGCGCGCCAGCCCTGCCTTGTTGGATCCTCTCCCCGGATTGGCCCGTTGCCGGCAGCCGTGCCTTGACGTTGCTTCGCGCCATTCCTTATTTGGGATCTCCGAGACATGCCTACCTACGAGTACAGCTGCAGCAAGTGTGGTCACGAGTTCGAGTGCCAGCAGTCGATGTCGGCCCCGCCGCTGACGACCTGCCCGAAGGACCTCTGTCCCCGGAAGCCCTGGGGTGAGGGTACCGTGAAGCGCGGTGTGGGTGGCGGTGCCGGCCTGATCTTCAAGGGCAGCGGATTCTACATCACCGACTACCGGAGCGAGGGCTACAAGTCCGCCGCCAAGAAGGACTCGAGCAGCCCCGCACCGAAGTCGGAATCCAAGTCCTCCGACTCCAAGCCCGCAGCGAAGCCCGCCCCCAAGTCGGATTCCAAATAGGGACACGGATCCGATCCGCGTGACCGGCTGAATGTCCCCCTGATGCGATCACGGTCCAAAACCCGAAGCGTGTGGATCCCGGTTCTTCTGGGAGGCCTCCTCCTGGCGCTCGGGTGCCCCGGAGCCGTTCCGGGACTCCCCTTCGAGATGCCCGTGGTGGCCTGGGGGAGGACCGGACAGTTCCTCGTCCGGGGTTCCGGCAACGTCCTTCCGGACCCCATCCGGGAACTCAAGGAGGTCGGCACCAACCGGATCGTCCGTCTCCGTCCCGAGCTGCTCGCGATCACGGCCGACCGGGTCAAGACCGCCGTGGATCGTTGTCTCGACGCCCGGGGGCCCTGGACCTCCCGCATCCACATCCAGATGCAGCCCTCCCGACCGGGTGGCCAGACCCCACCGCAACAGGTCGCAATCCGCGCGGAGGCCATCCAGGGAGGCTGGCAGTACCAGGTTCCCGTCCCGGGATCCATGGACTGGCAGATGCTGGTCCGAGCTCTGGTGGAGGTCGTGCTCCTCGAGCATGCGAACCGGTCCAACCGGGGGCCGGAGGTGGTCGTGCCTCCCCTGTGGCTGTCGGAGGGACTGACCCAGCTGCTCCTCGCGCAGGAGGGACGGGATCTCGTGGTGGAGGAGGCCACGGTCATCAATCGCAATCGCCGGTATCCCGATCCCCTCGCCGCCGTCCGGGTCTATCATCAGGGACGTTCGCCGCTGCCGTTCTCCGAGCTCGACGTACTGTCGCTGGAGAAGCTCGCCGAGCCGTCGAAATTCGAGGAGTTGCAGATGTCCTCGACGCTGTTCACCGAGGCCTGGGTCCGGACGCCCGCTGGCCGCCGCTTTCTGATGGAGTTCCTCGGGTCGCTTTCGGGAAGCCTCAACTGGCAGACCGCGTTCCTGAAGGCCTCACGGGGGACCTTCCTCTCGCTCCGGGACGTCGAGAAGTGGTGGGCCGTCACCGCGGCGGAGACCCTCTCCACCGATCCCTCTCAGCAATGGCCCCGGGAACGCCTGCTCGAGTCGCTCGACCGTCTGCGACGCGATAGGGTCGAGCGCCGTCAGGACACCAACAGCGTCGCGGAACCGGCGTCCGTCCTGCTGTCGGACCTCGTCAAGACCTGGGAGCCGGACGCCCAGCAGGAGGTGCTGTCCCGGAAGCTCGTCCAATGGCAGGTGCTGGCCTTCCATGCCCCCATGCCGCTGCGCCCGCTGTGTCTAGAGTATTCCCAGGTGGTGCAGAACTATGTGAACGCGCGATTCGGTCCCGAGCGGAACCAGATGCCCCGTGGCCAACTCGAGGCCCGCGGTCCGATCCTCGCCGGGGTCGCCGCCCGTCGACTGGCACAGCTCGATCGTCGCCTCGACGCGGAACTCGCCCAGGTCGCCGAACAGCGGTCGACGACCCGCGAACCGGGGCCTCCCAGGCCGTAGGCTCCAGGCCGGATCCGAGACGTACGCCTCGGCGTTCGGCAGGTCGGGCACGCCCGACATCCCCGGCGTGGACTGGCCCCGTAACCGCCTCCGTGGGACCTCGTCCCCGTCCCTCTCACTGGGGAGTGACCGTGATCCTGTAGAAGGCGGACCCCTCCGGAGGATTCGGATCCAGGATGTCCTGCTCCGACGGCTGTTCCACCGTCCTCGAGATCACCTGAAGCCATGGTGCTCCGGGGGACCGGAGCTCATTGAGCCGAAGGAGTTGGTAGGTCCGCCCGGCCTTGCCGCGGAAGCGGAACCGGACCCCATCGGGTCCGCGCTCGGGAGGTGTGAGCCGCAGGGTGTCCGAGGGGTCCCGCGGGTCGGTGCCGGCCGTGAATTCATCGAGCGCCGACAGGCCATCGTCATCCGCATCGCGCAGCGCGTCCGTGGGGTCGATCGGACTCAGGCCGTTGTCGACTTCCCATCCGTCCGGAAGACCGTCGCGGTCGCCGTCGGGATCGATCGGCCAGGAGAGTCCGACCAACGGGAGGGCCAGATGACGCAGCCCCGGGGCGCGTGGAAGGACCTGGAAGCCCAGCGCGTCCGTGACCGCGGCTGTGAGGGTGAACTCCGCCCGGATGTCCCGCTGCGCCAGTGGGGCGAGGGGACCGAACTCCGCCAGCGCCACCGACGGGTCGGTGGTCTCGGTTGCCCGGGCCAGAGTGGAATAGGTCACCGTTCCCTGACGCTGAGGAATCTCGGTCCGGATCCACGTCGTGTCCGCGGGGAAGGGGCCACTGTTGATCAGGCTGAGGACCGCCGGGGTCGGACGCCCCAGCGGCAGGGATTGCGACAGGATTCCGCCTGATGCCGTCGGTGAGGTCAGTTCCGCCGAGAGGCAGGACAGGCACTTGCCGGCAGGGCCTGCGGTCACCAGTTCGTAGATTGCCGCGGGCAGCAGGGCGGCGTGATGGACGGTGATTTCATCCAGGAGGCCGATCCAGCCCGCCTCGGATCCCATCGAGGCCTCTCCGCCGAGGCGGAGCGGTTGGCCGGGTTCCTGGAGTGAGCCCCGGAGCGGGAACGCCGCGAAGGCGGTCCGCATCCCGTCGACGTAGAGGTCGACACGACGTGTTTCGACCGCGAACACGACGGCGGCGATGTGGTGCCAACGACCGTCCCGGAGGTCGGCCTGGCCTGCCATCACCGGGGTGGTGGCGGTCTCAACAACAGAGCTGTGGGCATCGCGCATCTCCATCCGCAGGGCACCGTCCTGCATCAGGAGTCGGAATCCGGCGTCCTCACCGTTCCGGCGGTTGCCGAGGAGGGCGACCCGCTGGCGGGCCGATCCGCCCGTGAGCCGGACCCATCCCTCGATCGAGAAGTCCGCGTCGGCCGAGAACGTGAATCCAGGCCCGGTCGGCACCTCCAGTCCGCTGAAGGCCAGGTCGAACCGGAAGGCCTGGTCTCCCACAAGACCCGTACCGAACGATGCCGCGGTCAGGGAACCGGTGATTGCGTTGGACCCGAGGGCGTCCAGGCCATTGCCCTCCGCCGGCCACCAGGCGGCCCGGTTCCACCAAGGATCTCCCGACACCAGGGGCAGTCGCGCGCAATGGCCGGCGAAGACCACCGTCGCTGTGGCGGTATTGTTCCGTGGGTTTGGATCGGGTTCGGCCCGTGTGACCTCCGCCCAGGACACCCGGTTCGTCACGCCAAGAGTGGCCAGTGGAACCGTTCGCCGGGCCTTGAATGTCACCGTCGCCGAACCCGCCGGCTGCAGGGTCCCGAGTGTGGCCGAGACCCGGTGAATCAGGACCGGCGAGGTGAAGCTCACATTGGTCGCGTAGGTCACCGCCCGCACCGTACCCTGCGATGTGGTGAGGTCGAAGACCTCCGAGAGTCGCGTGGGGGCCTGCGGGAACACCCGGTCGAGATGGATGTCGACGGTGACGTTCGACGAGATGCTGGGACCCGGGTTGGTCACGCTGGCGGTGAAGGTGAGGATGTCCCCGACCTGGACGGCGCCCGGCATGGCGTTCAGGCGCACCGAGAGATCGTCCGCCACAACCATGGGAAGGGTCGACGACACTCCAATGTGGCGGTTGCCGTCATCGGCGAGCAGGGCCACCGATTCGGCGAATCCCTCCACCTGCAACGGTCCGCTCCAGCGTCCATCGCTGAAGCCCAAGATGGCCTCTGGGGACACCCTCAGGCGTGCGGCGTCGGTAAACGGGAGGAGGAGGCCCGGATTGAGTCGCCGGGGTGTCGCAGCCTGGAACTCCCAGTCGCGCGCCGCATCGGTGTCGAAAGCCCCCCCACGCTGCAGGCTGGCGGAGGGGTTGCTGACGTATTCCGGGACGGCGTGGCCGTCCCAATCGTGGGAGGTGATGGGCACGGGATTCCAGACCTGCGTCGGAACCGCGGCGCCGGCACAGACGACATCGGCCACGGCACCCGTCGGGCTCCGCAGCACCACCATGAGCCGTCCGGGCTGGCTGTTGGGGATGGCCTCGTCGTGGCCCCAGCGGAGCGCCGTCCCGGTCCGGAGGGTCGGGACCATCGACGTGCCGATCCCCTCGAGGATCGTGAAGAGCCCCTGCGGCGCCACCATCGCCAGCTCAGGCAGGGGGAGGGTGACCACGGGCAGGGGCCAGGAGACGGTGTCGTAGAGGACCGCGGTCCAGCCGGCGAGGGAGACCGGTTCTGTGCCGACATTGGTGATCTCGACGGAGTCCTCCCCGAGGTTGATCTCGGTGATCAGCAGCGTCCGAGGACGCTTTCCTGCGGGCAGAGCCGAGATCGACACGGTGCCGTTGAAGTTCGACACGACGTTCCCGAACCCGTCCCGTGCCACCAGTCCGGCGGTGAACGGTTCACCGGGCCGCAGGGGGTTGGTGATCGGATCCCAGGCGAACGACTGGACCTGGCCCGGGACCGGATCGTCGTTGAGGAGTCCCACCACCGCCTTGGCCTTTCGCACTTTGGCCATCACCGGGTTGGTGAGAGTGACCCCGAACCACTCGTCGTTTTCCGGCGAGGTGTCCCCGTTGGTGACAATCCGGACGACGGCGTGGGCCTGTCCGGGCGGGATGGAGACCGTGTCGCTGGACGATTGATAGTCCGTCGGGCTTGTGGCCGTTCCATCGATCGTCGCGTATTGGACCTGGAGTGTTTCCTCGGACACGAAGTCGGTCTCGATCCAGAGCTCGACCGTCTGGGTTCCCACGTTGCCCTCATGGAGGGTGACGTCCTGGACGCTGAGCTGTGGGACGGGTTCGTCGCTGATGATCTGGATCTGGGCGGTCTTGCGTCCCAGCGGGGCTCCGGTCGCGCCGGTCAGAACCACCTCGAACTGCTCATTCCGCTCGTGGATGCGGTCGTCGATCAGCGGGATTCGGACGGTCACGAAGGTCTCGCCTGGGGCGATGCGGACGACCTCTTCCTGGGCGACATAGTCCCGTCCCGCCTTCGCGGTGCCGTCCTGGGTCCGATAGTGGATCACGACCTCGCGGTCGATGGGGGCCGACAGGAGGAGGTTCGCCTCGGCGTCGACGGCGGTCCCCTCCCGGAACAGGCCTCCAGGTGCGAGATCCACCGACAACGGCACCACCTCGATGGAGGCTGTGGCGGCGTCGTTCAGCGGATCTGGGTCCGGAATCAACTGTCCCATCCGCGCCTGCAGGTCATAGCTGCCGACCAGAAGGGGGCGGGCCGTGAGGGTGACCGTGGCCCGTTCCCCGGGGCCGATCCGACCAAGGTCGGTGATCACGATCCCGGCGAGATCCGTCGATGTCCCCTGGGAGGGTTGGACCGAACGCAGGCTGATCCCGGCCGGGAACAGGTTGGTGAGCGAGACCCGGTCCACGGCTCGCGTGCCGGAGTTGAGCACTTCCGTCACGACGAGGACGTCCTCGGAGAGCGGCCAGCGGTCGGGGGTCTTGAGCTGGACACTGAGATCGCTGGCTGGGGATTCATCCGTGCATTTGCCGATGGATCCCGAGGCATGGAGTGCGATCAGTTCGGTGGCCGCCAGGGCGCGGGTGTAGAACGAGAATTCGTCGATGGCCCCATTGAACCGCTCGGCGGGCCGTGGGCCGGTGAAAAAGGGGTCCCGTGATCCGATCCGAAGAGGACCGGTCGTGCGGGTCAGGCTCCCCCCGAGACCGGAGAGCTGACGGGTCTCGACCCCGTTCACCCAGACCGAGACCGAGGTGGGTTCGACCCTCAGCGCGACGTGGCTCCACTCCCCCAGCGGCACCGAGGTTCCTCCGTCCGTCCAGCCCATGTGCTCGTTGGGCAGGCCCGTGACGCCATCCAGGTAGAACAGAACCTGGCGCTCGGGCAGCGGTGTCGGGTCGCCACCGGGTCCACGGAGCCCGATCTGGAACTGGAAGAGACCGGGTCCCGCACCAGCCTCCTTGTTGGTAATGATGTCGACGATGCCGTCGACCGCGGTCGGACGGATCCATGCCTCCAGGGTGAAGCGGTCGCCGTTGAACTCCGGTGCATCGGGGATCACGACCTCGTTGCTGCCGTCGAACTCGAAGGCTCTGCCGGCCTTGCCCGGTCCGTATCGGGGGGAGACAAACTGGGCGATGCGACCCCGCATGGCGTCGAGCACGTCTCCCTCGCCGCGGAACCAGGCGGCCAATCCCGCCGGGGGACGCAGGCATCCCGTGTCGAGGCACTTCGGGACCGGTCCGGCGGCATGGAGGGCGGCCACGTCGGCCGAGGACAGGGCGCTTGCGAAGAGACCGACCTGATCCACGCGCCCATTGAACCGGACCCCTGGGTTTCCGCCGGCCACCCACTCGGAACGCGAGCCAATCACCAGGGGACCGGTCGTTGACCGGAGTGTCCCGCTGAGCGCGATGAACCGGCGCACCAGGCGGCCGTTGACGAAGGTCTGCGCCACCCCGTTGCCGTAGGTGACCGCGACATGGCTCCAGGTCTGCAGTGGCAACGGGGCGCCCCCGTCCGTCCAGCCTCCGTAGTGGTCGGGCAGGCCCTGGATCCCGCCCAGGTGGAATGCAAGGTGGCCCGTGGGACTGGAGTTGGGCATCACCGAGAGCGGCCCCTTGATCCCGAACTCGAACGAGATGCTGTCGGCACCATACACCTCCTTGTTCAGGACAATGTCGACGTCGCCATCGACCGCTGTCGGATAGACCCAGGCCGTCATCGTGACGGCGTTCAGCGCGAAATCCGGGCTGTCCGGGATGACCACGAAGTTGCTGCCGTCGAACTCGAACGCGGAGCCCTCCATCCCGGCGCCATATCTGGGAGAGTCAAACCGCCCGGAGTGCCGTCCGGTGGCGTCGTCGGCCGAGGCATCGGCCCCGTGCCAGGCCACGAGAGTGGGGGGCAGGGGGAAACACGCCGACCTCCCCTCCGCCTGGCTCTCCTCGAGGCGGACGCCGTCGAATTCGGAGTGGCTGAATCCCGAGGCGGACGTGGTCGCGATCCGGATCTCGAGGGGCTTCCCGATCGCGGGTGAATCCGCGGGCACCTCGACCTGCAGCAGGTCCGTGACGGAGCCCCCATCCTCCGGGGTCTTCCCGTTCCGCGACTCGCCCAGCAGGGTCTCGCCGCCAAACAGCGCGATGAGGGATCCGGCGAACGGGACTTCCACGGCGTCGGACAGATCCGCTCTCAGGCGGTAGACGGCGCCTTCGCGAACCGTCTGAGAGAGGGTCTGGAGGATCGCCCCGGATCCATTGATCCAGGCGACGTTGTGGCCATCCGGGGACGGACGGGGGACCTGCTGGGTGGAGGGACGGAAGGTTCCGCCGGCGTTGAGGCTCCTCCATCCCGGGATCGCCTCGGCTGAATGGAAGCTCAGTGCATCCAGCGGGTTGTTGGGAAACGTGCTGTAGTGGAGCGGCAGTAGGCGTCCGTCCGTCCCGAAATGCGTCGGATCGGTGCCGTCAAGATCCTCGAAGCCGGGGTTCTGGACGGGAATCGGAACAAAGAGAACCTCCTCGACCGAAATCTCGTCGAGCAGCATGCCCAATCCCGGCGTAGGCGAGAGCCCCACGAAACGCACCCGGGTCGACGCTCCCTTCGCCGTGAAGTCCCAGGTGGTCCAGGTCCAACCCGGCTGCGTCCGGGAATTAGGGGTGTTCTGGTTGAACTCCAGCGGCGCAAGATCGCTGTCCGAGATCTCGACCCGGACCTTGGAGGCGGTGGCCTCGGGGTGCTTGGCATAGGCGAAGCGGAGTCGGTAGGTCTGTCCCGGAAGGGTGGAGATCCGCTGCTGCCAGACGAACCCATCGGGTCCCGCGATCCCTTCGAGGTCGAGGTACTGCACCCCGCCGGCGGCCTGCGCTCCACCGAAGCCCTGGAGCTCCAGGTCGACGGACGCATCCCCGCCGACCCCTTCCCATCCCGGCAGCTGCCGGACCCGGACTGATCGGGTCTCGGGGCCGACCCCTTCCTCCGCGCGGAACCGGGGTGACTCAAAGTCTCCGTTCACCATCCGGTTGCCGAGGCCGGTCGGACATTTTCCCGCCGCGCCCGCCGAGTGGATCCCGGCGATCGTCGCCCCATCCAGGGCGCCCGAATAGACGGCCAGCTCGTCGATGCCGCCGAGGAATCCGAACGACTTCGGCGTCGCGGAGTCGAGGGCCAGCGGAGTGCCCAGCCCGCCGATGCCATAGGGGCCTTCGAGATGGAACTGGATCGTGCAGGCGGCCGTGGTGGCGAGGAGGCCGTCGAGGTAGAACCGGACCTGGTCGCGTTCCCGGACGCAGGCAACGTGGTGCCAGGCGAGATCCCGGAGGGCCGTGGTGCTGAGGATGGGATCGGACCCGATCTACCGCAGGTAGAGTTGTCCGGCGTGGGTGAGTCCAAAGGCCGGACCGTTGGTGCCGCTCGCGAGGAATTTGCCCGCCATCCCGTTGCGGGTCGTGAGGTTGGTGTCCGCCCGACGGATCCAGGCCTCGATCGTGAAGTCCTGGGAGGGGATCCGGAAGGGGACCGGAATCACCACAGCGTCGGACACCCCATCGAACAGGAATCCATTCCCGCTGAAGCCTGGGCCCGGCCGTGCCTTCCCGCGGAACTCACCGCCTCCGGGGGCCACGGCGTTCCGGGCGGAATCCCCCCGCCACCATCCGACGAGACCGGGTGGCACCGGGACACAGGGAGATGCGCTGGAGGACACTGTGAGGAGCAGTGCGGCGAGGAGGGAAGCCAGTCGGAACGGGTGGGGCATGGGGCGGAAATACCTCGGTTTTCTTGGGTCCGGGTCGGCAGCTGCAGGGCCAACACAGGGCCTCCATTCGGATTCTTGGGTGAGAAGGCCGGGGGTGGCAACGTCCCGACACGATGGGCTTTGGAGCCACATACCGTCCCATGGAGAAGCCACCGTGGATCTTCAGGAGGACACCTGGGTTGTCCCGTCGCCTGACCCACTCGACGACGCAGCCTCCTGGTGGGGTGTCCCTCACCGGCAGGCTCGCGGTCTATGGCTCCGGTGGCTTCTTCGGGATCCGCCACACGTTCACATCGCCAAAGCACATCGTGTGGGGAGCCAGGATCCATTCTCCCGAGTCCTCCGAGTATCCGAGGCTCCGGCTCCAATCCTCGTTCAGGACCTCCGCCGCCCGGGCTTGCTGGTCCCCGAGGCTGAGTCCCTTCAGCCGGAGGGTCACGTCTCCGAACGTTCCCGAGTTGTTGCAGACCACGAGGTAGTAGTGGTCGGCATCCTCGAGGGCGAGGGTGGTGAGGTCCGGGACCGAGTCGGTCAGGAATCCCCTCGTGATTCCCTCGTGGTTGTGGCGGATGGCGAACGGGGGGTTCGTGTAGCTCCGCTCGAACGCCGGGATGAGGGTTCGGAGCTCCCGGTACAGCCGGCTGACATTGTCCGTGATGTACGGCGACTCGGGGCGCCCGAACCGACGGATCCAGTGGAACACCCCCCACGCCCCCACGGTGAACGACGAGTAGGCCATGTACCGGGTCTCGTCATAGAGCGGGTTCCGCCAGACGCCCAGCATGCCCGACTCCGTGTGTTCGGAGCCGACCCCCTGCATGCAGGGGGAGGGGTTCAGCAGGTGGGGATGCCGATGGAGGGCGGAGGCGCCATGGGCCATCGACCACGCCATCATCAGCGGACCCCAGTCGCCGCGATGGCCGAAGTAGGCCTGGTCCTTGTCGAGCGGGTAGCGGTCGACCTGGAAGGAGTCGACCGCAGGCAGGTACTCGGTCCAGGTCGACAGTGGGACAAGGTTGAACACCACCGAGATCATCCGATGCGGCTTCGGATCCCAGGCCCGGAGCGACTCCCGGGTCCGGGTCAGTGCGGTGGAGAACTCGCGGAGCCGGTTGCGTGCCTCCACGCCCAGGCTGTAGCCGGCGGCGTACTCCGGCTCGTCGTAGAGCTGGTAGCCGAACAGGGCCGGGTGGTCCCGGACCGCCTCGACCCAGCGCCGCTGCCGCGCGATCTCCGCGGCGTCGTTGCGGGCATGGCCGCCATACCAGCCACCGGTCTGGACCAGCACCTTCATGCCCCGCGACCGTGCGTGGTCCAGGTAGCGGAGCATCAGGGCGATGTTGTCGGTCGTCTGCGCATCGGTGTCGACATCGGCCGGCGCGTTCACGAACAGGACGAGGTTCGCCCCCTGGGCGGCCAGTTCATCGAGGTCGGCCTCATCGCTCTGGTAGCTGAACCACGCCAGCGGGAAGAAGGGCCAGCCGGTCTCGGCGTCCCTCCAGGGCCGGCGTGGGAAGTCGACCCCGACGGGTACCGTTGCATCGGATGCCGCGGGTGGGGCCGGGACCCTGCCGCCCACGGGTGCGGCTGCGATGCGGAAGCCGATGTCGGGGGCGTCGGAGATCGACGAGAACACGGGGTTTGGCGTGGCCAGATGGACGCCCGCGTCGTCGCTGTCGAATGCCCCGCCCCGGAGGGTTCTCAGGAAGGGTGGGGTCAGGCCATCGGTCCACTCGGCGACATTGCCCGCCTGGTCGAGGGTGCCCCATGGCCCGACGGCGTTGGGGAAGGAACCCACCTCGCTGTAGAAGCGGACCGGATCGAGGAGGTTTCCGGAGAACCAGTTCGCCGCGTTCGGGCTGGCCGGATCGCGTCCGGGCTTCGAGTCGCTGCGGGTCGGGTAGCGCCAATAGCCCGGTCCCCCGGGCTTGGTGGGATCGAAGTACGCCGCCTTGTACCACTCGTCCTCGGTGGGGACGAAGAACCGCGCCTCGGGATTCCGTCGGATGCGGCGCCCGTCCGTCCCGGAGTAGCCTTTGAGGGTGTAGGCACCGGTCTCGGTGTCACCTTGCCCCCGGCCGTTGTGGAGCCAGTTGCAGAAGCGGCAGGCGTCCAGGAAGCTGACATGCGAGACGGGCCGGTTGGCATAGTCGGATGCCACGGAGTGGACGAACCGACCCGGTTCACCGGAGCGCCGGATCTCGCAGCGGGCTCCTTCACCCGACCGCGTCTTGTCCATGTCGTTGTTCCAGAGTCCCCCGTCGGGATCGGCCTGCGCCTTCGCGTTCAGGAATTCGACGTACTGGGCGGTGGTGACCTCGTGGCGCCCGATGCGAAAGGTGTAGCCGACGGCCCCGAAGCCAGTGGTGTCGGCCGCGTTGCCGGGGTTTCCAACCTCAACGAGATCGAGGCTCCGGAGTCCTTCGGGCATCCGGAAGACATCGGCCCCGAGGGCGAGGCTGCCGTGGAGTCCGATCAGAAGCTGCAGGACTCGGGGCAGCACGCGAGGATGGGGCATGGTTTTTGGGAAAGGAGACGGTGGGGGACAGGGCTCTCAGAATACGAACTCGATCGGGGGTGCCGCCTGGGGGCTGGCCTTCTGGAACTCCTCGCCGAGCAGCGCGGCAACGGTCGCGGCGGTCTGGGCCTGTTTCACGGCGGGCACGTTGCGCCGCTCGCCCAGCGGTGGGGTGTCCGGGCCGAGGATCGCCAGCCACATGCCAGCGGAGTCCAAGATCTCCCGGCCATGGTTCTTCCAGGCCATCGGGGCGGGACCCCGTCCGTGGTCCACCGTGATCACGAAGGTGGTCCGGTCCCGGTATTGGGGCATCGACTGCACCAGGGTCCAGAGCTCGCCGATGAACCGGTCAAACCCCTGGGCCGAGCGCAGGTACCGCTCATAGTTTCCCTCGTGTGCCCAGTCATCGGTCTCCCCGAAGGCGATGTACATCGCGCGGGGCTTCATCGTGCGGACAGTGTGGGTCGCCGCGAAGCCCACGAAGGTGTCGAGCAGCACGCCCGACCAGATGGTCTTCCCGTGGTCGACCATCGTGGTGAGGGCGTCCGGAACGGACAGCCGCGGTGTGCCCTCGGGGACATCGAACCCGCTCCAGACCGGGATCCGGGACCGCGGGCAGTTGAGGATCCAGGGTATCACGTCCCAGTTGACGGCCGCGGCGACCTTGCCCTTGAAGCCGGGCCGCTGGTGCAGCCATTCGAAGACGTTGGTGTTGGCGTTGAGGTTCTTGTCGTTGCTGGTGATCCGGGGGTCGGCGATGCCGGTGAGGAACTCGTTGTAGCCCGGGTATGAGAAGTTGCGTCCGTTCGAGACCCGGACCTCCGACCCGAGTCTGGGATTCCCCAGGAGCTGTCCCTGTTTCGCGACGGTGCCCCAGAGGAAGGGGAACAGTTTTGCGCGCCGCTCGGCGGGGTCCTCGCTGTGGAACTCCTTCCGGACGAGGTTGGTGTTTCCGACGTTGCCGTATTCCTTGGAGATCAGCACGGGATCGGCTCCCTCGAAGACCTCCTCGCGACGGAGTCCATCGGCCGTGATGAGGAAGACGTTGCGGGTTCTAGGAGTCTTCGGGATCTCCCCACGGGTGGGGAGGTCCGAGGCCAGGAGGACGATCAGGGGCAGGAGAGGAAGGGGTGCGAGGAACCGGAAGGCCATGGATGGGAGACTAGGAAGAGGATGGAGGGGTCGACAACCTTGCAGGCGGGACAGCAGGCGGCACGAGGGATGGGGATGCAGGCTGCGTCAGGGAGAATCCGGGAACGTCCCCATCCCGGCCAGGTTCCCCGGCATGCCGATTCGGATGGGGCGATACGACGAAGCAGGTGGGGCGTGGGTCCTGACATCCACGCGGGACAGCTTCCTCCCAGGCCGGCCGAAGCGCCGTGGCCGTCGGGCCCCCGGCCTTTGCCCTTTCCCCGGCGGGAGGCGGCGCTAGCGTCCAGGCATGCGCACGGTGATCTATCCGGGGAGCTTTGACCCGTTCCACAACGGGCATCTCGATGTCGTGCATCGCGCCTCCCGCATCTTCGACCGCGTGGTGGTGGCGGTGGCACGGAATGAGTCGAAGCAGCCGCTGTTCTCGGTCGACGAGCGGACCCGACTGGTGCGGGAGTCGATCCAGGGGATCCCGAACGTGGAGGCGGATGCCTTCGAGGGGCTGCTGGTGGACTATGTGGTCCGACGCCAGGCCTGCGCGGTGCTTCGGGGTCTCCGGGCGGTCAGCGACTTCGAATTCGAGTTCCAGCTTGCCCTGATGAACCGGCGGCTGAACGAGCAGGTGGAGACCCTGTTCATGACCCCGAAGGATACCTACACGTTCCTGAGCTCCCGGATGGTGAAGGAGATCTCGCGTCTAGGAGGGGATGTGGCTCCGTTCGTGCCCCCTGCGGTCGTCGCCGCCCTGAAACCCCGTCGGCCCTGAGGCGCGGGTTGGGGTTGTCCAGTTGTGGGGTGGGGGAATGGTGCCACGTTGGCGCCTGTGCCGGAGTCCCATCTGAACCATGTGTTGCGTGCCGCGATCGGCTGGTTCGAGCTGGGCTCCTACACCGAGGCGCTGGGCGAGCTCGACCGTCTCCCGGTCGGGGAACGCAACCGCACCGAGACCCTCGAGCTCCGCGCGGTCATCCTCCAACAGATGGATCGCTGGGACGAGGCGGCGCGGTCCTACACCGTGCTCTGTGGACGGGACGGCGCTCCGGTCGACCGGTTCATCGCCTGGGGGTGCTGCCTTTATGAGATGGGGCGGATCCCCGAGTGCCGACTGGCGCTGCTCTCAGCCCCGGACGAGGCGCGCACCTGTGGCCTGTGGAACTTCCACCTGGCCTGCTACGAGTCGATCCTCGGGAACAAAGAGGAGGCGCGCCGGCTCGTCCTCGAATGCCTCCGTCTGGAGCCGGGCCTCCGGGAGATGGTCCAGAGGAACGAGAACCTTGCTCCGTTGGTAGCCTCCTGAGGCAATTGTCGCGGGTGCGGTACCTCGAATCCCCGATTCTGAACTCTGGATCCGAGAGGGGCACTCGGTCCTGCCGTGGGGGCCGCCGGCAGGGGAGGCTCTATTCCACAATCTTCGGAACCACGAACAGCCCGCCGGCCTTGGCCGGGGCGTTGCGCAGCGCGTCCTCGTGATCCATCGGCGGACGGGCCTCGTCGGGACGCGTGACGTTCGTGAGCGGGAAGGCGTGGGCGGTGGGCTCGATGCCCTCCACGTCGACCTCCTTCAGCTTGGCGATGTAGCCGAGGATGTTGCCGAGCTGGTCGCCGAGCCGCTGCTGTTCCTCGGGCGTCAGCTCGATCCGGGCGAGACGGGAGACGTACTGGATGTTGAAGTCGGACATCGTGGCGGTTGTGCAGGGGTCGGTCTAGTCCTCGCCGAAGCCGCCCTGGACGAGGGCTTCGAGCTGCTGGAGGGCTCTCTGGGCGTCGACCCCGGAGCAGGTGATCCGGAGGACGCTGCCCGGACCCGCGGCCAGGAGGAGGAGGCCCATGATGCTCTTGCCGTTGATCGACTCGCCGTCCTTCTCGACCCAGACCTCGCAGTTGAAGCTGCTGGCCAGCTTCACAAACTGCGACGAGGGACGGGCGTGGACCCCGTTCTTGTTCTTCACGGTGACCTCGCAGGAGACGGATGGCGCGGTGGTGGACATTCCAGACGGACTCTCTTTGGGAAGCGTGGGGGCGGGCCCTCAGGTTTGCCAGCAGGGAATCCGGTGGGGATCCGGTGGCCGCACGGTCGGCCCGACGGCTTGCCAAGCCCCCCCGACTCCGCAGTGTCGGGGCATGTCGACACTGTCCCACATCGACGACTCCGGCGACACCCGGATGGTCGACGTCTCGGCCAAGCCCTCCGTCGCCCGCGAGGCGGTCGCCTCGGGCGAGATCCGCCTGTCGGAGGCGACGCTGCGTCTGGTGGAATCCAACGCCATCGCCAAGGGCAACGTTCTCGCCACAGCCCGGCTCGCCGGGATCATGGCCGCCAAACGGACTGCCGATCTCATCCCGCTGTGCCATCCGCTCGCCCTCACGCGGTGCGATGTGGACCTCGAGATCCCTCCGACCCGCGATCGCATTGTGATCCGGGCCACCACCGGGATCGTCGCGGGCACCGGGGTGGAGATGGAGGCGTTGACGGCGGTGAGCGTCGCGGCCCTGACG
>SXGQ01537341.1_pt1 | contig 17682 bp, 20 predicted proteins | sample 3178371 | NCBI WGS metagenome assembly SXGQ01 (sample SAMN11356859, study PRJNA531348) | freshwater metagenome | isolation source: freshwater sample F1-20 | place: China: Fuxian Lake, Yuxi | collected 2017-12-25 | reverse complement strand
GGCCTGACGCGCTTGGTGGCGCGGTCGGCGGCCGACGCCGAACAGGCCGGGCGCATCGCCAAGATCGAGGGCGCCGCGTCGCACCTGGTGACGCTGATCGGCGACGTGCTGGACCTCTCGAAGATCGAGTCCGGCCACATGGTGCTGGAGCAGCTGCCGCTGGTGCTGCCCGAGCTGCTGGACCAGGCCCTGGGCCTGTTTGGCCCGCAGGTGCAGGCCACGGGCATCGCGCTGCGGTTGCGGGCGGCGGCGCTGCCCGCCGGCCTGCTGGGCGACCCCACGCGGCTGCGCCAGGCGGTGCTCAACCTCGTCGGCAACGCCGTCCAGTTCCCCGATCGCGGCGAGGTGGTGCTGGGCGTGGACGTGCTCACCGAGAGCGCCGACGCCGTCACACTGCGCTTCGAGGTCAGCGACACCGGCCCCGGCGTGCCGGCCGAGGTCGCGCAGCGGCTGTTCAACGCGTTCGAGCAGGGCGACACCTCCGTGGGCCGCCGCCACGGCGGCACCGGGCTGGGCCTGGCCATCACGCGGCGCATCGCCGAGATGATGGGCGGCCAGGTGGGCCTGAACAGCGTGCCGGGCCGTGGGTCGCGGTTCTGGTTCACGGCCCGTTTCGCGCGCGACCAGCGTGCCCCGCTGCTGGCGTCACCCGGTGCCGGGCTGCCTGCCGCCGAGCGGTTGCGCCTGCGCCATCACGGCCGGCGGGTGCTGCTGGTGGAGGACAACCTCGTCAACCAGGAGATTGCGCTCGCCGTGCTGGCGCAGGCGGCGCTGCGGGTGCACGTGGCGGCCGACGGCGCCACCGCGCTGGCCGAGGCCGCCGCGACCGGCTTCGATGCCGTGCTGATGGACCTGCACCTGCCGGACATGGACGGCTTCGAGATCACCCGCCAGCTGCGCGCCCGCGGCATGTCGGCGCCCGTGCTGGCCCTCACGGCCAGCGCCACGCCCGCGGAGCGTGAGCAGTGCGAGCGCCTGGGCATGACCGCCTTCCTCACCAAGCCGCTGCAGCCCGAGGCGCTGCACGAGGCGCTGCTGGCCGCGCTCGCGTGCGAGGGGCGCGGGGGCTGAGCGTCAGCGGCGCAGGCCGCGCAGGCGCATGGCGGCGAACACCAGCGCCGCCAGCAGCAGCGCGTAGCTTTCCGGCTCGGGCAGGGACACCCGCGTGCCGGTGTCGGCGGGCGCCGGCTTGGCCTCGGGGGTCAAGGTGGCGGGCGCGCTGAAGCGCACCTCCTTGCCCGCGGCCAGCGAGACGGCTCCTTGCTGCGCGAGGTCGGCCGAGGCCAGCGTCGTGGCGCCGCCCAGCACGCCGGTGCCGGCCGGCGGCGTGAACACGGCGGCCGAGGCCGTCGACAGGGACAGCGTGGCGGTCACCAGGATCGTGAGGGAAACACTTGTCCGCATGGAATCTCCCCTGCCTGTCAGAAGGCTGTTGTGAAGCCGTCCCTAGCGGGTTTTGTGCCAGCGGCGCGACGGTCCGCGCTTGACGGCGGCTCGTCCTGGGCCATAACGCTTCCGGGGATCGGCGGTGCCCAAAGGCGGTGCAAGGCGCGCAGGCATGGCGCGTGATCGCGCACCGCCTTGCAACTCAATGACCCGTTAGGCGCCGACGGCGGAAGACGGCGCAAGACGGCCCGGAGACGAACCCCGGGCCGTGAGATCGATTGCAGCGCGGGCTACGCCGGATCGCGTGGCCGCAGCAGCTCCACCTGGCGCGCTGCCAGTCGCGGCAGGATGCGCCCCACCACCAGGTCCTGGTAGTGCGCCGACTGGCGGTGGGCGTCGAGCGCGGAGGCGTCGCGGTAGCGCTCCAGCAGCAACAGCGTGTGCGGCTCCTCGGCGCTGCGGAACACCTCGTAGCCCAGGCAGCCCGGCTCGGCGAGCGAACTGCGGCGCAGTGCGGCGGCCAGGGCCAGCACTGCGTCCGCCGCCCCCGGCTGGGTCTGCCAGCGGGCCAGCACGACGATGGGTTCGGGGGCCGTGCTCATCACGCCTCCTGGCGCAATGCGGCCACGATCTCGCGCGCCAGCGGGCCGCCGGAGGCCGGGTTCTGGCCGGTCATCAAGCGGCCGTCGACGACGACCTGCGCTGCCCACGGGGTGGCCGACACATGCTCGGCACCCTCTTCACGCAGTGCGTCTTCCAGCAGGAAGGGCACGTCGTCCTGCGCGTAGACGGCCTCCTCGGCGTTGGAGAACGATGTGAGCTTCTTGCCGCGCAGCAGCGGCGTGCCGTCGTCCAGCGTCACGCCCAGCAGCGCGGCGGGGCCGTGGCACACGGCCGCGACGATCTTGCCGCCGTTCCAGGCGCGGATGACGGCGCGTTTCACGTCGGCGTCCTTCCAGATGTCCACCATCGGGCCGAGGCCGCCGGGGAAGAACACGGCGTCGTAGTTCAGCACGTCCACCTCGGCCAGCTTGCGGCTGTGCGCCATGCGTCGGAAGGCCGCGCTGTCGCGGAAGGCCTGCTGCGATGGGTCGCTGCCGTCGAAGCCATCAAACGGCGGCGTGCCGCCCAGCGGCGACGCGAACTCCACGGCGATGCCGGCCTCGTCCAGTACCTCGAAGGGGTGGGCCACCTCGGGGAAGAAGTAGCCGGTGGCGCGGTGGTTCGGGCCGATCTTGCCGGCATTTGTCAAAACGAACAGAACATGCTTGACGGTCATGATGAACTCCTGGGTTGCTTGGATCTGCCGTGTCGCCAGGGATTGGCGTTCGGACAGGATGAAATTTAGGGAGCAACCCTGAGGTCCGGTAGACCCGACGCGTTTGACCAATTGGCTGATGGATTGAGACAATCCAGCGCATGAGCACCGCGCCACCCATCCTCGACGAGCTGCGCGCGATGGCCATCTTTGCCACCGTCGTGCGCCATGGCAGCTTCGCGGCGGCGGCCCGCGCGCTGGGGCTCACGCGGGCTGTGGTGAGCCACCACGTGCGCGTGCTGGAAACCCGCCTGGGCGTGCCGCTGGCCCAGCGCAGCACGCGCAGCTTCAGCCTCACGCCGGCCGGCGAGGCGTTCCGCGTGCACTGCGAGCGGCTGCTGGATGAGGCGCACGACGGCATCCGCGGCATGGAGCTGCTGCGCGCGGAGCCCCGCGGCGAGGCGCGCCTCACCTGCTCGCACCACTTCGGCAGCAAGCGCATCCTGCCGTCGCTGCTCGCCTTTCGGCGCCGCTACCCGGCCATTCGCCTGCACGTGGCGATGACCGACAGCACCGTCGACCTCGTGCAGCAGGGGGTGGAGCTGGCCGTGCGTGCCGGCCCGCTGCCCGATTCGTCGCTGCATGCCCGCCTGCTGGTGCGCGAGGCCACCGTGCTGTGCGCGTCGCCCGCCTACCTGCGTCGCCACCGCGCACCCACCTCGGTGGAGGAGCTGGCGCAGCACCGCTGGGTGGTCTATCCGCCCAGCCAGAAGAGCGTCACCGTGCGCGCCGCGGGCGGCTCGCACGACGTGCCGGTGCGCGGCGACGTGGTGACCGACAGCGCCGCTGCCCGCCTGGCCTTCGTGCTGGCGGGCGACGGGATCGCCCGGCTGCCGATGTACGACGCCGCGGCGCTGCTGGCCTCCGGCGAGCTGGTGCGCGTGCTGCCCGAGGCCGAGACGGCCGCGCTGGAGATCTTTCTCGTGCACTCCCGGCAGATCGGGCCGAGTGCGCGGCTGCTGCGCGACTTCCTGCTGGACGCCGCGCGCGAGAACGCCTGGTGAGCGGCACGGAGATGACCGAAATGTCATCTCCGCGCCGGGCTCCCGTCGGGGTCGGATTTCTAGAGTGGATCCCGTGATGAGTGAGCGGAGCCCACCAACCGGCGGGCGGCACTCATCGGCAGACCGGAGTCACCCACCATGTCACTGTCCTTCTCCCAACTCACCGCCGCCGTCGCCCTGGCTGCCGCCGCCGCCACGCCCGCATTTGCCGTGGCCACGCACGACCACACGCTGCTCAACGGCCGCTCCGTGAACGGCGTGCCCATCGCCGAACCGCAGGCGGCCAAGGTGGTCGATGTCGCGACCGCGCGAAGCCTGAACGTCAACTGCGGTGAGGTGGTCACGTTCAAGAACGGCGACAAGTCCTTCAGCTGGAAGTTCGAGTCAGCCGGCCACCGTGCCGTGGACCTGCAGGCCATCGCGCCCGCCGGCTTCGTCGACAAGTCGCTGCGCATCTACGTGAGCCGCAGCGAAGCCGAGCGGAGCTGACCCGGCGTGAGAATCGGCGCATGAAGCTGCTGCTGGTGGAAGACGAAACCAAGCTCGCCGAGTACCTGCGCCAGGGCCTCGGCGAGGAGGGTTACGTCGTCGACGTCGCGCATGACGGCGTGGATGGCCTGCACATGGCCTCGCAGAGCGACTACGACGTCATCGTGCTGGACGGCATGCTCCCGGGCATCGACGGCCTGGCCGTGCTGGCCGCCTTGCGGCAGGCCAAGTCCACGCCGGTGCTGATGCTCACCGCCCGCACCCGCGTGGAAGACCGCGTGAAGGGGTTGCAAAGCGGCGCGGACGACTATCTCGTGAAGCCCTTTGCCTTCTCGGAGCTCGTCGCCCGCCTGCAGGTGCTGCAGCGCCGTGCGGCCGGCACCCGCACGCCGGCCGAGGCCACGCAGCTGCGCCTGGCCGACCTGGAGCTGGACCTCATTCGCCGCAAGGCCCAGCGCGCCGGCCAGCGGCTGGACCTCACCGCCAAGGAGTTCAACCTGCTCAGCCTGCTGCTGCGCCGCCAGGGGGAGGTGCTGTCGCGCACCGAGCTGGCCGAGCAGGTGTGGGACATGAACTTCAACAGCGAGACCAACGTCGTGGAAGTGGCCGTGCGCCGCCTGCGCAGCAAGCTCGACCTGCCCTTCGACACGCCGCTGCTGCACACCGTGCGCGGCATGGGCTACGTGCTCGAAGCGCGCCCCGCGTGAGCCGCCCGCCCGCGCCCGACAGCCTGCGCCTGCGGCTCTCGCGCCGCCTGGCGCTGCTGGCGTTCGTGGGCCTGGGCGCCGTCAGCGTGGCGGTGTACGCCGTCATCGCCTGGACGCTCGCCGCCCGACAGGACGAGACCCTCGCCCAGAAGCAGGCCGCCGTGCGCCACCTGCTCGCCGAGGAGCGTGGTGCGCACGACCTCACGAGCACCCGCCACCTGCTCAACGACTTCCTTGCCGGGCACGACGAGCTGACGCTGCAGATCGCCGACGCCGCCGGCCGCCCGCTGTATGAGACCGCCGGCCGCACGCTGCCGCAGCGGCGCAGCAAGCAGTTGGCGTTCAGCGTGCAGATGCCCGACGGGCGTGGTGGCCTGGCACATGCCGTGCTGGTGCTGGACAAGCGCGACGACGAAGCGCTGCTGCGCCGCCTGGCCTGGACGCTCGCACTCACGGCCCTCGTCGGCACCGTGGCCGTCTCGCTGGGCGGCTTCCTGCTCGTGCGCGTGGGCCTGGCGCCGCTGGGCCGGCTGGTGGCGCAGACGGGCCAGGTCAGTGCGCTGCGGCTGGACGTGCGCCTGGACGGCAGCGGCCAGGTGCAGGAGCTGCAGCCGCTCGTCGCGCAGATCAACGCCCTGCTCGACCGCCTCGCCGTGGCCTATGGCCAGATGGAGGCCTTCAACGCCGACGTGGCCCATGAACTGAACACGCCCCTGGCCACGCTCATCAGCAGCTGCGAGCTGGCGCTGCGCCGGCCGCGCGAGGCGGCGGAACTGCGCGAGGCCCTGGCCTCCAACCTCGAGGAGCTGCACCGCATCGCCGCCATCGTCGGCGACATGCTGTTCCTCTCCAGCGCCGAACGCGGCGCGGCCGCGCGGCGCACCCCGCAGGCCAGCCTCGCCGCGCTGGCGGCCGAGGTGGTGGAGTTCCACGAAGCCGCGCTGCACGAGGCCGGGCTGCACGCCCGCCTCGAAGGCGACGCCGCGCTCGCGGTGGACGCCCCGCTGCTGCGCCGCGCCGTGTCCAACCTGCTGGGCAACGCCACGCGCTTCGGCAAGCGGGGCACCGAGGTCGTCATCCGCATTGAGGCGCAGCCGGGCGGCGTGGAGATCAGCGTGGGCAACCACGGCCCGGCCATCGCGCCCGAGCACCTGCCGCGCCTGTTCGACCGCTTCTACCGCGTGGACGCCGCCCGCACCCACGCCGCTGGCCACCACGGCCTGGGCCTGGCCATCGTGGCGGCCATTGCCCGCATGCATGGCGGGCAGGTGTCGGCGCGCTCGAGCGACGGCGTCACCCGCATCGGGCTGAGCCTGCAGGGCGACGCTTAGGCTGCTGCCTTCTTTGCCGCACGCGGCCCGTGCCGCAGCGTGAGCAGCGTGCCCAGCGTCAGCGCCACCAGCGCGAACGTCGGGCCGCCCAGCGCGCCGATGCGGTCCACCAGCAGGCCGCCGGCGATGGCGCCGCTGGCGATGGCGATCTGGAACGCCGCCACCAGCAGCCCGCCGGCACCCTCGGCCTGGTCGGGCGCGGCACGCACGATCCAGGTCTGGAAGCCCACCGGGAACGCGCCGAACGCGAAGCCCCACAGCGTGACGGCCACCGCCGTGACGATGGGCGAGCTGCCCGCCAGCAGCAGCAGCCCCGCCAGCACCGCGATCAGCACGCCACCGGCCACGATGGCCTGGCGCTCGCTGCGGCCGGCCAGCCAGCCGCCCGCGAAGTTGCCGAAGAAGCCGCCGATGCCGTAGCCCAGCAGCACCGCCGTGATGGTGCCGACCGACAGGTGCGTCACCTGCTCCATCAGCGGCCGGATGTAGGTGAAGCCAGCGAAATGGCCGCTGATGACCAGCAGCACCGCCAGCAGCGCCACGCGCACCGGCGGGCGGCGCAGCAGCTCGCCCAGCACGCGCAGGTTGGGGTTGTCGCGCGGCGGCAGCGCGGGCAGCGTCACCACCTGCACGGCCAGCGTCACCAGGCTCACCGCGCCTGCCGCGATGAACGCGCTGCGCCAGCCCCACACATCGCCCATCCACGCGCCCACCGGCGCCGCGCACACCGTGGCCACCGACACGCCGGCCAGGATGAACGACATCGCCCGCGCGAACTGGCCTTCAGGCACCAGCCGCATGGCCAGCGCGGCCGACATCGACCAGAACCCGCCCAGCGCCACGCCCAGCATCACCCGGGCCACCAGCAGCACGGTCAGGCTGCTGGCCGTGGCGGCCAGCGCGTTGGACAGCAGCAGCAACAGGCTGAACGCCAGCATCACGCGCTTGCGGTCCAGCCGGCGCGTCAGCAGCGGCAGCGAAGGGGCGGCCACGGCACCGACCAGTGCGGTGGCCGTCACGGCCTGGCCGGCGGCGCCATCGCTCACGCCCAGGTCGGTGGCCATGGCGGTCAGCAGGCTGGCCGGCAGGAACTCGGCCATCACCAGGCCGAACACGCCCATCGTCAGGGAGGCGATGGCGGGCCAGTTGGCTGCAGATGCATCAGTGGCGGTGGCCGTGGGTGACACCGCTTGGGTGGCCGACGTGGCCTCCAGCGAAGTCGGGCAGGTGGAGCAGGACGAGGAGGACAACTCAAACCCCTTCAGGAAAACGGGAGGCGATGCTAGGTCTAGCATCCCGGCGTTTCCATGCCGAAAGAGCCGAAATGCTTGACCAAAACGCCAGCGTTGCCACCCTCACGGGGCTGCCCTCCGGGCCGGACTCGCTGACGCAGATCCTGCTGGGCCTGCGCTTGGACGGCGTCGAGTACGGCCGCTGCATCCTGCGCGCGCCGTGGGCCATCGCCTTCCCGGCGCAGCGCTCGGCGCGGTTTCACTTCGTCGGCAGCGGCGGTGCGTGGCTGCGCACCGCCGGCACCGACTGGATGCACCTGCCGCCGGGCGCCGGGGTGCTGCTGCCGCATGGCAGCTTCCATGTGCTGGCCAGCGCGCCCGACGTGCCCACGGTGGACATCGATTCGCTCGCCCGCGTGCCGGTGTCCGACAACCTCTATCTCGTCGGCGGGCCCTCCGGCGTGGCGGTCGACGAACCGGGCGCCCCGCCGGCCGACGTGCTGTTCTGCGGCGCGCTGCGCTTCAACCTCGACCCGCTGCACCCGCTGATCGCCATGATGCCGCCGCTGATGCTCACCAGCGACCTGGCCGCCAAGGACGCCACCGTGCCCGCGCTGCTGGAGGCCATGGAGCGCGAAGTGGCGCTGGACCGCATCGGCGCCTGCGGGATCCTGGCCCGCCTGGCCGATGCGCTGGCCGCCAGCCTCATCCGCGCCTGGGTGGAATGCGGCTGCAACGATTCGACGGGCTGGGTGGCCGCCGTGCGCTGCCCGCGCATCGGCAAGGTGATTGCCGCCATCCATGCCGAGCCCGAAGGCGACTGGAGCGTGCCGCGCCTGGCGGGATTGATGGGGGCATCACGCTCCCGGTTTGCCGATGCCTTCACCCGCACCATGGGCGAAACCCCGGCCAAGTACGTCGCCAAGGTCAAGATGTTCCAGGCGCGGCGCTGGATCGCGCAGGACGGCATGCGCGTGGCCGTGGCGGCCGACCGGCTGGGCTACGAGTCGGAGGCGTCGTTCAGCCGGGCGTTCAAGCGGGTCATCGGGCATGCACCGAGTGCGGCGCGGGGTGGGTGAGTACTTCCGCCGACGCTGGCGTCAGGCGGCCATCCCCGTTGCGCCGCACGCAGAACAGTAAGGCTTTGTTCACCCCGGTTAACGGCGCACGCATTACTCACAGCTCGGTACGTTTTGCCTTGCAGGCCTGCCTAGAGTCGCGCCTCTTTCTTCTACCAAGAGGCATTGATGTCGAGACTTACGCCCCTGATCATCGCCAGCAGCGTCCTGCTGCTGAGCGGCTGCGCCACCAAGGAATTCGTCAAGGAGACGGTCGCGCCCGTGCAGACCAGCGTGGACGGCCTCGGCACCCGGGTGCAGGCGCATGACGACGGCATCAAGGCGCTGGATGGCCGGCTTCAGGGCAGCGAAGCACGCATCGTGGCCCTGCAGCAGGACGCTGCGGCGCGAGCGCAGGCGTTCGCCAATCTGCCCAAGCCGCCCACGCTGCTGATGAGCACGGTGCTGACCGATGACAAGATCAAGTTCAGCTCGGGCCGCGCCCAGCTCACCCCGCAGGCCGGCCAGGAACTCGACCAACTCGTGGCCAAGCTCAAGGCCGACAACCAGCCGGTGTTCATCGAGATCCAGGGCCACACCGACTCGACCGGCAATGACGCGATCAACCAGCAACTGGGCCTCAAGCGGGCTGAAGCCGTGCGCCTGCACCTGTCCCGCGCGGGCCTGCCGCTGGCGCGCATGGCAACCATCAGCTACGGCGAATCCGCCCCGCTGGCCGACAACAACACCCGCGAGGGGCGCAGCGCGAACCGGCGCGTTCAGCTGATCGTGATGCGCTGAGGGTCGAGGAGCCGCAGCCGGCCGCGCCGCCGATCGCGCAGGACGGCGTGCGCGTGGCCTTCAGCCCACGCCTGGGGTGACAGAGGCCTCAGCTGGGGGCATGAGCGGCCTGTCCGCCAGATCTCCAGCTCGTCCGTTGGCCTGCGCGGTTCATCGCCTGCCGGTCGCGGCGCGTCGGCGCACTTTGCAAACTGCAGGGATTGCAGGCTTTGCAAGGAACCCTCATGCGCCTTTTTTCTTCTCCAACGCCGTTGTTGGCCGGACTGTTCTCGGCCGCCCTGGCCTGGCCCTGCCTGGCGCAGGACACCGCGGCCCGCTCCGGGCCGCTCCATGACGAACTGGCCGGCATGGACGCCGCACTGTTCGACGCCGCCTTCGTGACCTGCGATGCCGCCCGGTTCAGGGCCATCTTCACGGAGGACGCCGAGTTCTATCACGACAAAACCGGCGCCAGTTTTGGCGAGGCGGTGAAGGTGATGAAGAGCTGCCCCCGCGACAACGGCGTCACGCGCACCTTGGTGTCAGGCAGCCTGGAGGTCTATCCCATGCAGGGCTATGGCGCCGTGCAGATCGGGCGGCACGTCTTCGCTCGAAAGGGCGAACCCGGCGCTGAGGAGGCGAAGTTCGTGCACCTGTGGAAGCGCGAGGCCGGGGGCTGGCGGCTGGCGCGGGTGCTGAGCTTTGATCATCGGCAGGCGGCGATGAAAGCGTCTTAGCGTGAGTGGTGGCAAGTTCACCCGACCTGGAGCAAACGCTGGTCAACCGGATGACAGCGATGCACTGTCTTGTGAGTTATTTCATTCCCTGTTGAGGATGTTGAAATGAACAAGCGCCCGAATGAGTGCATAGATTACTCCGATATGTAGCGCAATCATGAAAAATATCGGGCCAAAGATAATCACTAACACTAATCTATTTGTTGTCCCGAAGCCGCCAAATAGAGACCAGCCTCCAGGCAATGCCGTCGCCGCATATGCTGAAAATGTGAACAGAAGCAGACCGCCTGCCGCTTTGATGAAATCTATAAGAAACACTTCTGGATATCCGGACCTGACAATTTTCCACTGCATCCAGCGGCTTTCTCTGATTCCTATGTGAAGCGAGACCAAGTGCAAGAAACCCATTACAGGGAGCAATGCCCAATACAGCGCAGAGACGAAAAATGCCACCTGTGGGAATGTTGTTGAACGAGCAAATGCCTGGATGTCAACAAAAGGGGCCAAGTCTGTAATCGCACGGCGAACTGAATTGCTCAATGAATCACAACTTGGGCATAGATCAAGGATGTTCAACGGCGCAAAGATCGCAATCAACCACACCAACAAAAATGGAAGCATCATCAGCGGCCCAAACGGGTTTCGCCACAATGGAACTTTTGATGGCGTATCTGAGGTTTCTGTGCTCATGCAGATTTAGGAAATGCTTTCAAGCAATGAAGCCAATCTGTCCGCCCGCGATGGTGTTGAAGGCGGTGGGTTGAAGTCCTTCTCTCCATCTGTCCATTTCTTGTTATTGACCAGACTTCTTGGCACGCAAGAAACACACAATGAACATCAGTATGAAAGCCACAATACTGAGGCTGTGCGTCAGTTCATATTCTGCGTTTTGCGCTTCGGTAATGAATCGGTGAGTGCCGTGATTGTTTATTCGAATCGTATAAAGGCTGTCGGAAATGGATTTTCCGGTTGTGAAGTGCTTTTCAAATAGATGGATTGAATAGAAGTGCAGCCCAACTGTGCAGGCCACTACCGCTATCTCGATGGTTCTCCAAAGGTAAGCCATCCCTGCTGTTTTGGAAAGACTTCTATTGACTGCTAACTTTGCTTGGCAAGTGCGTCTTGGATTGGCGCCGCACTGACTCGAAATACACGAACAGTGCCAGTATGCTCGTAGCCGCCCAAGTCAATGCCTGATGAATCAGTGTGCTGGCGTGGCTTTGCACAGCGCGTGACAGTGCTTCATATTGGCCATCTAAGTTTCTCGCCAACGCTTCGGTCAGACTGGCGGCTCGATTTCCATCCTCGGTTTTTGGCAGGCTGGCGACGATGATCGCGACACTTTGCCTTTCTATCCTCGGTGCATATGCCTCCACGGTTGCAGCCGCGAGGCGATGGGATAGCACCGCTTGTGTTGCCGTGGCGCAAAAAGCGATCAAGCTCACCACTAGCAATATCAGCGAGCTGTGGTGCATTGATTTTTTCAGATTGAAAGTCATCGGAAGATAAACCAAATTGGTGCGAGCGGCACATGACAAAAAAGGCCCGCAGCTATTAGGCTGCGGGCCTGATGTTGACTATCTATCTACAGGTGGCTTTTAGAACGGAATATCGTCATCCATATCATCAAACCCCGTTGACGCCTTCGGCGCCGGGGCGGGAGCCCGCGGTGCCGGGGGACGAGCCGCGGCCGGGCGCGCCGCCGGACGGCCACCACCGCCGCCGAAGTCGTCACCGCCGCCGTCGCCGCCACGGCTGTAGCCACCCCCACCGCCGCCACCCGCGCCACGGCTGTAGCCGCCACCACCGCCTTCGTCGCCACCGCCGCCCATGCCATCACGGCCGCCCAGCAGCTGCATTTCCTGGGCACGGATGTCGGTGGTGTAGGTGTCGCGGCCTTCCTTGTCCTGCCACTTGCGGGTCTTCAGGCGGCCTTCCACATAGAGGGGGCGGCCCTTCTTGACGTACTCGCCGACGATCTCGGCCAGGCGGTCGTTGAAGACGACGCGGTGCCATTCGGTCTCTTCCTGGCGCTCGCCGCTTTCGCGGTTCTTCCAGTTGCGCGTCGTGGCGATGCTCACGGTGCACCAGGCGCCGCCGCTGGGGTTGTAGCGGACCTCGGGGTCTTTGCCGACGTTGCCGATGATGATGACTTTGTTGACGCTGGCCATGACGCTCGCCTGAATTCGATAGAGAAGGGGTCGAATTATGCCGAGACCCCTGTCGCGCTTCGTCAGCAACACCCCGCAGACCGCATCCCGCACCCCGGGGCCCGCACTTCGTCTCCCCACGCCCCAGCGCGCTGGAGCGTGTCCCTAAGATGAAGCCATGAACACGCTCGGCCCCACGCCCTCACCTCGCCGCTCCAACCAGCGGCTGTGGCTGGCGTACGCCGGGGGCTGCCTGCTGGCTTGGTGCCTGTTCGTGCTGGCCGGCAGCGAGTTCGACCGCGGGCTGGACCCGTTCTGGCTGGCCGTCTATCAGGCCACCACCATGCTGTGGGCGCCCATGCTGCTGGGCATCGCCATCTGGCCGGTGGCGCGCCGCGTGCATGCCAGCGACGCCGGCTCGGCCGCCACGGCCATGGCGCACGTGCTGGCGGCGGTGATGTTCTCGGCGCTGTGGCAGGCTGGCGAGTTCGCGGTGAACGCGGCGCTGTTCGGGTCGGACCACGCCGGCGCGGTGCTGATCGCCGGGCTGCTGTGGCGCTCCGTGTGGGGGCTGGTGGTGTACGCGGCCATCGCCACGGCGTTCACGGCGGTGCTGCAGGCGCGAGCCGCTCGCTCAGCGGCGGTGGCGGCAGCCCAGGCCGAGAGCGCGCTGGCCAAGGCCGAGCTGTCGGCCATCAGCGGCAAGCTGAACCCGCACTTCCTGTTCAACACCCTGAATTCGCTGATCGCGCTGACCCGCAAGGACCCGGCCGGCGCCGAGGCCGCGCTGCTGAAGTTCGCGTCCATGCTGCGCTACGTGCTAGACACCAAGCGTGGCGCGGAGGACCGCGTGATGCTGTCCGACGAGATCGACTTCCTGCGCGACTACCTGGCGCTGGAAGCCCTGCGCCTGGGCCCGCGCCTGCGCGTGGACTGGCAGCTGGAAGAACGCGTGCTGGCTGACGAGCTGCCGCCGCTGACGCTGCAGCCGCTGGTGGAGAACTCCATCCTGCATGCCGTGGCGCCGCGCAAGGGCGGCGGCTGCGTGACCATCACCGCGCGCCGCAACGCGCTGAACTTCGGGCTGGACCTGGCCGTGGCCGACGACGGCCCGGGCTGCGAGCCCGAGGCGCTGGAACCCCAACCCGGCCAGCGCCGTGGCGTGGGCCTGGCGGCGCTGCGCAAGCGCTTCGCGCTGGACTACGACGGCCAGGCCCGCCTGCGCATCCACACGGCACCCGGCGCGGGTTTTCGCGTCGACTTGTTTATTCCCCAGACATGAGCACCACCACCGTCCTGATCGCCGAAGACGAACACCTGGCTGCCGAGGCGCTGGCCGACTGGGTGAAGGCCACACCCGGCCTGCAGCTGGTGGCCGTGTGCGAAGACGGCGACGATGCACTGGCGCAGATCCGCGCGCTGAAGCCCGCGCTGGTGCTGACCGACATCCAGATGCCCGGCCTCACCGGCCTGCAGGTGGTGCAGGCGTTGCAGGGCGACGCGCACCAGCCGCGCATCATCTTCACCACCGCCTACGACCAGCACGCGCTGACGGCCTTCGAGCTGCACGCGGTGGACTATCTGCTCAAGCCGTTCTCGCGCGAGCGCTTCGACGAGGCCGTGGCGCATGCGCTGCGTGACGCGGCGCCGAGCGCCGCCGACGTGGCGCAGGCCCTGGGCGCGCCGGCCGACGCACCGCTGACCCGCCTGCTGGTGCGCGACCAGGGCAAGATCTTCCCGCTGCAGGTGGACGCCATCGAGTGCCTGCGCTCCGACAACAAGTACACCGCCATCACCAGCAAGGGCCGCAGCTTCCTCGTGCGCCTGCCCATTGCCGATTTCGAGACGCGGCTGGACCCGGCGCGCTTCCTGCGCGTGCAGCGCGGCTGCATCGTCAACCTCGATTTCGTGGAGAGCATGACGCCGGACGAGAACTCGCAGCTCGTCGTGCAGCTGCGTGACGGCAGCCGCATCACCGCGAACCGCGAGGTGTCCAAGATGTTGAGGGAGCAGTCGCTGTGAACACATTGAGCCTCCTGTCGGCCTGGCTGTTGGCCGCGGGGGCGGCGAGCGCGCAGTCGCCCGCACCGCCCACTGCACCGGCCGTGCCTGCACCCGCCGCGCATCCCGTGCCTGTGCCCGTACCGGCGACGGTCGCCGTGCCGGCCCCCGTGGCCGTGCCCGCGCCGGTGGCGGCCCCCGTGCCGCCGCTGCCGCCCGAGCCCGGCAAGGTCTACGCCCCCGGTGCCTTCGACCGCCTGGAACTGGCCGGTGCCGCCCGCGTGGTGCTGGTGCAGGGCGATCGCGACCAGGCCTTCATCGCCGGCGATGCCGAGGCGCAGAAGGAAGTGGACGTGCAACTGCGCGGCCGCCAGCTCATCATCCGCCCCAACGGCGGCTGGAAGTTCTGGCACAGCAGCAAGCTGTTCGTGCAGGTGGAGATGCGCGAGCTGCGCTCGCTGGCCGTCTCCGGCGCGAGCGACGTGCATGCCCCCGGCCCGCTGCGCAGCGACCAGCTGCGCCTGACCATCAGCGGCGCCGGTGTCGCGCGGCTGGATCAATTGCAGGCCAAGCAGATGTCCTTCGTGATCTCGGGCTCGGGCGATGGCCAGCTCGCCGGCAAGGTGGACGACCTGTCGCTGCAGATCTCCGGCAAGGGCAAGGTCACGGCCGACAAGCTGCAGGCGCAGCGTGCGCGCGTCAGCGTCAGCGGCATCGGCAACGTGCTGCTGTGGGTGACGGACGACCTCGCCGCGCACATCTCCGGCGTGGGCTCGGTGGACTACTTCGGCAGCCCCAACGTGCAGCGCTCGGTGTCGGGCATGGGCAGCATCAGCGCCAAGGGCGACAAGCGCTGACATCGTCAAACCGGGTCCAATACAGGCATGGACCCCACCCCCGCCGACACCGACAAGCGCCTCACCGAGCTGGAAATCAAGGCCAGCTTCACCGAAGACACGCTGGAACAGCTCAACCAGGTCATCGTGCGCCAGCAGGCGCAGATCGACCGGCTGATCCGCGAGCTGGTGGAGCTGCGCGACCGGGCGGCCGCCGAGCCGGGCGCCGCGCGCACGCTGCGCGACGAGCTGCCGCCGCATTACTGATCGCGGCAGCCCTGTTTGCCCGCGCGAGTCGTGCCAAGCTGGTGACTGCGCAAGCGGGCGGGTCGCACTTTGCGAAGCTTTGCCGGGCGGCGCATTGACCGGCCAGGCGCCGCGTGGCTACGCTGCGGCCCGCCCCACTCGCCGCTGCCGCCCATGAGACTCGCTGCGTTGCTGATCGCCGGTGTGCTCGCCGCTGTCTCGATGGCGCCTCGCGCGCAGACCGGTGGCGCAGACGTCGTCGCCCTGCTGCTCCACCAGGACGATGCCGCCCTGGAAGCGGCCTTCGGCGGCGCACAGCAGCGCTTCGAGCGCGGCGCGCTGACCGAGGACGAACTGCGTCGCACCTTCGAGCCCTTCGCGTCGCTGCGGGATGCGCAGGCGCTGGAGAAGCTGCGCGACTGGGCGGCGCGGGCGCCGCAGTCGTATGCGGCCCACTTGGCGCTCGGGCTGAACTACCGCGCGCAGGGCAGCGATGCCCGTGGCACCAAGTCCTGGGCGCGCACGGCGCCGGAGCAGCGCGACGGGCTGGTGCGCCACTTCACGCTGGCCGAACCGGAACTGCGCGCATCGCTCGCGCTCACGGCCAGGCCCTACCTGAGCCTGCTGAACCTGATGGCGATCGCGGGCACCATGCAGAACCGGCCCTTCCTCAATGCGTCGCTACTGCTGGCCAACGAGGCGCTGCCCGGCAACGAGCTGGCGCGGCTGAGCTACGCGCACTACCTGCTGCCGCGCTGGGGTGGCAGCTACGACAGGCTGGACGCCTTCGTCGCGATGAGCCGGGCGCAAGGCGTTGCCGAGGGCACGCTGCTGAAGCTGCAGGCCGTGGTGCTGAACGACCGCGGCCAGACCCAGCTCGCGGCGCATGACGCCGCCGGCGCCGAGGCGCGGTTCAGGGACGCGCTGCAGCTGGCGCGCCAGGCGGGCGACGACGGCAGCTTCCGCGCGACCTCCCTGGCGGCGGCGGTCAAGCGGGTGTGCAAGGACGCGGCCGACGAGCCCGTCTGCCAGCCCGCGGCGCCCGGCACCGCCGTGGCCAGGCCGGCGGCTCCCTCGCTCGGCGGCCCGCTGGGCGGCGACGTCGAGCATGCCGTTGTCATCCCCACGTCAGACGGCGCCGAGGGCGTGCGCACCGAGTACGCCTGGCTGGCCATGCGCTACCCCGCCGCGAAGCGCACAGCGCAGGCGCTGATCGTGGATGCCGGCAAGCACTACGACGTGCTGTCCGTCACGACGGCGCAGGGCCGCGACCTGACGCTGTACTTCGACATCACGGCCTTCTCCAGCGGCTTTCTCCCCGCCACCCCTGCCAAGGCGCAAGCCGCGGGTCCGGGCAAGACGTGACCCCGGCGCGTGCGGCCGCGCCGGGCCATCAGGGCTCGCCGTCCCAGTAGTCCAGCCCGGCGTCCTTGCGCTGCAGCAGGCGCAGCCCGGGCGTGAAGATGCCGACCTTGGCCGAGTCGGGGTACTCGCAGACTTCGGGCCGTTCCTGCGTGCTGATGCTGATGTAGTGCATCGGCGCGTCGGACGTGTTGACGATGTGGTGCGGGTACTCGGGCCCCGGCGGGATGGTGATGACGTCGCCCGCGCGGATGGGCACCGCCTCGCCGGCCACACGCAGCGTGCCCTCGCCCTGCAGCAAGATGAACATCTCTTCCTGCGCATGGTGGAAGTGGTACGGGCAGCCGATCTGGCCGGGCGCCAGGATGTCGAAGCCCGCGCCGAGCTTCTTCGCGGCCGTGCCGCGGGTGAGGCTGGCGGTCTCGGTGTCGTACCGCGGCGCGCGCACGAAGCGTTCGCGCGGGGCCTCGTTGAAATTGCGGATCAGCTGCTCGCGCAGCTCGGCGGGTGTGGGCATCGGGAAGCTCCTGGGACAATCGCGGCGTGAACCCGCCCGTGCATCTTCCAGAACCCACCGCCGACCTGCAATCCGCTGCGCACCAGGTCCTGTCAGCAGTTTTCGGCTACACGGCCTTCCGGGGCCAGCAGGCGGAGATCGTCGAGCAGGTGGCCGCCGGTGGTGATGCACTGGTGCTGATGCCCACGGGCGGCGGCAAGAGCCTGTGCTACCAGGTGCCGGCCATCCTGCGCCACACGCGCGGCCAGGGCGTGGCCATCGTCGTCAGCCCCCTGATCGCGCTGATGCACGACCAGGTCGGCGCGCTGGAAGAGGCCGGCGTGCACGCGGCCTTCCTCAACAGCAGCCTGACCGGCGAGGAGGCCAGCCGCGTGGAGCGCGAAATGATGAGCGGGCGGCTGACGCTGCTGTACGCCGCACCGGAGCGGCTGACGACGCCGAGGTTCCTGGCGCAGCTGGAAAGCCTGCGCGAGCGCGGCCTGCTGTCGATGTTCGCCATCGACGAGGCGCACTGCGTCCGCCAGTGGG
>SXGQ01474451.1_pt1 | contig 17684 bp, 19 predicted proteins | sample 3178371 | NCBI WGS metagenome assembly SXGQ01 (sample SAMN11356859, study PRJNA531348) | freshwater metagenome | isolation source: freshwater sample F1-20 | place: China: Fuxian Lake, Yuxi | collected 2017-12-25 | reverse complement strand
TGTTAATTCTTCCCATTGAAGTTTTAAAGTTGGCGCGGCGTGATAGGGATAATACCTAGAATATTTATGCATCACTTTTCTTTTGTTAAAATCAAAAGAATCGCACAAAAATAAAAAAGAGCTTGGAATGCAATGTATTTCTTTGGCGTTTTCTATTAATTTTAAGTAATCGAATATATTGTCAGTGAGGTGTCTTTCTGCTTTTATGACTCTTAGATCAGGATTTAAATCTTTATTTATAATCATATTCCTGCTTGGGTCTTCATGCAAAAATATATAATCTGAGTCGATATTAAATCTATCAAAAAAATTCTGCTCTCTTTGGCGGTCTCTTTGAACGTGAAAAGAGTCCCACCTTGTATTAATCGAAAAATTATGTTGATTGTAAAACCCTTCATCGAAATGTTTATCTAACCTTATTAGGCCGTGACCGATTTTCAAAAAAGAATCACAATCTAACCGTTTTAGAACATTAGGAATATCATATGTGCTAATAATTTGCTCTGTTGTGAGATTTTTTAAGTCTCTATACATGAATCTTATTGATTCTATATTTAATTTTTTTGTAGCTAAAAAGTAATGAGTGTTAGGGTTTTTCGAGCAGATTTCTCTTATTAGACCATTACATATAATATTATCACCCATTTCTAAGTGAGGATAGATAAAAGTTTTCATCAATTATTGTATATTTTGTTATACTTGATTAATGTTCTAGCAAAATATTCTAGTTGGGTATCTTGATCTAGCAGTGTCCTTGCGAATTGCTGCTGTTTCAATTTAATATCTTTATCATACGATACTTGACCAGACAAGATTTGCTCTTCGGTATATGTAGGCATTAAGTTGTATTTTTCTATATATGGTCTATACCAATTGACATTTTTATTGTTTTCAGACTTAAGATGAATAAAATAACAGTTAGAATACATTGCCCACAGTATTCGATCCCAAGAAGAGCCGTTGCCATCTATATCTAAGATATACTTTGCTGGTAGTTGATCGTTTATAGATATGCCTTCTCTTGATAGGATTTGCTTGTCTATATTTAAATCAGATAGCATTTCATCAGTGAAGTGGACAAAGTTGCTTATTTTAGCAGAAACAAATTTATTCCCAGCAGCTTTTGCGCAAAATCTTATTCTTTGATTTAATAGGTCTTCTTCGATCAGCCCAGAATCAGATCCAACAAAAGAAATTAAATCTTCCTTTTCTTCAAATTGGCAATCTGTTCTTACGTTTTGAGTTATTGTTTTAATATGATAAAACAAATGTGGATCAGGCATGAGAAGATGATTAGAATAAGTTGGAGCAGAAAAACATATTCTAGTATAGTATTGCTGAGGCTCTACTCCATCGGTCATATTAAAAGTAACTCTGCAATTTAAATCTAGTTTTTTAACTTCAATTGTAGCTTGCAAAAGCTTAAGAACAAAAGAAAGCCTGTTCTTGTCTTGGGATTCATTCTGATGAGCTATTCCAATCCTGTCGCCAATAATTTCTAAATGAATTTCATTAGGATTAGATTTCCAATCTAGTTTTCTCTTAAGATGACTAATGCAGTTTTTCTTGAAGTTTTCTTCTATGCATAAATCTATAAGCTCGTTTTTTATAGAGTCGTTCATTTTACTTATTTAGTATTTCAAATATGGTTTCTACGAAAGAGTCTTTATTGAACTTGGTTTGTAGCGCAAAGCCGTTTTCATTAATGCTGTTCTTTTCTACTTTATTTATAGCTTTTTCGCAGGCATGTAAAAAATCATCAACTTCAAAATCGAAAACAGTTCCTTGATTCATATAATTGTTTTCCATATAGAAAAGGCCATCATAAACAAAAGATTTTTTAGAAGGGGAAACTAAAGTGCAGTTATCTTCTGTTGCCCAATCTTTATTGCAATGAGCATCTAAAACAATTGCATGTCTCCCAATTGCTACTCCATTAAAATCATAATAATTAAAAGATTCTCCGCCGCTCATATTAATTAGTATGTCGGCATTGTTTAAAAATCTATTCCAATCAGATGTGTGGCTTATATTATAAAATTTTACATTTGATGGGCTTCCGCAATTTTTAGTTATTTGATCTATTAATTGCTTGTTTTGATTTTGAGTTAGCAGTTTATTATGAATTGCGCATTGAAGAACATATCTTGGATTATTGCCATACTTCTGACTCCATGCAGCAATAGTTTTTGAGATGTGCCTCTTGGCTTGAAATTCACATTGGATACTGAAAACTATAAGATCGTCTTTCTGTCTAGGCCCTTGATGTGAAAAAATAAAAGAATCAAATGGAATGCTCAATGAATCGCAATTTATTCCATTGTGTTTATTGAATACAGATTTAGAGAATTCTGATGGGAAATAAGTTTTATTGCTTCTTACAGAGTGAAGCTCGCAACTAGTAGGAGAGTCTAGTTCGTAAAAGCTTAAATTTGTTGGGTTGAAGGACACTGAAGAAAAAGAGCTTTCGAGCCTGCAAATTTTAAAAGACGGGATAGATCTATTATAATTATCTCTGCCATTTATTCTTTGATGCATTACCCAAATTCCGAAATGCTCATCTTGAACTTCTTCGTTAAAATTTAGATTGCCAATAGGAAACAAAAATAAATTTCTATGCTTTTTATTGCTTAGCTCTGCTTTGTATAGAGTCCTAAGAATAATTTTAGATATAGCCGCTTCAACAGAATTATCTAAAGGAAGCTCCAATGCGAAATTATGGTTTGCCATAAAAATTAACCTTCAGAGATAAAAGTTTTCATAGCGTTAAGAATCTCTCCTCTTTGCTGATCAAAATTGGTATACCTAAACACTTTCATTACTCCATCTTTTTCGTACTGATCAATAAACATAGAGTCTCTGATATCATCTTTAAAGTCTCCTAGCATAACAAAAGTGGGAATCTTTGCATTAGCAGACAAAGTCTTGAAGCAACTATCGACACCTAAAAATTTAGAGCAATGAGAAATAGTTGCCAAACTCTTTAGTATGCTGTCAAAACAAACAAACTTAATATTGTCACTCTCTTCTATCCCATACTTTTCTAATTCAGATTTAGCTCCATATAAAAGATAATTATTTTTGTCAGAAATCAATTCTTTTACTGCGTCTGGTGGAATAAATTTGACTGGAAGATTAAAGTCGCTGTGGACCTTAAAGGAAAACTTGCTTCCGAAAGGGTGGATTCCAATAATTGGTTTTTCTGAAGAGAAGGTCTTTACGATGTAGTCGGCTTCCTCCTGAATCTTTGGGTCAAAAGAAACAGAAGAATAATAAGCTCTTGGCACTTCTCTTATATTTTTGTTAGAGTTGTCTCCGTGATTTTTTAAAATTTCATCAACTTGCATGTCGTGCTGTTCAATAGATTCAAATATATATGGATCTGTATTGTTTACGTTAAATGAAGCAAAAAAGTTTTTAGCATCTTTGAAATGCGTATGCAGAATATACTCTTCTTTTGGATTATTTGATATAAACCACAACGTTTGCAAAAAATCTCCAACTCCGCCTCTAACGTAAAATTTCATATAGTTAGAATGTATTAGGGCCTAACTATGGAAATTTCCATAAAATTAGGCCCCAATTTTGTAAATTTTTATGTAATTAGCGAATCGGGCAAGCGCCTGTGGAGCACTCTGTCATATCTAGCATTTCTGAATTGTTAATAGACATTGCAGAGAGGCTCTTAACTTTAGATATCGCGCTAGAATAGGTCTCTTCGTCGATCTCTTGATATGGAGCTTGCTTGAAGCCGTGATTCTTAAACAACAAGAAGCTAACGCTCTTAACATTATGCTCATAGTTATCCTTTAGCCAAGTCTTTAAAGAATCAAGCTCTTCAGGCTTATAATAAGCAGTAACAGAAACTGCATTGTCAGACCAGTCAGTTTGAAGCTTCTTAACCATGTCAAGCTGCTTTAATACATCCATGTCCTTAGCAAGGATAGACCCTTCGGGAGTCTTGCATGGGAAATAAACAACTACAGTGTCTCGATTTTCAGTTCCGTCAAAATTGACAAGGAACTCAACATGATAACCCATATCCTTGCAGATTTGAACTAGACCATCAGAACTAGACATGCGAACTGTGCGCATGTAATACTCGCTAAACGCTGGGTGAACTCCGGGGGTAGCGCCACCAAGAAGACTTAGTGTACCAGAAGGCTTAATAGTCGTGAGCTTAATGCTTTCAGGCCATCCACGAAGCTTGCTCCAAGACCTATCAAAAGCGCGCAAAGCAACATAGCAATCATCAAGCCAAGCAAGCTTATGTAGAGACTGGCAAACGCCAGTGACACCAAGGCCAAGGCGCATGTTTTTGTGAACGATCTTATTAGTTTGCTCATGTATGAACGGAAGAGAGGCTATAGCCTTTTGAGTCTTATAAAGCAATTGAGAGCAGTCGATAAGCTCTTCTTTGCTTTCAATGTTGTTAAGATAAAGCTCGCACAGATTGCAGCATTCGTAATTTGAAAGACTGATCTCGGCGCATGGGTTTGTCATTTCGCAATCATCAGCAGTTGTTGGATACATTGCGTTGCCTGAGATCGGGCCATCCTTAATACGACCAAACTTTTGAGACAGTGGCAAGTTGAAGAATCCATAAGGCTCTCCGTTAGCGTAACCGCTGTCTGGGTTTATTTCATATCCATTCTTCCAAATCTCTTCAAGAACATGATCGTAGCTATCAGCGTAGATAGTATTATTGCTCATTGCTCTCCAGTTGGGAACATTTCCGGTTCCCCAGTTCTTGGCACGGAGATAAAGGATATCGTCAGGATCTCCAAGGGCTATTTCAGCAGACCTTCTAACGTTGCCAGCAACAACAACACTACCAATAATGTTACAGATATCAAGAACGTCAATTGAACGAAGTTTTTTACCTTCTCTTGACTGAAAGAGCTTTGTGATCTTATCGATTCCGTCAATAAGGATTTGTGGGCCAGAAGCTTTTCCGCCAAAGCCCTTGATTGGCTCACCGTATCCTCTGATGAGAATAGTCGAATACGAAAATGATTTACCTGTGACGTAAAAAGCGTCCAACACCTTCGAAAGTAGATTAACCCAACCTTCGCGTTTATCAGGAACAATGTAGTCAGCGTCTTTAACTCCTTCATGAATAATCGTTACACCTTTCTTAATTTTTGGAAGCTCATGGACATCTTCTCGACGAATGCTGTATCCAACTCCTCCGCCAAGCATCAAATTCTCAAACAAGAACAAAAATGCATTAGGCTCTCTCATTGCAACTGCCCAGCAATTGAGAAGGGAGTTGGCTCCAAAACGATCTACTGTAGAAGTGCCAAGCTGCCAAAGCATTCTTCCAGCGAAATTACATTTAAGATTAAAAACATAATCATAAATTCTTTCTGCTTCTTCTTTAGTATATTCAGCACCAATCTTTTGAGCACCATTGACGCATCGCTCTACTGTCTCGTACCACTCCTCAGTATTGCCATCATCCTTGAGTCTGGCATAAGTTCTCTTGTAGACTATATATCCCAAACCGTTAAATCCCCAATTTGGTTGCTTGTTTTTATATTTGTTTACGAATTCTTTAGATAATGTATTCATATTAGAAAAGGCAGGATGATTTACACATTATGGCGATAATTTAGAACTAGTCAAGCTTAATGTTTGGAATTTCAGAAGGGTTGACTTTGCTCTTATATTTCATTCCTCGTCTTTTCTTAGAGTATTTTTCCTCTGCCTTTTCGCGCATTGGATCAGTACCTCCATTTTGCGCAGCCCTTTTGTCGCTTAATTCTTGAGAATAGTCCCAAATTTCTCCAAGAGTTCCTTTCATTTTACCTGTCTTTTCTACAAATTTAGAGGAAGAATTGAGATCAAATTCAGTATCTATTTGAGCATTAGGTATAGTAAATACTCTTTCGTGCTTAATGCCGTTTTCAGAATAAGTATGCTCTTCGTTCATGGATTGAAGAACAGATACTATTTTTCCATTAGATGGATTTTTATATAAATATAATGGCATGTTAAATCAAAGATAGAAGTTGCTTTGCTGTATTTTCGTAAGTAAATTTAGTTTGTAGTTTTAAGCCTTCTGCGTTAATTTTATTAGATTCTACTCTAGCTATTGCTTTCTCACAGCTATAAATAAATTCATCGTCATTAAAAGTGTAAATGCTTCCTTGATTGAAAGGGGTTCCTTTAGAAAAAAACTTTCCATCATACACTTCAATTTTTCCGCTTGGCTCAACAAGAACAGAGTTTTCACTAGTTGCCCATTCTTTGTAGGCAGTGGCGTTTAGCATTACTGCATGTTTTCCTAAAGCTACAGATTGAAACTCAGGAAGGCCCCACCCTTCTGCGCCAGACATTCCAATTACAATATCAGCAGAATTAAGATAATCGTTGTAAATAGAATTCTTAGGCATAGAAGCCAAGAAAGAAACATTGAAGCAAGCCTTACCTTCCAAAATTGTGCTATATATGACTTTTAATTCATTTGGATCTTGATAAAACTGGTTGTGAATTGCACATTGAAGAGAGTATTTTTTATTCCTGCCAAATTTTTTAATCCAAGCTTTTATTATTTTTTCGTGATTTTTTCTCTTCTCAAACTTGCCGCAAAGGTTAAATGTTATTCTTCCATCATCAAAGTATGCTTTATCAGTAGATTTAAAGTGATGAGAATCAAAACCAAGAGGAACAACATTAGATTCTATTCCATGATTTGCAAAAACAGATTGAGTATAACGTGAGCTTGAGCAAACGATGCTATTTTTTAGAATGTTTGTTTCTATATTAGTTAGCTGATCAGTCTCATGAAAAGTTAACAAAATTTGTTTATCAGAATAAGTTCTAATGGAATCATTTATATGCCAAAGTCTTATTGATGGATACTTTCTGCTGTGTTTTGCAAATGAGTCGTTATGATTTTTTACTATCCAATTGATAAAGTCTTGATCAAAATTATAAGCGCTAAAATCTATTTGGTGATCAGAGGCTTTGAATATAGATGGATTAAGGCCCATCTTGTAGAACTCATAAAGCAAATTAAAACTAACTTGCCCAAAGCTTAAAGAATTTAACGGTACATGAACAGCAAATTGCATAAAAAAACCTACCTATTGTTATAGGTAGGTGAAAAGGTTTTTCTACTTTTTAATCAGAGAACAGGTTCTTCCTCAGAAGAGTGAGCCTTCCCTGCTGGTTGTTCCTTTTGCTTTTGTGGTCGATCAGAAACATAAATCCTAAAGTCTGGAGACTTGTCGGACTTCTTTTCCTTATTAGAGAAAATGACGATGTCAATCTTTCCTTCCAGAGAAGTATTAATATGACCAGTCATATATTTCTGACTCTTGTCTTTGCTAATTTTGGTCCACAGAGCACCAACTTCGCGCTGGCCCCACTTCGATGTATCAGTCTTATTGTCGCTCATTGCAACTGTATTATGATGCCAGCAAGCAAAAAAGTCAAATTAAATCAAATGAATTTTTGCTATCGATTTTATTTTTCAAAAAAACCCTAGCCTTCTCATGAAGGTTGATAGCGGTTTGAGTGCTGATTCCGATCTTTCTAGCAGTTTTATTCCAAGTTGTAAGTTTTTCATTGCCAGAAAAATATCTAAGTTTAAAAATCTCTTTAACACGTTGATCCTTCATAGAGTGAATCAATGAATTCAAGTAGTCCAAAGTTTCAGATGTTTTATCAACAGTAATTAAAGAATTCTGCATATTAAAGAAATCCATTGTCTTGTCTTCGAAAACAACATATTTCTTATTAGAGTTTATGAAGTTGAGGAAATGATATCTTGTGCAATTGCAAAACCAAGTTGAAAACTTAGTTTCCTGCTTAGAGTCAAAAGACTGAATTGCTTTATAGAGAATAAACTCTTTCTCGACATTAATATCTTCCTTTGTCATACCCATTTTAATCAACGGGTTGTAGTATTTCTTTGCAATAGAGAAGTAAAAATTCTCGTAGTTGGAAGATAGTTTGTTAAAACTATCGTTGCAGTTGTTAAGCTTAACCTTATTAACCAAGATTAAGTCCTCTTTGTTCTTAGTATTAATTTTACCCATAATCCTTGGTCTTTGCAGACCATAAAATATTACACTAAGATTCTGTTCCCACCATTGCCTTTATTTTCCTTGAGTTAGGGAAAAGAAATAGCAGGTCAACTTAGATGTTATTATCTAAGTTTTATTTAACCCAGAAGAACCCGTTTTAGTCATCGCATCTCCGGCTTTAGTGAATCCGTTTAGCTCACGACTTCTTCTGGCTATTTCAGCCTGACATTTGCGTAGTTGACTTCTTTTCGACTTCCACCATTGCCTTTTCCTTTGAGAAGGAGAAAAGTTTCTAGCAGTTTTAAATAAGGCTCTTACGACGCGACCTCTCCCGAACACACGCTGAAGTTTCCTTCAATTCCTTATTGTCTTTTTACGGGCTTGTTGTCTCTTACGAGTTTAAATGAGGATGCTATCCCCAAGTGAGCATGGTTTTGCTCAGGTTACCACTACTTGTCAGACTTCGGCCAAGATGGGACAGAACCTTTTGAAAGTCAAGTCATTTTTTCAAATTTTCAACTGAAACCTTTGAAGCTAAATAAATTAAATTCTTTAAATCCTTCTCTCCAATATTTGCTGGATCGCATTTTTCCGATGGCTTCTCTAATTTATCGCACATATCATTAATAACGCTTGCAATACCAGCGCAGACAAGTCCGCTGAGTTCTAAATTTTGGCTGAATGATTCTATGGATTTGAACAGAACCCAATATTCATTAGAATCTATTGTGCATGATCTTACAAGACCAGCTTTTTCCATTTCCTTTAGCGCACACAATATCGGGGCGCTTTCTGCATTTTCATCTTCTGAAACCAAGAAAATTTCTTTAGCGTTCTTCTTAAGGTTAAAAATAGTATGATTGTTAAAATACTCTAACAATTGTTGATAAGACTCTATTATAGTCATAAGATAACATGGTAACACTTTTAAAAAAATGCAAATTTTTATTGACTTTTATTTTTACTTCGACCATAATAAAGCGTGGACATCAAGTTCAAGTTACTTTCTAATTTAGCCAAAACTCCTTCTCAAGGAACTAGCTTTTCTGCTGGATATGATTTGTATGCGGCAGAAGATGTCGTGGTGCCAAGGCTTGGCCGCAAGCTAATTAAAACCAATGTAAGCATGGCAATACCAATGGACTGCTATGGAAGAATAGCCCCAAGATCTGGTTTGGCTTATAAAAATGGAATCGATGTTCTAGCGGGAGTAATAGATTCAGATTACAGAGGAGATATTGGAGTTATTCTTTATAATACAGATAACAACTCAGACTTCACCGTGAAAGTTGGAGACAAGATTGCTCAGATCATTATTGAAAAGTGCTACTCTGTAAACTGGGTCAAGTCTGATAACCTTGAATCAACCAAGAGAGGCGAGGGCGGCTATGGACATACAGGCTAATATAATAAACTCTTGCTGCTTTGCCTCTATTAGCTTTCTGCTCTATAACACAGATTTTGTTGTGGAGTACGGAAAGCTTTTTCGTTTAATGCCAGAGAAGGCTTTAATTGATTACTTATGTTTTAGAATTAAAAACCCTTCTTTATATTTTTTTGCATATCTTAGAGACAAAAAAGATAATTTCTTTACAAAGCTTATTTCTTGTCCATATTGCGCTGGATTTTGGATGAGCTTTATTTGCTGCGGGTTTTCTTGGAATACTTTTTTCGTATATTATGTGTATATCTTGATGTACTCATTACTACTATTTGTTATAAATGGAATTAGAAATTAAAGGCTTTATAGAATTTTGCCGCTTTCTGGCGCAAAGGCCAGAGGTTATCATAAACAACCCCTGCCTATTTGATACTCTAGATTTTTGTCATAGATCTATTGCTTCTTGCAATTGCTCTAACAAGCTTCCAGATGCTAAAACAGAAGAAGAATACTTTACTAGAATTTCTAACTTGACCGAAGAAGAAATAATGTCTCTAGGTAAAATTTTTGACGTAAGAGGAGATCTGGATTCTATTTTTTTGACTTTCCCAATAAATGAATTAAAAATTAAAATAAAATGAGTAAAAGACTAGATATTAATAAAAAGTTAATTGGCAAACACATAAGAGTTTTAGACTCGGAAGGAGAATGGGTTGGAGAAGTTGTAGATGTTAAAGACGATGATACTTTTATAGTATCCAATGGTAACACTTTAGTTGCTGTTGATATTTTTGACGTAAGGTCATTGGATTAAGTGTAATGTCTTAATATGCCACTAATGAATCCAAAAAAAGCCGAAAAACAAAAAGATTTTGTTAGTAGATGCGCTGGAGATTCTACTATGGTCAAAGAGTTTCCAAACCAAAAACAACGAATTGCTGTTTGCTATAGTCAATTCAAAAGAAAGGCCAAGGCTTCAGAGTCTCTAGATTGGGAAGACTCCGCTGATGAGTCTTTCGTTATTTATTGATAAAAAAAAGGCGCGTCGTTTGACGCGCCGTGTGTTTCTGTTAGATTTAACGCTTCTTCGTCGAGCCAGCGTTGCCTGCACTGCCAGAGCTAGTTGGCTTTCCAACGTTTCCTGCGTTTCCGGTATTGCCGGTCTTATTAGAAGAATTCTTGGCTGCCGCCTTCTTGATTTTCTTTTTCATCATAAAGTTATACCCTCTTGTTAAGAAAAATCAAAAAAATCTTGACATAATCAAATTTTAATCTATATTGATCTAAATGGGAATAGAGGACAAGGTCATTTGTTTATGTTTAAATAAAAGATGGCAACCAATTGGAGTCAAATCCGTAAGAGATGCTTTCAGCGAATTGGTGCATCCTAATTGTGTAGCTTTAAATGTCGTTTATAAGAAAAATAAAGATGGATCTTTGGACTTCTCTGAGGTAGAAGACATACAAGCAGTTAAATGGGAAGATTGGATTAAGCTCCCAGTTAGAGAATGCGACTTGGAAATAAGGACTAGTAAAATTTCCATAAGAGTTCCTACTATTATTGCTTCTTCTAAGTATTCAGAAATACCCACTAAAAGATTTAGACCAACTAAACGAAATATATGGCTTAGAGATAATGGCATTTGCCAATATAGTGGCAAGAAATTGAAGCCTGAAGAAGCCAATATAGATCATCCTTTTCCAAAATCTAGAGGAGGGCCAAATACTTGGGAGAACATGGTTCTATGTCATAAAGACATAAACTCTAAAAAGGGAAGCAAAACTCCCGAAGAGGCCGGGCTAAAGCTTATCAGAAAGCCAAAGCCAATGTCTCCCAAGTTAATGAGTGACTCAATTGAATTTAAAAACCATATTGATTGGAGCGTATTTTTGAAATGAATAAAATTATAGGAATATCAGGACTAGCTGGAGATGGCAAAGACTCTTTGTGCAATATGCTTAGAGAGTTATTCGAAAGCAAAGGGTTTGAATTTGAGCGCATGGCTTTGGCAGACGAGCTAAAGGAAGAGTGCCGAGAAGCCTTGTTGTCTATGTATAACATAAATCCAGCTGCATGCTCAAGGACGGAGAAGGCTGTAATTAGAGAATTCTTAGTTTTTTACGCTAAGGTAAAGCGCGAAGAATCTAAAGGAACTCATTGGGTCAATAAGCTTGCTAAAAAAATAAAAACTTTACCCAAAACTAAAGTAGATAGGATAATTTGCATTCCAGATATTCGCCATGCTGAATACGAGAAAGACGAGGTGGCTTGGATTAAAAAGAATAAAGGAATATTGATCCATGTCAAGAAATATCAAATACACGAACTCTTTACTCATGCAAAATTTTATTCTATTCCAGTTAATAGTGAAGAAGCTTACCACACTCCTAAGCTAGAAGAGCTTGCAGACTTTGTTATTGAATGGCAAGACACCTCTCCTATTGCTCCTGAGAACAGCCATTTTTCCAAGGCTTCAGTTGAAGAGTTATTTCGTCTCATCATCGAGACAATCGGTGAGACAAAAAAGCCCAGCAAGTCTCAGAAACTTCAAAAAAGCCTAGAAAATCTAAAGAAAAGATAGTGGCACGACCGCTGCTTTATTGAGACACCTATGTATTACACGCTTAAATCATCAACTCAATTGACAAAAGAACTAAATAGTTATCTAACATTAGACATGTGGAAAGAAACTGAAGAAGCATTCAAGCTAGAACTTGATGTTCCGGGCTTTTCAAAAAATGAAGTGACCATAACTTCAAAGGGAAATATTGTTTGCGTTACAATCTCCCCTAAGCAAGGAAACAAGAGGGCTCCATTTTCGGCAGAGTATAAGCTTCCAAATTCTGCTGTAGTTTCTGAGTCTACTGCTCTTCTTGAAGATGGCGTTCTGAAAGTTCTAGTTCCTAAAAAAGAAAAAGAGAAAGTCAGCGTTATTCCAATAAAATAATCTTGACATTCTAAAAAATAGAATCATATTATATTGCCATGAGCAATACATATACACTAACAGTTCAAGAGTCAGATAAGGGCGTTCTATCAGTAACCAATGTGGAGCGCACAGTTCGCGTAAATCAACATCGCGTAGATTCAAAGCGAATGCCACGAAACGCTTTCGGCTTTGCATCTGCGGCAGATCCGCAAAGCATGACCAAGCGAGCCGCTCGAAAGACTCGATAACTGAAACGGGGGAGCCAAAAGCTCCCCCAAATTTTTATGGAAAACCAAGTCAAAATGCTTTTAAAGACTAGCGATTTTTATATTCGTGAGTCTCAACTCATTCAAGCTAAGCTAAAGAAGGCTAAGACAAAAAAAGAAAAAATAAAAATTCTTGGCGATCTTCAGAATCTTGAAAAGAAAATCGCTTTCGAAATTTCAGAGATAAACAAAATACTTGATGGCCAAGATCAATAGGCCGTGTATCCGTACGTTCTTCCAGACCTGATATACGGGAAGACATCTGGATATTGCCCAGCAACAATATCGTCTCCAACAACGTGAACCGGTGCTGATTTTTTTGTTCTATATGCGTTTATTAGTTTTTGCAGCTCTTCTTCTTCGATTTTTTTCTCAGCAGTAACAGCTTTAATGATTTGAGTCTTGTCTAGTTTTCTTACCTTTTGATCTTGATCTGTTACTTCAACTATGTCGTCTGAATCAATCGCTGTTAACTTTGATCTAATAATTACAGAATATCTGTGAACAATATACATCTTTTTTAAAATCGCGGCTGCATTCATATCTATTTCTGTATTATTATTATCTGTGTCTATTATTTCATAATTGCTATCTAAGGCAAAATTTGAAAAAACAACACTGTTTAATCTTCCTACATTAGCTCTAACCCAATAAGCAATTGCTGCAATACTTAAATCACTCGGACTATTTAAGTCAAAGTAAATCTCTTGGGCTATATCAACAACCTTCATATACTTTAATTACACCTTAATTGGATTTTAGAGATTTGATTTCGTTTCGAAGCTCTTCTATTTGATTTTGCTGTTCTTTCATGGCTTCAATTAATAAAGGTATTAATCTTGGATAATCAATTGATCTTGCGTCTTGGCAATCTTCAGATAATTTCCAATGATCAACAATTTCTGGAACAACTTGTTCTACGTCTTGGGCTATTAAGCCAATGATTGGGATGTTTAGTTTATAGCCGTCTCTTCTGCTGTTTACGAATTCGTTCCATTCGTATTTAACTCCTTGGAGTTTCTTTATTTTTTCTAAAGAGTTTTGCAGAGGAGTTATGTTTTTCTTGAATCTAACATCGGAAGAAGTTGGGAATCCTGTGCCGTGAATGTTTCCATTTACATCTAGCTTGTAGCTTGGGCTTACTCCAATTCCGACATCTCCTCCGCTTAGTACTCTAACATGAGTGGTGCTGCTTCCGCCTGCTCCTAGATATAATGTACCACTAGTAGTAAAACAATAAACATCGTTAGTGCCAGTTGCCCTTCTAATTCCATGGCTTGAGCTATTAAAATAAAATCCTCCTATTGTTCCGCCAGAAGCGCCAGAATAAACATCTCCTCCAGCAAAAACATAAGAAACATACGGAGATCCTTGAGTGCCATTGAACTCTAAGAATCCAGTGGTTCCATTTCTCTTTATTGTATAATCATAAGATCCAGAAGTATCATATCCCATTCTTAAGAAATAAGAATATCCACTTCCAGAGTCATAAGTTGGAATTATTGAAGTTGTTCCAGCAACATGTAATTTAGTAATGGGACTTGTTGTACCTATACCAAGATTGCCCAAATAGTTCAAAACCATTCTTTGAGTTATACTATCATTATAAACAAAAAATTGCATTTCTGAGTCGGTCGTAACGGACCCTGCTTGGACTACACTAATTCTTCCTGTAGCAGAATAATTACCTGCATTGTGGAAATCTATGCCCACTCCGTTACCAGTAACAGCTCCTCTTGAATTTACTAAAGATAATGCTATTAATGTAGATGCACCACCAGAGTCACCAGATAACTGTGCTACAGACGAATATGTATTGCTTGTTCCATTTCCAATTTGTAATTTAGAACTTACAGATGTGGTTCCAATACCTAGATTACCATCACTGGTTATACGAACTTTTTCAGTGCCATTTGTATAAAATAAATAAGCGTGTGCTCCAGCTGTAGAAAAAATTGTACCATTTGAATCTGCACCGATACTAAATCCAACGTCTGTAGCCAAATCTCTTGTAAAAGTAGCAAGTGTTGCGGCTGTATTAAATACATGTAATGGTGTACTAGGACTTGTTGTACCTATACCAACTCTGGTATTAGACATATCCCAAGTCATTATGTTGGTACTATTTAAATCAGTTATGTTAGTATAACCAGCTCCGTGAGATATTTTAACACCATCATTATTTGCAGTTTTGGAACTGTTAGCTAGTATTAAAGAAGCAACTCCAGCTCCTGTATTTGTTGTACTAACTCTTAAAGTTACCGCAGAAGAACCGCCGTCCACTTCTAATTTATTAGTAGGGCTTGTTGTACCTATACCAACATTACCTCCGGGAATTACGACTGGCAGATAACCTATTGTTTCTTCATATCCAGATACTTCAACCCTCTTATTTGAACCACCATTTATTTGAAATCTACCACTAATATAATTAACATCTCCGGATCTAATTAACATTCCGTAATAATAATCATCAGCTTTTAGAAAGTTATTAGCGCTTATTTGTAATGGATATGCATTTCCATACGGATATGAAACATACATGAAAGTATTTGTATTAATGGAACCATTAACATCTAGTTTATAAGCAGGACTTGTTGTGCCTATACCAACATTACCATCACTAACAATACGCATTCTTTCTGATCCATTTACATCAACACGGAGGTAGTTAGCCGAATGTTCGTAAACCAGAGCGCCTACGGTGTTGCTGTCGCCATCACCGAAATAGAGGTAAGAGCCTTCAGTGTTCTTCGCCAGTATGTAGACGTTACAGTTACGGTTTACGCTTGAAAAGTAGCCGTGGAAATTATCTGCGGTAGTTCCAAGGGTTTTGATATTCGCTGCGTGGAAAATACCACTCGGACTCGTAGTACCAATACCTACATTACCATCAGCAGCAATACGCATTTTTTCACTATCCATAGTGAATGTAATTGGTCTACGGCTACCACCATAAAATGTGGATGCTATATCTATAGCTGAAGCACCAGCAGTTAATTGTAATATACCACCTGATGATGATTCTGATACTCTAACAACACCATATACTTCTAATTTAGTAGCAGGACTTGTTGTACCTATACCAACATTTCCTGAACCAACTGGTACAACACAAACATTATTTCCACCATAATTTAAATAAAGAGGTACGCTTCCTTGGCTTTGAACTTCGGCTGCTGTCGCATTAGTGCCTAATGCTAAAGTAGTTGTTCCATTAGTTATTTTTTCTTGAAAAACTGAACCTAATGTTCCCGTACCGCTTACATTAAGTAAAGATGAAGGACTTGTTGTACCTATACCAACATTACCACCTGTAGTGATACGCATTTTTTCACTACCATTGTATTGGAAAGACGTGTCTCCATTAATACTGTTAATATTAAATAATGAACCATATGCCCCAATTCTTCCAAGAGACACAGTATTACTTGTATCTCCAAAACCAATCCAAGCACCACCTGAATTTCCATATATGCTAGTTCTATAAGAACTTTCTCCCGCCATTACATATCCAGCAACTTCTAATTTTTGAGTTGGAGTTGTTGTACCTATACCTACGTTACCAGCCGCTATAATATGAATAGCATTATTAGTTCCAGATGTATGAAACCCAAATGATCCAGCGTTATAAAAATTAAAAGAACCCGCTCCAGCATATGAAGTAAATCCAGCACTCGCTTTAAAAATATAAGCAGCACCAACTCCTTGCGCGGTAAATTCCATTTCTGAATAAGAAGATGCGGTAGGACTTTGTAAACTTAATAATGGGCCATCGCCATAAACCACCAATTTTCTATTAGGGCTTGTTGTGCCAATTCCAATACATCCACTAGCTTTAATAGTTAACAACTCTGTGCTTGCATATGAATCTGCATTAGTTCCGTAATGAAATCCAAATCTATCGCCTGTATTTGACCCTGTAGATCCTGTGTTAGCCCAACTAACTATACCAAATTTATGAATCAATGCCCCAGTAGAAGCATTATATCTACCCATTCCTATAACATTAGAAACAGTACTATTATCATCTTGACTTAATAAATCAATTGTTCCATCAACTCCAGAAACTACTAATTTAGATTCTCCTCCAATTGCACTGGCTAATGGATTTACATTAACATTGCTTAAATGCAATCTTGCTAATGGAGCAATAGTTCCAATGCCTACATTCATTGAAGGATCTAGTGTCATTATTATTGATTCACTAGCTCCTGTTGGATTGCCACCTCCTCTATAAAAATGAAATCTATTACTATCTGACGATCCTCTTGAGCTTAATGACCAATAAACACCATTCCAACCTGTTTCGTTGGCAGCGGCTGTATGACCAAACAAAACATCCGCTGGTAAAGAAGTTCCATTTGAGTCTAATCTTACTGTTGCTCTATTTGTTAGTGAAAAATCTCTACCTATACGCACACCCAACGCATCGACTTTCGCCGTAGGACTTGTTGTTCCAATTCCTAAGTTGCCATTACTATTTATAACTGCATAAATACTGCTACCTGCTCTATTTCTAAAATAATGAGAAGTATTGTTATAATAATTAGTCTGATCATTGGCGTTTCCAAGAAGCATTGCGATGTTACCCCCCGGCTCATATATTCTATTGTAATTTCCGTTCCACTCTGCAAAAGCAACACCTGAGCCTAATCCAATTATACCATTTACATCTAATTTATAGTTAGGACTAGTTGAGCCAATGCCAACACTTCCGTTGCTTAACATTACAAAACTATTACCAAAATTAGATTTATAAGATAATGTAGCTAAATTATTGCCAGTGCCTGTAGCGTCTGCATCGACCCAATCCCAACCATCAGCGTATGCATCGTTGTACGCACTACTGTACATGCTTTCGACATATAGCTTTGGCCAATAACCGGGGCTAACAAGCACAATACAAACTTTAGCCGTACCAGAAGAGTCCCAGTCTTCAGCAGATAGCTTAACTGTTGGAGCAAAACTACCAGATGAAGTTAATGCTGGACTATAAAATGTACTATTATAATAATGCCAACATACCATCAAACTAGTAGTTTCTGCGCTACCATATCTAAATCCTTTT
>SXGQ01120998.1_pt1 | contig 17685 bp, 16 predicted proteins | sample 3178371 | NCBI WGS metagenome assembly SXGQ01 (sample SAMN11356859, study PRJNA531348) | freshwater metagenome | isolation source: freshwater sample F1-20 | place: China: Fuxian Lake, Yuxi | collected 2017-12-25 | reverse complement strand
GCATCGATGCTCGGCCATCTCGGTCTGCCCTGAGCCCGTAAAGGGGTGGGACGGGCGAGCGGGATGGCGCAGCGGAGGGGATGGGCGGCGCGCGGTCGAGGCTGCGCCGTCCGACGAGCATCGTCCGAATCCGGACCTTAGCCCTCGCGCAGGCAATACAGGTGGCGATGGCCGCGCAGGTAGAGGTCTCGCCCAAGCATTACGGGCGAGGCGTCGAAGCGGTCGTCCAGTACATTCGAGGAGATCACCTCGTAGCGCGTGTCATCGCGGATCACGAGCGTCGTACCCTCCCGGCCTACGATGAATACGTGGCCGCGTGCCGCGACGGGGGATGCGTAGACCCCGCGGACGCCCTCGAGGCGCTGGTCTTGGTAGTGCACCTCTCCGGTAAGCGCGTTGAGGCAAGAGAGGAAGGCGTCGTTGCTCTTACCCACGTACAGCCGCTCGCCCGAGAGCACTGGCGAGGGCACGTAGGGGGCGCTCTTGCGCACGCTCCAGACGACGGCAGGCGTGTCGGTAACGTCCCCGCGCGCGGTCAGCTTCACCGCCTGGATCGCGTTCCCACGGAAGCCGCTGGCGAGGTAGACCATCCCGTGGCCGATGACGGGCGTGGGGATCACGTTCTCCGTTAGCCCGGCGGCCTCCCAAATCACCTCGCCGGTCGCGGGGTCGTAGCTGCGGGTGCGACCGGCGGCGGCGACGATGGCCTGTAGGCGGCCCTCGACCGTGACGATGATGGGGGTCGACCAGGAGGAGCGCTCCTCGCGGGGCCGGCGCCAGCGCTCCGTGCCGGTGCGGGCGTCGAGCCCGACGATGAACGAACTCTCCTCGTGGTCCCAGGTGACGAGGAGGGTGTCCCCGGCGAGGGCTGGGGAGGCACCTTCGCCGAACGTGCCGCGGGTGCGCATGTCGCCGAGGTCCTTTTCCCAGACCTTGTTCCCCTGTAGGTCGTAGCAATACACCCCGCGGGAGCCGAAGGAGGCGTAGAGACGGGTGCCGTCGGTAACGGGCGAGCCGGAGGCGAAGCTGTTGGTGGCATGCTTGCCCTCGTGGGGCACCTCGCGGCGGGCGGTACGCTGCCAGACCGTCGCGCCGGTGGCGCGGTCGAGGGCGAGGACGATGAACTCGTGGAAGCGGGTGGGGTTGGGGCCGCCGCCGAAGCCCGGGGGGCCTCCGCGCTTGCCCTTGCCGTCGCGGCCGGGGCCCTTACCTGGGGGCGGCGGGGTCGGCTCGGCGGCGGCGGGCCGGGCGGGACCCTCCTCGGTCGTCTCGACGGCGGTGAGCAGGTAGAGGCGGTCGCCCCAAACGATGGGGGTGGAAAACCCCAGGCCGGCGACCGGCACTTTCCAGGCCACGTTGCGGGTCTCGCTCCAGACGAGCGGCGGCGTGGCGCCGGGGGCGGTGCCGTCGTTGGCGGGGCCGCGCCAGACTGGCCAATGCGGGGCGGCAGCCTTGGTGGGGGTGAGAGCGAGGGTGGCGAGTGCGAGGAGCAGGGTGGGGTGGCGCATGGGCGGAAGGAGCTGGCGGGAGCGTGAGGACCCGGGGACGTGGGTCAAATCCGGCGGCGGGAACCGCCCGGAAAAACCGTTTCCCCGCTTGAGTGGCGCCGGGGTTGTCCGCAGCCTGCGGCGTCCTATGAACCCCAGCGCCTCCGCCCCCAGCCCGCTGAACCGCACCGCGTGGCTCATCTGCATCATCGCCGCGATTGGCTTCGCGTTCGATATCTACGAGCTGCTAATGCTCCCGTTGATCATCAAGCCGGCGATGGCCTCGCTGAGCGCGCCGCTGGTGGAGCAGCTAGTAGCGAGTGGGATGGAGCGGGCGCGGGCCGCGGCGCTTTGGTCGCCCGGCGGCGAGGAGTACGTGAAGTGGGCGCGGACCCTGTTTTTTGTCCCGGCGATCGCGGGTGGCGTCTTCGGCCTGCTGGGCGGGTACCTCACGGACCTGCTGGGGCGGCGGCGGGTACTCACCTTCAGCATTTTGTTGTACGCCTTCGCGGCGTTCGCGGCGGGGTTCGCAACCTCCCTCGAACAACTGCTTTTCTACCGCTGCCTCGTCTTCATTGGGGTGTGCGTCGAGTTTGTGGCGGCGGTGGCGTGGCTGGCGGAACTGTTCACCAATCCGGTGCAGCGCGAAAAGGTGCTCGGCTACACCCAAGCGTTCTCGTCTTTTGGTGGCCTGTTGGTGGCGGGAGCAAATATCATCGCGGCCAAGTGGGCGGCTGACCTGCCCGCGATCCATGGCGGCCACGAGGCGTGGCGCTACACTCTGATCTCAGGCGTCTTCCCAGCGCTGCCCCTCATTCTCATCCGCCCGTTCCTGCCCGAATCGCCCATCTGGCAGCGCAAGCGGGAGAGCGGTACCCTCCGCCGCCCGAGCATCAGGGCGCTATTTGCGCCCGAGCTGCGCAAGACCACCATCCTGACCACGTTGGTGTTCGCTTCCAGCTACGGCATTGCATTTGGCGCGATCCAGCAGCTCCCGCAGATCCTCGGTGCCCAGCGGCTTGGTACTCCGGTGGAGGCCGGCCACTCGGCCGTAATCGCGGTCGCGAAGGAGAAGGGTGGCGCGGCGCTCGCGGCGGCCAAGGCCGCGGGTAAACCTGATCCGGTCGCGCAGCGTGAGCAGCGACAGGCGGCCGGCAACGCGAGCGACCAGTTGGTGGCCGGGGTCACGCTCTGGCAGGAGATCGGCGGCCTCGCCGGCCGCTTCGCCCTCGCGATGCTTGCCGTCGCCATCGTCTCCCGGCGAACCCTGCTGCGACTCTTCCAGATTCCCGCCCTGCTTTTCGTCCCGCTCTACTTCTGGTGGGTCTCCACCCAGCTCGGGGACCCCGGCAGTCTCACGCCGATCAAGATTGGCATTTTCATCGCCGGGTTCCTCACAGTGGCGCAGTTCAGCTTCTGGGGGAACTACATCCCGCTGGTATTTCCGGTGCACCTGCGCGGCACCGGCGAGAGCTTCGCGGCCAACATCGGCGGCCGCGTCATTGGCACGGCCGCGGCCTGGATCACCCTCACTCTTTCCGCCTCCGACAAGCCCGATCCCGCGCGGGTCGCCCTCGTGGGTGCCTGCGTGGCCGGGGCCTACGTGCTGGCCGGGGCGCTCCTCACTCAGTTCCTGCCGGAGCCGAAGTCCGAGGCTGAGAAGGAGTGATCCGTCGCCGGTCCGCGATGCCGCTGCGCTGCGTCGGCCTTGGCGAGGTACTCTGGGACCTGCTCCCTTCCGGGCGGCAACTCGGGGGCGCTCCGGCGAACTTTGCCTTCCACGCGGCCGCCCTCGGCGCCGAGGGTCGCGTCGTCTCACGGGTGGGGAACGACGAGCTGGGGCGCGCCCTGCTGGACCGCTTGCGCGAACTCGGCCTGCCCCGCGACGCGATCGCGGTCGATCCGGCCGCTCCCACCGGGACGGTCTCGGTGGCGATGGAAGCCGGCGGGCATCCCCGCTACACCATCCACGAGGGCGTGGCGTGGGACCGCCTCGAGGCCGGGCCCGCCGGCCGCGCCGCGTTGGCGGCGGCGGACGCGGTGTGCTTCGGCTCGCTGGCCCAGCGGACCTCCGGCGCGCGGGCGGCGATCGCCGCCCTGCTGGACGCCACCCCGGCGACGGCGCTGCGGATCTTCGACGTCAACCTCCGCCAGCACTACCATTCCCCGGAAGTCCTGCGCTCGTCCTTGGCGCGAGCCAACGTGCTCAAGGTCAACGAGACTGAGCTGCCGGTGCTGGGGGCACAGCTGGGGTTGCCCGCCGAGGAGCGGGCGGCCTTGGCGGCCTTGGCCGCGGCGTATCCCTTGCGGGCGGTGATCCACACCCGGGGCGAACGCGGCAGCCTCGCGCTGGTCGACGGCGCGTGGGTGGAGCATCCGGGCGTGCGGGTCGAGGTGGCAGACACCGTGGGGGCGGGCGATGCCTTCACGGCGGCCTTCGCGTTGGGGCTGCTCCGGGCCTGGGCGCCGGCGACGATTCTTGAGCGGGCGACCGAGGTGGCGGCCTTCGTCTGCACGCGGCGCGGGGCGACGCCGGAGCTTCCGCCCGGGCTGACCGCTCCGTTCCGGGGCTGAAGCGGCCCCGCGCGGCGGCGCGGCCGGAGAATGTGGTTGCCGCGGCAATTTCCCTCCGCGGATAGTCCGCCTCCCCCCTTCCTCCCATGAAAAACGTACGTCTCGGCATCGTCGGTCTGGGCAACATCGGGCGTTTCCACGCCGGTTACCTGCTCGAGAACAAGGTGTCCCGTTGCACCCTCACCGCCGTCAGCGACGCCTTCGCGCCCGGCCTCGAGGCCTACAAGGGTCGGTCTGGGCTGAAAACCTTCACCAGCGCCGAGGAGATGATCCGTTCCGGGGAGATCGACGCGCTCGTCATCGCCACCCCTCACTTCCTGCATACCTCGCTCGGCATCGATGCGCTGCAGAACGGCCTCCACGTGATGGTCGAGAAGCCAATTTCCGCCCACAAGGCCGACGCCGAACGCCTCATCGCCTGCGCCGCCGCCCGGCCGAAGCAGGTCTTCGCCGGGATGTTCCAGATGCGCGTGGAGCCTCGCTATTTGAAGCTCCGCCAGCTGATTCAGGGCGGCGAGCTCGGCGAGCTGGTGCGGATGAACTGGATCATCACCGATTGGTTCCGCACCGAGGCCTACTACGCGAGCGGCGGGTGGCGGGCCACGTGGAAGGGCGAGGGCGGCGGCGTCCTCCTTAACCAATGCCTCCACCAGCTCGATATGCTGCAGTGGCTCTGCGGCATGCCCGCCCGCGTCCGCGGCTTCTGCCAGCTGGGCCGCTTCCACAACATCGAGGTCGAGGACAATATTACCACTTACCTCGAGTGGAAGAACGGCGCCACCGGCGTGTTTATCTCGTCCACTGGCGAGGCCCCCGGTACCAACCGCTTCGAGCTCTGCGGCACCCGTGGCAAGGTCGTCCTCGAGAACAATAAGATCCACTTCACGCGCAATGACGCGGATATGGTCCAGTTCTCCAAGACCTCCAAGAGCGGCTTCGCCAAGCCCGAGGTCTGGAATGTTGAGATTCCCTTCGACAACGCGCCGAACGCGCACTGCACACTGATCCAGAACTTTGTCGACTCGATCCTCGACGGCACACCCCTCATCGCCCCCGGTGCCGAGGGGATGGGCTCGGTTGAGCTCGCCAACGTGCTGCTGTTCTCCTCGCTGCTCGGCCAGAACGTCGAGCTCCCGATGGCCAGCGCCGCGTGGGAAAAGAAGCTCAATGAGCTGATCGCCACTTCTCGCCACGAGAAGAAGGTCGTCCAGCAGGTGGCGGAGGACTTTACGAAGTCCTTCCGCCGCTAAGGCGGGGCCGGCGCGCCCGCGGGCGGGGCTCCGCGGGCGGGGCGCGACGGGCCTCAGGGTGCGAGCGTCAGCTCGCGCAGGAGCTCGTCCGCGCGCTCGACCGCGGTCAGGACCCAGAGCAGGTAGCGGGAATCGCAGTGAATGCTGCGGGTTCTTTCGCGGTCGTGGAAGTAGTCCGAGGCCACGGTGTCGTAGGTGCCATCGAAGAGTAGTCCCACGAGCTCGCCGCGCGCGTTGAGGGTAGGGGAACCGGAGTTGCCGCCGGTGGTATCCACGTTGGAGAGGAAGTTTACGGGGACGTCCTTCAAGCGCGGATCCACGTAGGGGGAAGCAGTGCCCGCGCGGAGAGCGCGGATGGCCGCGAGCTGGGCTGCGGGCGCGCGGAAGTCGCCTTGGCCAGTGGCCTTGGCCGCCACGCCGCGGAGGGAGGTCTGCGGCAAGTAGAAGAGACCGTCGCGGCTTTCCACGCCTTTCACGGTGCCGTAGGTCACGCGGAGGGTACCATTGGCGTCCGGGGCGACGCGTCCGCCGGCTTGGGCGAGCACCGCCGCCGCGTGGACGGGGCTCAGGCGGGCGAGGCGGCCGCTGTAGTCCTTCGCCTCCGTCCGCACCTGCTCCTGCTCGGGGAACAGTGCCGCGGCTACCTGCAGCAGTGGATCCGCCGCCGCCGCGAGGGCCGCGGGGTCCTGCGCGAACAGGCCGAGGCGGAAGTCACGTTCGTAAAGGCGCGAGGCGCTGACGTGCCGCTCGACCCACGCCGCGATGGCGGCGGTCGCGGCGGCGGGTTCCTGCCCGGGCGCTAGGCCCACCAGACGGTCGAGCACGGTGAGGCGAGCTTCCGCGGGCAGCTTCGCGATGGACTCGAGGTGGTAGGCCAAGAGTGCGCGGTCGGCGCGGCGGTCGAGGTTGCGCTGGAGCCGCTCAAGGCCTTCGCGCAGGCGCGGCCAGTTGCGTTCCTGAAACTGAGGATCGCGCTCGGTATCGGGCTTGGCGGCCTCGATGGCCAGCCGGTGAAGGGTTTCGGCGGCGCCCAGGGCGGTGCCGGCCCCGGCGAATTCCCCGAGGAGCAGGTTGCGCTCGCGCAGGCGGGCGCGTTCGGCCTGCAGGGCGCCGATGCCGGGGATCGCGTGCCCGTACTCGGCCTGGCGCGTCGGGTCGGCCTCGATCCAGGCGAGCAGCTGCCGCTCCGCCGCCTCCTTCTGGGCGAGCACCCCGCCGCGCACCATCGCCGCCTCCACGCCGCGGGTCTTGGTCAGCGTGTTGTGCAGGCCACGGATCCGGGTGGAGACGCGCAGCGCCGTCTCGGGGTCCTCCGCGCCGACGCGCTCGAGCAGCGCGATCTGCTCGGGATAGCGCCGGAGCAGGCGCGGGAGGCTGAACTCGACCGTCTCGCGGATGGTCGCGAAGGAGGGGAACCGGGCGGTACGGCCGGGATAGCCGGCCACAAACACCAGCTCGCCCGGGGAGGCCCCGGCCGCTGACACCTTGAGCCAGTGGCGCGGCCGGAAGGGCACGTTGGCCGGCGCCGGCGCGGCCGGCCGGCCATCCGGCCCCACGTAGGCCCGCAGGAAGGCGAAGTCGCCCGTGTGCCGCGGCCATTGCCAGTTGTCCGTCTCGCCCCCGAAGTTGCCGATCCCCGCCGCTGGCGCGTACACCAGCCGCACATCGCGGATCTCCAGCTGCGTCACCGCCAGGTACTGCAGGCCCTCGAAGAACGAGGTCACGGTGCAGCGGTAGCCCGGCTCCCGCTCCCGCGCGGCCGTCAGCTCCTTTTGGCGCCGCTCCAGCAGGTCAAAGTAAGCCCGGCCCGTCACCTCCGTCGGGATGTTGCCCGTCACCGCCGCCGTCACGTCCTCGACCGCCACGGTCACGAACACTCGCGAGCCCGGGCCCCCGGGCAGTTCCCCCGCCCGGTCCGGCGCGAGAAAGCCGTCGACCATCAGGTTGCGGTCCGGCCTCGAGTTGAACTGGAGCTGCCCCTGCACGCAGTGGTGGTTGGTGACGATCAGGCCGTCGGGGGAGACGAACGAGGCGCTGCATCCCCCGAGCGACACGACCGCGCCGAGCGGAAAGCCGGTCAGGTCGGCGAAGGCGGCCGCGTCCCCGGTGTAGCCGAGGGCCTTGAGCTCACTGGCGAGGGCGGGCATCTGCCGCGGGAGCCACATCCCCTCCTCGGCGGGCAGGGGCGCGGCGCAGGCGACGGCGAACAGGAGGGAGCGGGTCGATCGGGGAAGACGCATCGGAGGCAAGGTCGCCGACCGTAGCGGCCGCCGGCCCCGGGTAAAGGCTGGGCCCGCCGCCGGGGTCGTTTCGGCGAATTCTTTTCATAGTCCCGCGCCGGGGCCGCTCGGGGCACGGGAGTTGCTGGAGGAGGGCGCGGGCTCGTCCGCGCCATGCCGCCCATCCTCGACAGCCGCCGCCTGCTCGCCTTCACCACCGTCGTGCGGGTGGGAAGCTTCACCCACGCGGCCCGCGAGCTGAGCCTCACCCAGTCAGCCGTCAGCCACGCCATCCGTGGGCTGGAGGATGAGCTTGGGGTAGCCCTCTTCACCCGCGAAGGCCGGGCCGTGCGGCTCACCGCGGGCGGCCGCTACCTGGCGGAACGGGCGGAGCTGATTCTCAGTGAAATGCAGACGGCTCGGACGGGCATCCAAGCCTGGGCGCGACGTCCGGACTAAGCACGCCCCCGCACGTCTTGCGGCGGAAAACTTCCTTAAGCGTTGATTTGGAGCCGGTTCCATCTGGTCAGGAACGGCTAGGGCGTTGCCCGCAAGGGCGGTGAGTCTGATTGGGCCCAAATCCTTATAAGAACTGCAAAAATTGATTGATAAGGGGTTTAATTGTCGAATTAAGGGCCTTAGAGTCCGCGGTGTAGGCATTAGAAAGCAATAATTGAGATCCTTCGCCTTTTCGTGGTTGCAACCTTAGGTAGTAATGCAAAAAGTAACCATAAAATTGAGAAAAATAATACAATCTAAGGTTAAATTTAACCTAAAATCGCGGTTAAAGGCGAGTTTTTCGCGAGTTCAATCTCGGGCGCCCGGTTCGGAAGGCGGGCGGGCGCTACGGCTGTTGGAAAATGGCAACGTCGGGATGATTATTTCGTCGGCGAAAGTGGCGGCGATGGAGGTTCCGTTGGTTTGTTTTCTTCTGGATCGAGACGGTCGGGTGTCGTGCGCCAATGGCGCCGGTCTAGGACTGATTCGTCGGCATCGGTTGCTGGGGTGGGGCAGCTTGCGGTTGTCCGCTGGTGTCCACCCGTCGGACCGGCGGCGGTTCCGCGCCTTCCTTCACGCGGCCATTCGCGGGGGTGTACCGGAGCCGGAGGAGTTTTGGCTCCACCCCCGGCGCTCGGTGCCGCGCTGCATGCAACTGGTGGCGGCGTCGCATCCCGAGGGGTGCACGGTGGTGGCGCTCGACGTTACCTCGCGTAAGGCGGGCGAGTTGTCGCTCGGTCGGCGCAATGAGGAGCTCGCGCGGCAGGTGACGGAGGCGGAGGAGCAGTTGCGAGTGGGCCTAGCGGCGGTGGGTCGGCGGGAGCGGCAGCTCTCGGAGATTTTCGGTTCCGCGCTTGACGCGATTGTCCTGCTGTCCCCGGAAGGCAAGATTGTGCGCTTCAACCCGGCGGCGGAGCGGATGTTCGGCTGGTCCTCCCAGCGAGTGGCGGGCCAGCCGATCACGGTGCTGGTGCCGGTGCGGCATCGTTTGGCGATTCGGCAGGACCTGCGGCGGGCGGCGATCCACGGTTGCGTGCACATTTCCACCTTGCCGCCCCGGATGGCGATGCGCGCGGACGGCACGGAGTTCCCAGTCGAGGCGTCTTTCGCGCGCACGGGCGAGGGAGCCACGGCCTGCACGGTCGCCTTCATTCGGGATGTAACCGAGCGGGTGGAGGCGTTGCGCGGGATGGTGGAAAATTGGCGGGCCCTGACGGATTTCTTTGATGCGGCACCGCTCGGCCTGCTCTGGTTGCGGCCGGACGGTGAGGTCGAGCGGGTGAATGACGCTGAGCTTGAGATCTTGGGCCGCCCGCGGAGTGAGGTGATGGGTCAGCGGCTGGATGCGTTTCACGTGGAGGAAGGTGGGATCGCCGGGCTCCTGAGTGGAGTGGCCTCCGGCGAGACCCTGCTCAACCGGCGGTTTCAGGTGCGGCGGCCAGACGGCTCCCTGCGGCACGTCCTGATCGACGCCAACGGCTCGTGGCGCGAGCGGAAGCTGACCCATTGTCGTTTTTATGTCCGGGACATCACCCCGCGGGTCGACCTAGAGCGCGAGGTGCTGGCCATTGCGGAGCGGGAGCAGGAGCGGATCGGACGCGAGCTACACGACGACCTGTGTCAGCAGCTGACCGCGATCGAGTTCATGAGCGAATCGGTCGCTGGTCGGATCGCCGGCCGTGATTCCCGGGTCGCGCGCGAGTTGCGGGAGATATCGGGCCTATTGCGCTCGGCGAGCCGGCAGACGCGGGATATCGCCCGAGGGCTGTCCCTGAACGCGGTGTTGCACCGCGGCGGCTTGGCGGCGGCGTTGAAGGATTTCGCACAGCGGATCCGCAAGATGTACCACTGCCGCTGCCGCTTCACTAATCAGACGGAGGTGGTGATTGCGGATCCGTTGTTGTGCACCAACCTGTTTCGGATTGCGCAGGAGTCGGTGGCGAACGCTTTACGGCATGGCCGGGCCACCCGCCTCGAACTGGTACTAGCCGAGGGCGGTGGCGATCTAGTGCTGAAGGTCGTGAACAACGGCCGAACCCTCCGGGCGAACAAGGGTTCCGGGATGGGTCTCCGGATCATGCGGTACCGGGCTGGCGTGATCGGCGGCCGGCTGGAGCTGGTGCCCCGGGCCCGTGGGCTGGCCGTCGTCTGTACCGTCACCGACGCAATCACCGTCGCCCGCGGCCGAGCTCTCGTTTCCTGATGAAAGACCACCCTTCTGCTCCCCGCGCCGCGGCCGCTAAGCGCATATTAGTGGTGGATGATCATCCGATGACCCGCCACGGCGTGGCGAGTCTCCTGCAGCAGCAGCCTGGCCTGAAGGTCTGCGGCGAGGTCGATTCCGCCCGCGCGGCGCTCTCCGCGGTGCGCGCGGAGACGCCAGACCTGGTGGTGGTGGACCTGAGCCTGGGGGAGCGGAGCGGGTTGGAGCTGATCAAGGACCTCCATGCGCTGCACCCGAAGGTTCCCGTGCTGGTCTTTTCGATGCACTACGAGAGCTTGTACGCGGAGCGGGCTCTGCGGGCGGGCGCGCGCGGTTACCTGATGAAGAGCGAGGGCGCGGCTCCGTTGATCGCGGCCGTCCGAGCCGTGCTGCAGGGGAAGGTCTACCTCAGCGAGGCGATGCGGGACCGCGCGGTGCACCGCTTCTCCCGCGGTGCGGCGCAGGCCCCCCGGGACAACGCGAGCCTGTTGAGCGATCGCGAGCTAGAGATCTTCGAGCTGATTGGCCGTGCCCAAAGCACCCGGCAGATTGCCCGCCGACTTCGCGTGAGCGTGAGCACGGTCGAGACCCACCGCTCGCACCTCAAAGAGAAGCTGGGCCTGAGCAACTCCACGGAACTCGTGCACGCCGCCGCCAGCTGGGGCGGAGGAGGCGCGCCGTGAACCGGCGCCTCATGGTTTCCGCGAGGGGGCGCTCGCCGGGGGCACGATTCACGGGCGAGCGGCCCTCTGCTATAACAGGGTGATGAAAGATAACGTGTCGATCGCTTGCCCGAGTTGCCCGCCGCTGCCCGGGGCGGTTGGCAGCGTGGCGGATTGGCCCATCGAGCCGCGGTTGGCCTGCCCCCTTGGGCGCGCCACCCGGCTGATTCCCGTCTCCCGCCGGGACGGCTTGGTCGAGTGCCGGCCGGCGCAGACGGGGCACTGCCCGAACTTTATGTCTTTCGGCGGCGGGTTCTTTTGCCGGGCCCACCTTGGGGTGGCTGCGGAGAACGGTTCGCGCCAGCCGTGACCTTTATGCCCTCCCTCGCTCCCGTCCGTCCGTCGCCCCTGGGCCTCCGTCCCCGTCGCCCCATCTCTTTTCCCTCCGCTCCCGCCATGCCCACCCTCGCCGCACCCGTTCCCGAGGTCCTGCAGGAACAGCCCGGCACCGCCGTGCTCCCCGTCGAGACCCTCCAAGTTCTTATCGGTTTTGACGACCAACCTGCCTTCCAGCGCGCGATGCGCCTCTGCGTGCGCGTGTTCAGTGAGTTTGACGGCGGCCTCGACGTGCGGCCCGTGCCGTGGAACTTCAGCTACCTCACCCTGCCCGAGTGGCGCGCGCTGGCGGCGGTAGACGCGGCGGCGGCGGACATCGTCATCGTGGCAGCCTCGCGGGTGGACGACCTGCCGTCCGGGATGGAGGACTGGGTAGAGCTTTGCCTCGCCACGCCCCGCACCACGACCGGGATGCTGGTCGCGCTGGTGGGCGATCCGGCGGACCACGGTGCCGGGCCGACGCGCGTGAGGACGTTCCTCCGCGAGGTGGCCGAACGCGAGGGATTCTCCTTCCTGGCGCCCTGAGCCTTCTGATGCGTGGGCAGAGTCAGGCCGCGCCCCGCTGAGCCGCCGGCCACCACTGGTAGAGAAAGAAGTAGACCAGCACCCCGGTCACGCTCACGTAGTACCAGATCGGGAAGGTCCAGCGCGCCCAGCGCCGGTGGCGCTCAAAATCCCCCTGCAGCGCCAGCCAGAAGGTCCGCGGCACGAGGTACGCGATGGCGATCGCCAGCAGGATGTGGCTGATGAGCATCGTGTAATACACGGTCGCGATCGGCCCGGTGCCCCCGAACGGCGTGTGCACCCCCCGGACCAGGATCTTGTGGGCCACGTAGCCCACCAGGAACACGGCCGACACCGCTCCCGCGGAGAGCATCGCCGCCCGGTGGCGCGCCAGCGCCGCGGACCGCGCCGGTCCCGCCGGTTGCCGCAGCGCCTGCCGGATGAAGACGAAGCCGAAGGTCATCAGGACCGTGGCCAGCGCGTTCAGGCCGGCGTTGAAGGCGGGGATGTCGTGGAGGCTCATCGGAAGATCAGGCGGTCGGCGACCAGCGAACCCAGCACCAGCGGAAGGTAAAGGATCGAGGTCAGAAATAGGCGGCGCGCCGCGCGGTCACGGCCGTCGGGGCGCAGGAAGACGATCGCGCGCCACAGGAACCAGCCGCCGCCCAGGGCTGCGACGCTTCCGTACAGCCAGGTCGCGAGGCCCCAATACACCGGGAGCACGCTGACCACGCCCAGCGCGATCGTGTTCACCAGCGCCCAGAGGGCGACCTTGCCGCCGGCCTCGTCGCGCACCGGGAGCATCGGGAAGTTGACCGCCGAATAGTCGCGCCGGTAGGTCCACGCCACGGCCATGAAGTGCGGGATCTGCCAGAAGTAGAGGATGGCGAAGAGGATCCAGCCCAGCGTGCTCACCCGGCCCTCGCCGGCGCTCCAACCGATCAGCGGCGGGAACGCGCCCGCCACCGCGCCGATCTCCGTGCTCCAGACCGACCAGCGCTTGGCCGGGGTGTACCACGCGAGGTACGAGACCAGGGTCAGCAGCGTGAACAGCGCCGCCAGCCGGTCGACCCGGCCGAACAGCAGGAACAGCGCCACGATGCACATCAGCGAGCCGAGGACGAAGGCCGAACCGGTCGGAACCTTCCCCGCCGGGATCGGCCGGTCCGCGGTCCGCGCCATCCGCGCGTCCGTCTCGTGCTCCAGCCATTGGTTCAGCACCGCCACCCCGCCGGCGGCCAGCCCGGTTCCCACCAGCAGCCAGCAGACCTCGGCCAGATTGGAGGCGGGGCGCGCGGCGTAATAGCCAACCAGCGCCGTGAGGACCGAAAGCAGGCTCAGCCGCGGCTTGGTGAGGGCCAGGTAATCGCGGAACGTCGCGGCGGCCGGCGCACTCATCCGCGGGAGGGGGTGGCCAGGGGCGCCGGCCCGTCCAGCTGGTCGCGGTGGGCGACCCACGTGAGCCAGAAGGTGACGGCCAGGGTGAGGGCGCCGATCACGACGTGGCCGGTGGTCATCTCGGGCCGCCGCAGCGTCCAGATGACCATCGCCCCCAGCAGGATCTGCAGCACCAGCAGGCTGACGAGGGCGGCGGCCCCGGCGCGCATCGCCGGCCCGGACGCGGGATCGCGGCGGATCGTCCACGCGAACCAGGTGAGCGCGACGGCGAGGATCACGGCCATCACCCGGTGGGCGAAGTGGATTCCGATGCGGAAATCCCATACCGCGGGCAGCAGCGCGTTGTCCGGCGGGGGCGTGGAGAAGGGGAAGCTGCCGATGGAGAGCCCGGCGTTGTTGTGCCGCATCGTCGCGGCGATCGCGAGCTGCACCAGCAGCAGCCCGCAGCAGACGATGCCCGCGCGGCGCACCCGCGGCCCGAACGGGGCCGTGGTCTCGATCCAGCGGCGCGTCAGGGCGACCGCGATCCCGATCAGGAGGCAGACGTAGACCTGCGCGAGGATGCCGTGCGGGATCCGCAGCATCTCGCCGACCGACATCGTGATGCCCGGCACCTTGAGCTCGTGCAGGAGGACCCGTTTGCCGCCGATGAGGCCCTGCAGGATCACGATGCCCAGCGCCCAATAGCCGAGGCGCCGTAGCCACGCCCGCTCCTCGCGCCGCCACAGCCAGAAGGCGAGACCCATCGTGATCAGGCCCATCACGGCCCCCGTCAGGCGGTGCGAGTGCTCGGCGAACATCGACAGGTCCGAGAGCCAGCCCTCCGGGTTGATTGACCCGTTGGACAGCGGCCAATCCGGGAACGCCATCCCCGCGTTGATGCTGGTGGTGAAGGCTCCGAGCGTGACCAGCAGGAAGACCCACACCGAGCCGGCCGCGGCGAAGGCGGCGAGCGCGGGATGGTGGATGGTGGTGCGGCGGGCTCCGGTTTCAGCGGCCATACGGGTGCGGTCGGGTAGATGAAGCGGGGCGTGCCCGCGCCGCAAACCCTTTGACAATTTTGTCCCCCGCCGGATCGGTTTAGTAGATGCCCGCGTGTCGCCTATTCATCTGCCTGGGCCTGCTGGCGGCCGCGCTGGCCGGCTGCCGCCCCGCCGCGGAGGCCCCGGTCGCCCGCCCTGGCGAGGTTCGGCACCCCCTCACCGGCGTCATCCTCAAGGTCGAGGCCGAGCGGGGCGTGCTGATCGTCCAGCACGAGGAGATCAAGGGCTACATGCCCGCGATGACGATGGAACTGGCCGTGGGCCCGGAGGAGTTGGCCGTGGCGCGCGCGGGCCGGCGCATCCGGGCCGACCTCGTGGAGGGCGCGGATGGTGTCCACCGGTTGGAGCGGATCTGGCCGGATGACACCACGACGGAGGCCAAGGCGGTCGCCGCGGCCGCGCTCCAGTTGCGGCAGGACACGCACACCCGGGGCCGGCACCCTTACCGTGAGGTCGGGGAGGTCACGCCGGACTTCGCCCTGCTGGATCAGGACGGGCGGGTCGTGCAGATGGCGCGTTTCCGGGGCAAGCAGGTCCTCCTCAACTTCATCTTCACCCGCTGCCCGGTGGCCACGATGTGCCCGGCGGCGACGGCGAAGATGATCACCGCGCAGCGCCTCGCGCGGGAGGCGGGGGTGGGAAATCTCGAGCTGGTTTCTATCACCCTCGATCCCGCCCACGACACCCCCGGGGTCCTGCACGCCTACGCCGCCGTCCGGGGCATCGACACCGCCAATTTCTCCTTTCTCACCGGCCCGGTCCAGGCGATCCGCGACCTGCTGGCCCAGTTCGGGGTCAGCACCCAGTTCCAAGGGGACATCCTCCAGCACACCCTCGCGACGGTGCTGATCGCGCCCGACGGGCGCATCGCGCACCGCACGGACGGGAGCCAGTGGGATCCCGAGGAATTCGTCCGCCGCCTTTCCCGCTGATGTCCACCGCCGCCTCCGCTCCGCCGCTTTCCCGTCCGCCCTTCGCCTGGGGCCAGTTTTTCGCGCTCACCGCGGGGGCCGCTGCGGTGTTCGCGCTGTTGCGGCTCATCCCGACGGGCAGCGACCTCAACCATATGGACTTCCGGGTCGACGCGAAGGGCGGCCAGGCGATCGAGTTCTGCGACCCGCTCAACCCGCAGTTCATTCCCGTGGTCGCGGTGAAGTCTCCCGTCGTGATGGAGGTCGCGCCGGCCGTCCCGCCGGTCGCCGGCCGCGCGGTCGCGGCCGTGGTCACGCTGAAGACCGCGCGCGGGAAGGCGATCGGCCCGGAGGACCTCCAGGTGACGCACACCCGGCGCCTGCACCTGCTGGCCGTCGACCCCACGCTCGCGGATTACCAGCACCTGCATCCCGAGCCCGGCGCGCGGCCCGGGGAGTGGGCCTTCACCTTCACGCCCGCGCGGCCCGGGACTTACCGGATCTTCGCGGACTTCACCCCGACCGCTACCGGTCGGGGGCTTTACGCGAGCGCGGATGTCGCGGTGAGCGGGGAACCCGGGGCCGCCGCGGCGCCCGCACCGATGCCGGTCGCCGCCGGGGAGGCGTTGACGCGGGACGGCCACCGCTTCGCGCTGACCGTGCGCCCCGCGCCCGCGCGGCCGGGCCAGCCGCTGGACCTGCGCTTCGGCGTGGAGCGGACGGACGGGGCGGCGTTCGCCCTCGGGGAGGTGATGGACGCCTTCGCGCACCTCGTGGCCTTCGACGCGGAGCGCTCCGGCTTCGCGCACCTGCATCCGGTCGTGACCGGCCCGGCGCGGCCCGGGCCCGCGCCGCGGACGGAGCTCGACTTCAAGCTGACCATTCCGCGCGCCGGCCGTTACACCATCTGGGCGCAGCTGAGCCTCGACGGCCGGGAGGTGTTCGTGCCGTTTCAGTTGGAAGTGAAATGAAGGCCGGCAGCCCGGAACGGCGCCTTGGCGGGGCGTGGGAGCGCCGGGTGCCGCCGCTGCTGGCGTGGTTGGTGGCGGCGGGCGCGGTGTGGGTCTTGGGGCGGTGGTGGCCGGCGCCGGATTGGGGTGGGGTGGGTGCATCCGCGGTGGCCGGTTTGCTGGTGGTTGCCGGAGGCCTGCTCGCGGGGGCGGGCGTGTGGCAATTCCGCCGGGCGGCGACGAGCCTGAGCCCGTTTGCGGGGGCGGGAGTGCGCGTGCTGGTGGTGGACGGGGTGTACGGGTGGACGCGCAACCCGATGTACCTGGGGCTGGCGTTGGCGCTGGCGGGGGTGGTGGTCTGGCGGGGGAGTTGGGCCGCGGTGGCGCCTTGGCCGCTGTTCTGCGCCTATCTGCAGCGTTTCCAGATCCGGCCGGAGGAGCGGGACCTCTCCGTCGCGTTCGGCGCGGAGTTCGCGGCCTACCAGGCGCGGGTCGGCCGCTGGGGCGGGCGACGCGGGCGGAAGCGCTGATCAAGACGGCTGAGGAGGTGCCGCGCGGCCGGGCCCTGCTCGGGCGGGGCCCGGTACAGGCGCGTTGAGCAGCGCGAACCGGTTTGGATGGGTTGGGTTCCGGGTGGTCCGGTTCGAGCGCGCGCGCAGCGCTTGTGCGGCGCGTCCACTGACGTCCCAGTGGACCTGATCCGCGCGGCGAATTCCCGGAGCCTTTGGAGGGCGTCCGGTCTTTGGCGTTGCGGGATCCAGTGGGCGCGGGCCCGGGCCGCGCAAACCGGGAAGCGCCGTTGACGCGATTCCGCGGAACGTTTTTCTCCCGGGTCAGCGCGTTCCCGCCGCCCCGGCGCTTTCCCCGGAATACCCCGCCCCTCCCCCTATGCCCTCCAAGGTGCTGATCGTCGTCGGCGATGCCACGGAGACCGTGGACACGCTGTATCCCTACTACCGGCTGCAGGAGGGCGGTTTCGAGCCGGTGGTGGCGGCGCCGGAGAAGCGGCGTTACCAGATGGTCCTGCACGAGATCAAACCGGGTTGGACCATCACGAAGGAGTGGGAGGGTTACACGATCGAGGCGGACGTCGCGTTCCGGGACGTGCGGCCGGAGGAGTACGCGGGGATCTTTTTCAGCGGGGGCCGGGCGCCGGAGTACATCCGGGACGATCCGGACCTGATTCGCATCACGCGGTGGTTCTTCGCGCAGAACCAGCCGGTGGCGAGTGTCTGTCACGGCTGCGAGATCCCGGCGCGCGCGGGTTGCCTGTCGGGCCGCCGGATTGCGGCGGTGGCCAAATGTCGCTTCGACGTGGAGGTCTGTGGCGGGATCTTTGTGCCGGAGCCGTGCGTGGTGGACGGCAACCTTGTCAGCGGCCGCACCTTCCACGACCACGGCCGCTATATGGGCGCGTGGATGCGTCTCCTGGAGGAGGAACGCGCCCGGCGGGAGTCGGCGCGCTGACGCTGCGGGCTTAGGCCTCGTTGGCGCGGAGCACCCGGAGCATGTTCCCGCCGATGATCTTCCGGATGTCGTCGTCCGAGTAACCGCGTTGGACCAGGCCCACGGTGAACAGCGGCCAGTTGG
>SXGQ01284545.1_pt1 | contig 17688 bp, 11 predicted proteins | sample 3178371 | NCBI WGS metagenome assembly SXGQ01 (sample SAMN11356859, study PRJNA531348) | freshwater metagenome | isolation source: freshwater sample F1-20 | place: China: Fuxian Lake, Yuxi | collected 2017-12-25 | reverse complement strand
TCACCCTCCAGCGGCTGTTCGTCGGACGCACCGAGGTGCAGACCCTCATGAACATCCGCGAGTGCGACCTCGAGCCGCGACTCGCGCGCCACCCCTACATTCCCCCTGCGGTCTGTGAGCTCCTGCGTGGCGCCCTCGCCCGCGACCCCGCCGACCGTTTCCCCTCCGCTCGCGCCTTCGCGGCCGCCATCGACGCGACCTCGCCCCCTCGGCTCACGCGACAGCGCGAACTTCGGGACTTCGTCCGACGCGTGCTTCCGACGCCCGCGACGCAACTCGCCGAGCGTGCCGACCTCGACCTCCACGCGCCCGCATCCGATGGACGCGAAGCACCTGCCCCCTATCCCCACAAAGGGCAGGTCCACTTCCGGAACCGCGATGGCAGCCTCTTTGGGCCCCTTGACCTCGCGCGCCTCGCGCAGCTCGCGCTCGAATATGCCGTCCACCCCGACGACCTCGTCAGCGTCGACGGCCGCGACTGGCAGCGTATCCGCGAACTCCCCGCGCTGTGCACCTCGCTGCCAGCACTCGTCGCCGACCCGCCGCGCCCCCCGAGCCTCGACGGCGCCCTCGACCCCTTCGCGATCCCGAGCCTGTTCCTCCGCATCGCGAGCGATCGACTGACTGGCTGCCTGCGTCTGAGCGCCCGCGACACGCGCAAGCACCTCTTCTTCCGGGCCGGTGCACCGCTCGCCGCCTTCTCGACACTGAAGACCGACCTCTTCGGCGCGTGGCTCGTCTCGTCGGGACGCATCGCGACGACCGATCTCGACCGGAGCCTCGAAGCCCCCGCCAGCGGCTCCCTGCCCCTCGGACAGCGCCTCGTCGCGTCGGGCGCCCTGACGCAGGCGGACCTTGAACTCGCGCTCATTCATCACCTCGAGGAGCGCCTGCGCGAAGCCCTCGGCTGGCAGGACGGCTGGTTCGAGTTCATCCCCGACCTCGCCCCGCCTCGCGCCGTCCGCCCCGAGCTCGCGCCCGACATCGTCCGTCTCGTCATCGAGCTCAACGGACAGGGCCTGTCCATCAGCATGCTCGAGGGAATCTTTGCCCCGACCATGACGCTTGAACACGCCGCGCCCCGAAACGGCAACGATGCACAGTGGCTTCTTGGCCGCCTCAATCAGGACCAAGCACGCATGGCCGGATACCTCCTGACCGACGGCGCCACGCTCGCGAACTGTCCTGGCCCCCTCCATACGCGTCTGCGACTCGCCCTCCTGCTCAGGAATGCGGGGCTGCTCCACGCCACAGGCTGAATCGCGCCACCGGAGATCCCGCCGCATGACCCCCCCCCTGCGCCAGCTGATACCCTTTGCCCTCCTCGGCCTCGGCGCCCTCACGCTCGCGGCGTGGCTCACCTTCTTGAGGCCCACAGCGGGCGAGCCCCCGACCGTCTCAAAACCGGATGCGACCGCGACCGCGCCACCCTCGACCGACGGACTCGCCGAGGCCGACCGGGCGCCGCTCGACGCGCCAGGCACCGCCGTCCGGCTGCTCGCCGAACTCCACGGGAGCCGCATCGAGCCCCTTCTGGCGCTGACCGCCCAGATGCCGCACCGAGCCCTCCCGGGTGACGCCCCCGACGCGCCGACTCCGGTCAACGGCCTCGCCCAGCGCCTTATCGACAAGGCCCCACCCACCCAGCTGCCGCCGACCTCATCGTTCGAGCGCGCGATGCTCGTCGGAGCCCTCGGCCGCGCAGTCGGACTTACCCCGGCCTACGCGGTCGTGGCCGGGACACGCTTTTCCGCGACCGAGCTCCTCGCCCGGACCTTCGCGGTCCGCTTCGCCGACGGCCCGTGGCATGTCCTGCCAACCCTGCCGCCCCTCACCCCGACCCGCCGCCTCGCCGAGGCCCCCGAGGTGCGCCCGCTCACCCCACCCGCGCTCCTCGCTACGAGCCTCGCGTTTCGCGCGATGGGCCTGACCGCCGCCCGCGCGCTCGAGGACGCGACTCGCCTCGTCGCCGTCGCGGCCCGGCTGATGCCGGATGATCCCGCACTGATTTTCCTACAAGGACGTCTTGAGTATGCATCTGGCAAAGCCGACCTCGCTCGCATGACCTTCGAGCGGGCGACCCGCCTCGCGACTGACCCCATGACCCACTACCTGCTCGGGCGCCTCGCCCGCCTCGACGACCGCCCCGCGGAGGCGCTCAGACACTTCACCGAAGCCGCGATCGACACCGCCTTCCCGGAACCCCGCGTCGAGCTCGCCGAGCTCGCCCTCGAACGACTCGACCTCACGCCACGATCCGAGCACGCGGCCCTCATCGCGGAGGCGCGGAGCGCGACGCGTGCCGCGCGGACCATCCAACCGCACGTCCGCGGTCTCCGCCTCGCCGAGGCCCACCTCGAGGCCCTTGGTGACGCCCCAGATACGCCCCTCGACGCGAACCGCCACCAAGCGACTGTGGCCCTTATCGAGGAGGAGACCCGTCTGTTTCCCGACTCCGAAGAGGCGTGGCTTCTCCTCGCGCAGGTCCACGCCGCGGCCGATGACGACGAGGCGGCCATCGCGTCCCTCGCGCGGGCCCACGCGACAGGCCACGAGACCGGCGAGACCGCGAACGCGCTCGGACAGCTGCTCGCTGCAACCGGCCGCTTCGCCGAGGCCGGCCAGGCCTTCGAGCGGGCTCTCAAGCTGGCTCCAGACCTCGCCGAGCTCCGCCCGCAGCTCGCGCAGATCCGGCGCGACAGCGGTGACGCCCAAGGCGCCGTGACACTCCTCGAGGACCAACTGCGACGCTTTCCAGACGACCACGTCTCGGCCCTCCTCCTCGCCCAGCTCGCGATCGCCCGCTCGGACACGGCGAGCGCCAGGGCTCTCGTCGACCGCGTCCTGAAGACCGACAACGAACATCGCGAGGCCCTCCTGCTGCGCTATCTCCTCGAGCTGCTCACGACGCGCGGCGCCCCGCCACCCACGACCCCCACATCCGCGCGGACGCGCGCCATCGCCGCCGCGGGGGGGCCACGCCAGCTCGCCGAGGTGCTGCTCGAGCAGGGCTTCACCACGGAGGCCATGCCGCTCCTCGCGCAGGCCCTGACAGACACGCCCGACGACCTGATGGCGCCCGTGATGCTCGTGGCGCTCCTGACCGCCGACGGACGCCTGAAGGAGGCGAGCGACCTGCGCCAGAAGACCGTCGCGCCGCTCGCACCCGAGGACCGCGCCGAGCTTGAGCCCCTCTTCGACACGGCCATCGCCGAGGCGCTGAAGGCCCGCAACGGCGCCACCGCACCCCTGGAGGGACCGCTGTGAAGGACCTGCACGCACGACTCGAGGCCGACGCGGAGACCCTCGGGATCCAACTCAGCTCCGCCGAGGCCGACCACGTCGTCGCCTTCACCGCGCTGTTACACCGCTGGAACGGGGCGATCCGACTTACGGGACCTTCGGACGCTGTCACCCTCCTCCGCGAGCAGGTCATCGAGGCCCTGCTCTACCGGCCGCTCATCACGCGAAGCGAGGCCTGGTGGGACATCGGTTCGGGTGGAGGCCTGCCCGCGCTCGTCCTCGCCGGCCTCGAGCCCGCAATCACCTTCCACCTCGTCGAGCCCATCAGCAAGAAGGTGGCGTTCCTCAAGCAGGCCGCGATAACCCTCGGCCTGACAGGGCGCGTCCTTGTCACCGCGGGTCGGCTCGCAGACGATGGCGCGCCGCCCGCGGACGCGAAACACCGTGATGGCCCGCCGCGGGCCGCCATGTCGCGCGCCACCTTCGCACCCGCTGACTGGTTCGCGCGCGCGGCCCCGCTCGTCGGGCCAGACGGACTCGTCATCGTCACCTCGGCGGGCCCGCTCGACGCGCCCTTCGCGTCAGCCGCCGAGGCCGATGGCCGCCTCGAGGCGCGCGTCGCGACCCTCCCCGCGACGGGCGCGCCGCGGCACCTCGCGCTCATCCGGGTCCCAGCGGCCTGACCGTCGGCGTCGGCGCCTGTCACACGACATCGAGGCCGCGCCTTTTTGGCCATCCACACCCAGCGCGGCTAGGCTCGACCCATGCCGTCCGTGCCTCGAACCCTCGGGCCCGTCGTCGTGACCGTCGCCCTGTGGGCCGCGGCCGCAGACGCTGCGCCACCTGCCCCACCCGCGCCGCCTGCGCCGCCTCCGCGCCACGCGAGGCCAGCCTTGACCGCGCGCCCCGCAGCCCTCTCTGCTGCGCCCCCAAGCTACACGGCCGCGACACCCGAACCGCCGACACCCGAGGCGACACCCGCCGCGTGGGACCCACCGCGGGAAGACGACACCCAACCAGCGGCCACCCCCGCGAACGTCACCGAGGGGCCCGTCAAGTCCACGCCAAGCCCGACTAAAGGGTCCGACCTGCCACTGAAGCCCGCCTCCGAGTCGTTTTTTGACGATTCGACAGGTTACGCACCCCACCCCACATCGACGCGCCCTCCGAACGCCGCCACAGCGGGCGTCGCGTCTTTCTCTGACGGTCTGTCAGGCGCGTCTGGCATGCGCCGGGCACCCCGCACCAGCCCGCACGCGACCGCGTCCACGCCCGCCTCCGCGCCCACTCCGCCGAAGCACGCGCCACCCGTCGCGCTCGCGCCACCGCCGCGTGCGCCAGTCCCCCCAGTCGTGACGCCGCGCGAACTCCCGACGCCGCCCCGCGAGCTGCCGAGCTTCAGCGAGACCGCGCCCCTGCTCGCGGAGCTGCACCACCTCGTGAAGGACCCATCGAGCGTCGCGCCCCGCGCCAGGGCTCGACGTCAGGCGCTAGAGGCCGGCCTGTCAGCGGTTGATGACTTCCTCGCCCACCTGCCAGCCCAACCCGCCGACCCCCTCATTCCGGCCACGGCGCGATGGCTGCGGGCGCGTCTGCTCCATCAGCTCGGGCAGACCGAGGCCGCTGTCGCGGCGTTCACGGCGCTCGTCGAAGCCCGCGGCCCTCACGCCGACAGCGCCGCGCTGACGCTCGCGACACTTGCGGGCCGGACCGACCCGGAGGCGCGCGCCGAGTGGCTCTTGGCACGCAGCGCCGGAGCGCCGGGATTTCTGAGAGGTGTGGACGAGGCGATCGCGATCTTCGGCCGCCTCGAACGCACCGCGCGCGCGGCGACCCTCCTCGAAGGCGCGCTCGGGCAGGCGCTGAACCCCGATCTCCGCACCGCGCTGATGGTCCGGACGGCCGAGGCCCACACGGCAGCGGGCGCCCCCGAGCGCGCGCGGGCGCTCCTCCTGCGGCACTACTGGGCGCGACGCGACTCCCTGCCGCAGGCCCTGCGCGAGGCTCTCGCGACCCTCGGAGCGACACCGGACGCCGACACCGAGTTGTTGCGCGAGGCGCTCCACGGGGCTCGGGCCGTCTGCGACAAGGTCGTCACACGCCTCGCCGGACTGCCCGCGACAGCCTCCTCGACCCGCCGCGCGGCCGACGCCCTGAGTCGCCGCTGGGTGGATCCGACCTCGGCGCTCGCGATGCTCGGAGAGGCCACGCCCCCAGAGGAACCCTTCGAGCTGGGGCTCGCGCGCGCGATGGTGTTGCGACGGCTCGAGCGCGACCGGGAGGCGGTCGAGGCGCTCATGACGCTCCTCGAACGCGCGCCACACCACACCCTCGCGGCCGAAGCCCGCGACCAGGCCTCGGTCGTCCTGCGAAGGCTCGAGCGCTTCGCGGAGGCCGACGCGATGGACGAGGATCTGTTGGCCCTCGCCGACGCAGGCCCCTTCCACCGGGACGCCCTCTGGCGTCTGGGCTTCGGTGCGGTGTTACGACGCGAACGGACGCTGGCCGAACGCTGGCTGCGCGAGCTCGAGGGGCGCTACGGGCCCGAGCCAGACCGGCACAGCTTCACCTGGGCCGAGCGCGCCCGCTACTGGCGCGCGGCGGTCGCGGCGAGGTCAGGCGTGTCGCGGGCGGCCTGGGAAGAGCTCCTCGCGCGCTACCCTGCGGGCTGGTACGGGCTGCTCGCGCGTCAGCGCCTCGGAGAGACCGCCACCAACGGCCAGGACGAATCGGCCTGGATCGTGACGCCCGACGACCCGATGGCGACCGCGGTGGCACTCTACCGCCTCGGGGACGAGCGCGAGGCGCGACGCCACCTCGAGGCCCTGATGGCGGCGCACCTGCTGCCTCAACCCGGGCGGCGCCTCCTCGCGGACCTGCTCGTCGTCGCGGACGACCTGCGTCAGGCCGAGCGGGTGCTTCGCTTCGCCTCCATCCCGCCGACGATGCCGGGTGACGAGGCCGATGAGCCGCTGTATCGCAGCTGGTACCCGCTGCCGCTCGCTGAGTCTCTCGAGACAGCCGCCGCCGCGGTCGGGCTCCGGCGCGACCTCCTCGCGGGCCTCATCAGCGTCGAGAGCCGCTTCGACGCGAAGGCGCAGAGCGCAGTCGGCGCCCTCGGGCTCGGCCAGCTCATGCCAGCGACTGGCGAGGGGCTCGGACGGCGCGTCTTCGGGACCCCATTCGACCGCGCGAAGCTCTGGGACCCCGACGTCAACATGCGCCTCTCGGCCCGCTATCTGCAGGACCTCCTCGCCCGCTTCGGAGGCCACCCAGCACTCGCCGCAGCGGCCTACAACGCAGGACCGACCCCGGTCAGGCGGTGGCTCGAGGCCCGTGGCGACCTCGAGCTCGACGCGTGGGTGGAGGGTATCCCGTACGAGGAGGCGCGACGCTATGTGATGCGCGTACTCGCAGATGCGGAAATCTACCGCCGCCTCTACGACCTCGAAGCGACCCCGGCCACCCTCGCGCTTCGCCTGCCCCGCTGAGCCCCGACACAATCCATGCCGGGGGTCGATAACCTGACGCGCTGTCAGTCAAGAGAACTGACAGAGTGTCAGGCCATGATAACCTGACGAATCGTCAGCTCAGGCGGCGTCCCGCACGAGGAGCCCGCTCTCGCGCGCGTGTCCGGCGAGCTCACGACGCAGCGCCTGACGCGCGCGGAAGAGGCGACTCATGACCGTCCCGATGGGGATGTCGAGCGTCTCCGCGACGTCACGATACGGCAGCTCCAGCAGGTCCGAGAGCGTCACGACCGCCCGGAACTCGGGACGCAGGGCCTCGAGGGCCTGCGTGACCGGCCGCGACAGGTGGCGTTCGAGGAACGCCTGCTCCGGCTCGCTCCAGCGGCGCGCCGCGTCCCAGGACGAGAAGCGGTCGCCGAGCGTTCCAGCCCGCTCGGCCGCCAGGATCTCCCGCTCCTTGCGCCGCCGTCGATAGCCGTTGATGAAGGTCGTCGTCAGGATGCGTGACAGCCACGCCCGACAGTTCGTGGCGTCATCGAACTGATGCCAGTGCGACCAGGCGCGGATGAGCGCGTCCTGCACGAGATCCTCCCTCGCGTCCGGGTCGCGCGTCAGACGCGACGCGAGCCGCCGCAGGCTCTGGACGTGTGGCAGCGCGAGCCGCTCGAAGGCCCGCCGCGTCTCTCCGTCACCCACCTGCGGTGGCGCCGTCGTCTCCGTGAGCTCCATGGGCGTCATTCGGTCCCTCCTGTCAGCGCGACCACGAGGTCCGTCGACCCCGCCCCACCTGTGTAGCGCACGGTGTCCGGGGGATTTGAAAAACCCCTGTAAAAGCCTGTCTCCGCGCCGCATCACCTCGGAGCCGACCCGCTGGCACAGCGACGTGAGGTCGGATCAGATCGTCGGATCGGATCGTCGGATCAGATCGTCGGATCAGATCGTCGGATCAGACCGATGACGCAACCGATCTTATTGAAAGAAAGACGCTTTCAGGCGTTCAAAGCGGCTTGCGTCGGCACGGACGAGCCGCTACTGATGCCGCCGGGGCAGGGTCCACGCGACCCTGGCGCCCTGCTCTTCTCCCCGCACGTCACGGAGCAATTGCCGGATGAAGTCCTCCCCTCGCCTGACACAGGCCTGCATCGGCGTGGCCGCCCTCGCGACCCCATTTGTCACCGTCCCCGGCCGGGCCGACACCACGGAACCCGAACCCGAGACCGAGAACCGCACCTTCGTCGTCGAGCGCCCCGACGCGGAAGCAGCGGCCTCGATCGACGGCGCGGTCAAGGTGAAGCCGATGCGGCCAGGCAACGTCGCCCCGACCGACGCCCCCGAGGCCCTCGACGGCGCCCCGGGCGTCATCGTGCAGCGCACCAACCGAGGTGCTGCGGCCCCCATCATTCGCGGCTTCATCGGCGTCGACAACCTGCTGCTCCTCGACGGCGTGCGGCTCAACCTGTCAACGTGGCGGACGGGCCCCATCCAGTACGCGGCCCTCATCGACCCGATGATCCTCGACAGCATGACGCTGCTGACAGGTGCCTCGGGCGGGCTCTACGGCTCGGGCGCGCTCGGCGGCGTCATCGACTTCACGACCGTCGCGCCACGCCTGAGCGGTGGCAGCCCGCACGGCTTCATCGGGCATCTGTCAGGCGCCTCCGCCGACACGTCGGGCCTCCTGCACGCCCGCGGCCACTTCGGCACGGGGCGTTGGGACGGCTGGGCGGCCGCCACGGTTCGGCTCGCGGGGGACCTCCGCGCGGGCGGCGGTGACATGCAGACGAACAGCGGTTACAGCCAGATCTCCTGGAGCACGAAGCAGCGCTTCAAGCTCTCGGAGCGCACCCACCTCACCGCGGCCGCCTTCGGCTCGCTGACCGATGACGCCCCGCGCATGGACCAGCTCGCGCAGGGGACGGTCCGCTTCAGCGACAACCTCGAGCAGCTGGCCTACGTCCGCCTCGAACATCGCGGCGTCGAGGGCAGCTCCGGTGTGCGCCCGGGCTTCCGCGTGACCGGCTCGTTCCGGCAGTCCACAGAGACCGAGCGCCAGCAACGCTGTGCACGCAACGAAGACAAAAGCGTGGTCGACGCTGGGCTGTGCGCGAACGAGGACGCCGCAACGATTGACCCGACGAAACGTCAGGAATGGCGCGACGGGACAATTGCGGCGCATCTCGAGGCCGAGGGCGAGCTCGCTTTCTGGCATGGCCGCCTCCGCCTGCGCGGCAACGGCGCCTTGCGCAACGAGTGGGTCGACAGCTCGCGGCCGAACGATCCCGCCGCCCTCCCACGCTTCTCGCCCGACTCCACCTACGCGACCGCGGTCGGCGGCGGCTGGATCGACGTGGACGCGCTGCAGGACGCGGGCGGCTGGGACATTCGCCTCGATGGCGGCGCCCGCCTCGAGTCGACGTCCGCAGTGGCGCCCGGGGTTCCGGGCGTGGGCGATCTCGACGTGAACTTCTCGGGCCTCGGGGCTGGCGCACGTGCGGTCGCCTCGTACAAGGACACCGTCGCTGTCCGGGCTGGCTGGCAGCGCGGCTTCCGGGCCCCGAACCTCGCCGAGGCGACCGTCGTGGGCGACACTGGCCAGACCTTCGAGATCCCGAACCCGGACCTCGCACCCCAGCGCGCCGACACGCTCGAGGCCGGCCTCCGACTGCGCGCTCCGATGTCGAAGGGGAGCGCGCTCCGCCTCGACATGACGGCCTTCAAGACCGAGATCGCGGACGTCATCGTGCGCGTCAGGTCGACGATCGACGGGCAGCCGACCATCGACGAGAAGGAAATCGGACAGCGCGTCAACGCCGAGAAGGGCACCTTCGAAGGCGCCGAGCTGGCCCTCGGGATGACGACCGAGGGTCAGCTCGGCGCGCTCGCGGTCGACCTCGCGAGCGCGTGGATCGACGGCTCGGTCACGACCGCCGCGGGCGCGGACGACCTCCCCCGCCGCCTCCCGCCGTGGAACGGCCGCGCAGGTCTCGGCTGGACGAGCCCGAACAAGCGCTGGGGTGCGGGTGCGGGTGTCCGCTTCGCGCTCGCGCAGCGCCGCCTCGCCTCGGGCGACCTGAGCGACCTCCGCATGTGCGCGGACCCGGCAGCTCCCCACAAGGTCGCGACGAACTGCGCAGGCACCGACGGCTGGGCCGACGTGAACCTGTGGGTCACCTTCCAGGCCATGGACGGCCTCGACCTCGGCCTCCGGGTCGACAATCTCCTCGACCAGCGCTACCGCGTCCACGGCAGCGGTTTTGATGCCCCAGGCCTCAACGCCCGCCTCGGCGCCACGGTCCGGCTCTGATCTGGCGCCGCGATCTTCGCGGCGGTTCAGACCCCGAACGGCCCGCCCGTCAGATGATGACGGCGCGGGTCGCTCGCGTTCAGGCCCCCCTCGGCCGGACGCGAAGGCCAAGCTGCGCCTTCTGCCGAAGCTCCCGAATGAGGCGCGCGGCCTCCTCGGGGGCGTCGGGCTCGAGCTCACGGGGGAGCTCCCAGCGCGAGCCGTCCTGCCGCGCGATGACGAGGGTTGGGGTGACGCCTGGCGGGCCTTGACGGACCTCGACCGACGCGATGTCGTCCCAACGCCAGCGCATCACGACGGCCTCGCCTTCGAGCCACCGGACACCCGAGGTGTCGACGCTCAGGACCTCTTCGCGGCCGAGGACCCGTCCGAGACGCGCCGTGAGCCAGACGGGCCCCGCGGTGACAAGGCCGATGCCCACGAGCCAGAGCGGCAACCACGGGCTGCCGAAATCGACGTCATGCGAGCGCAGGAGGCCAAGCAGCGTGGCCCCGCTACCGACGAAGCCGCAGGCCTGAAGCCACGCAACGCGGACAGCCCGACGAATGGTCGGCCGATACCACGCGATCGGCGCGTCGGGAGCGGCTGGCTGTGCCTGCATGCAGGGGGCTTAAGCACGCGGGTCTGCAGGGCAAGGGGGCCCCTCAGCGGGCGACCTCGAAGGCGAGGACCAGCATGCCGCCATCGTGGCCACGCCCCGCCTGAAAGAAGGTGGACCCCGGAGCCGCCTGAACCGTCGTCCGCAGCCCGCCGACCTCGACGTTGAGCGCGTGACGACCCTCACGAAGGCCCGCGTGCCGCAGCGCCAGCGCGCTACCGTTGGGCAGGGTCACGGGCGAGGCGCCTGACGCCGTGACCACGAGGGCATGCCGACCAAGCCGCGTGAAGCGACGGTGGTCCGGGAAGGCCCGCGTGAGCGCCGGCCCGAGCGCCGCGAGCTCGGGCGCGACCTCGACCGCGCCAGTCCCCGCCCGGGCGAGGACGACGGTCACGGTGACCCCAACGGACGCCGGATCTGCGGCCTGCGGTGCGTGACCTGTCTCCGCGCGGCCCGCGACAGCGGTGGTGGCCTCGCCCTCGGGTTCAGCCGAGAGGGCGCGGCCGCCCACGAGCAGAACCGCCGCGGCGATGACCATGGGCAGGACCCTTGCGCTCACAGCCCGCCTCCGGTGGGTGCGGCGGGGGCCTCCGACGACTCGCCCTCGACGACGTGCCACAGGACGAGGGGCTTGTCCGCCTCGTCGGCGCCGCCCTCGACGAAGACCTCGCCGTCGGTGACCTCGACCGACTCGATGCGGACCGCGCCGCGGCCGCCGAGGGCGACCTCGGACTCGGGGCCGCGGCGGACACGCTCGGACTTCGGCGCATTGGGAAGCGTCTTGTTCGCGACATTGTTCGGGGCAAGCGAGCCCCCGTCGCCTGCGTCGCGGAGGGCGAGCGTCCCGAGGACCGCCACCGCGACGGCCGCCGCTCCTGCGAGGGCGAAGGGACGCTCGAAGGCGAAGAAACCGCGCCACCACGCGGCGAACCGCGCGCCCAACGTCGGGCTTCCGTCGCCCGGGTCGACGCTGCGCGGGGCCATGACGCGATCGTCGGCCTCGAGGCGCGCCAGCACGCGATCCCCGAGCCCGCTGAAGTCAACGGCGGCGACGTGGACGTCGCGCGGGGCGAACGCGACCCGCGTGAGCCCCGAGAGGTCGCGGAGCGCCTGCACCTCGCGGGCGAGGTCGGGATGGAAGGCGAGAGCCTGCTCCACCGCCGCCGCCTCCGCGGGCGCGAGCTCTCCGTCGACGTAGGGCATCAGGTGCTGCTCGAGTTCGTCGCGTGAAAGGGTCATGGGGCACCTCGCTCGGGGAACGGACAGGGCTGGGACGGCCGGCGCGGCAAAAGATTCAAGCCTTGAGGTACCGGGAGAGCGCTTTCTGAAAGTTCTTTCGCGCGTGAAAGAGGCGACTCATGACGGTCCCCTTCGGGATCTCGAGGGCCTCCGCGAGCTCTTCGTAAGAGAGGCCGTCCACTTCGCGCATCATCAGGATCGCGCGGTGTTCGTCGCTGAGCGTCCCGAGGGCGGCGTCCATGTGGGTCACCAGCTCCTTGCGCTGCGCTGCCTGGGCCGGGCTGTCGAGCCCCATCGTGGCGAGCGTCGGGCCGTTTCCGAAGGCCTCGCCGTGCCGCACGCCATCATCGTAGTCGACCTCGCGGGCGCGGGCCTCGCGGCGCTTGCGGTCGATACACAGGTTGAGGGTGATGCGGTAGACCCAGGTGTAAAAGCTCGAGTCGCCCTTGAAGGCGTGAAGATTCTTGTGAATCTTGACGAAGACGTCCTGCGTCGCATCCATCGCGGCGTCCGGGTTCCGGACCACACCGAAGGCGATGGAATAGACCTTGCGCTGGTAACGGTCGACGAGGGTCCGAAACGCTCGGGCATCGCCGCCGAGGATGCGCGCGACAAGTTCGGCGTCCTCCCGGGCCTGCGCGCTCCGCTCGAGCTCTGTTGGGCTTGGCGCGGCCCCGGCCGGGCCCGGCTTCTTGTCGAGGTCGTTCACGCAGGTCTCCACGGCTTGACGCAGGCGGCTCCGACGGGCGGACCCGAAGCTTCTTCAAGCGACGCGTGCGATGGATTCCACAACCCATGCGCGAGGGCAAGCGGCACGACACCCGAAGCGGAGACGGACAGCCCTCGGGAATCCCTCGCCTTGGCCGTTCGTTGCGGCTAGACTCCGGTTCCCGCTGCCGCGGACCCTCGCCGAACCGAACGAGCCATGCAGCCCGCCACCGCGATCCGGACATTCCTGGCCCAGCTCCAGCGCATCGAGCGGCGACGCGTCTGGTGGCTCGCGACCCTGCGCGCGACCGCGGTGTTGACGCTCGGGGGTTTTGGCGCGCTCTGCGTGGCGGCAGTCGGTGAACCCGGGTCCCGGCTGGCTCCTCTCGTCCTCGTCGGGGTGGCTGCGGCGCTCGCCGTCCACCAGCTCCTGCGCCACGGCGTCCTGCCGCACCGGGCGCTTGGCGACACGGCCGAGCTCGCGCGCTGGGTGGAGGCGCGGGTGCCGACGCTCGGGTCGAGCCTCGTGACAGCGGTCGAGCTCGGGCTGCGCGAGCCTCCGGTCACAGCCGGGGCCGCGCCGTCGCCCGCGCTCGTCGCGGCGGTGGTCGCGAACGCGGCGCGGGAAGTCGCTCGTCTCGACGCGCGACGGCTCGGGGATCTGCCGGAGACCGGGGCTTCACCGTCCTCGCTGCTCGCGCGACGCCGGCGAGGGTGGGTGCCGCTCGGGGCGCTCGGGCTGTCGCTTGGCGCGATCCTCGCGTCCCCGGGCCTTGTGGAGGCGGCGGTTGCGAAGTTCGTCTGGGAAGCGCCTCCGGAAGAGGCCGACGGCGGCCTCTGGGTCGATGTCGCGGTCAGCCAGCTCGACCTCGAGATTGCACCCCCTGCCTACGCGCGCCTCGCAGCGCGGACGCTCCCACGAAGCAGCGGCGACGTGACGGCGCTGACGGGCGCGACGATCGACTTCGCGGGGACAAGCCTCGTGCCAGAGACGGTCGAGGCGGCCCTCGAGCTTGCATCTGCGCCAGGCGAGCGGTGGGCGGTCGATGTGACGCCAGGCGACCCGGCGATCCGCCTGTCGGGGCGACTGACCGTCGGCGAGGATGACCGCTATCGCTTCGCCTTGCGGCTAGCGGACGGCACGATCGTGCGCGAGCGGACCTGGCGCCACGTGACCGCGCAGCCCGACGCACCGCCCGAAGCGACGCTCGTCCTGCCAGAGACCGATCTCGAGGTGAAACCCGATGACCGCATCGACTTCTTCTTCGAGGCCACCGACGACCTCGGGCTGGGTGCGATCGCCCTCGTGGCCCGAGCCGAGGACGGCCGCGAACTCCTCCGCGAGGCGGTGCGCGTCGCCGAGGGGGCGCGCGTCGAGAAGGGGCATATCACGCTCGAGGTGAAGCGGCTCGGGCTCGAGGCCGGCGAACGTGCCGACGTGGGCTTCGAGGCCCGCGACCTGCGGCCCGCACCCGCAGCAGCGGACGCGGAGGCCGTCATCGGTCGAAGCGCGACGCGGCGGCTGACGCTCTACTCACCCGAAGCTGAGCACGACGCAATTCGCGCCGTCCTTGACGCGGTCCTCACGTCACTCGTCGGGATCTACGCGGACCGCGTGGAGCACCCGCTGATGGCCGACCCGGAGGCTGGGGGGCCGCGCCCGTGGCACGTGGCGGCACCCCATGCCGACACGATCGCGCAGGCGCTCAGGGAGGTGCTGACACGACTCGATGAGGCCATTGCGCGGCTCGCGCTCGACCCCGAGGCGACCGACGCGCTGCGGGACGGCGTTCGGGCCGTGCGGGACCGCCTGCAGCCGAACGCGACCCACGAGCGCGCGCTGCTCGAGCGGTGGCAGCGCGAGGAGCGAAGCCTCGACGCCGTGGCCGCAGCGACGCTGATGCGCGACTTGAACGCGCTCGGGATCGACGACACGGAGACGAGCATCTTCGAGCTGAAGCGCCTCCTCGACGCCTCGCGCAAGGACGACGTCCTTGCGCGAGGGCGCGAGCTGCTCGAGGCGCAGGACGAGCTGATGGAGCTCATGAAGAAGCTGAAGGACAACCCGGATCCCGCCGCGCGCGAACAAGTGTTGCGAAAGATGAAGCAGCTCCAGGCCCGGATGCAGCGTCTGCGCCAGGAGCTCGCGAAGCTTCAGGAGCGCTCGCCCTATGAAAACCAGAACCCTCAGCAGCGCCCAAGCGAGCGGCAGACAGAGATGTCCGACATGGCCTCGACGATGGAGCAGGTCGAGGCGTTGCTGAAGGAAGGCAAGGTCGATGACGCGATGAAGCTGCTCGAACAGCTGAACCAGTCGACCCAGTCGATGATGGCGGGCCTTCAGGAAGATCTCGAGCAGGGCGGGGGACGACTCGGGGCCGCCGCGGCCAAGCGCCAGCAGGCCTTCTCGGACGAGCTCGATGCGGTGGCGGGGCAACAGGAAGGCCTCCACGGCGAGACCTCCGCAAACGCTCGCGAGGCCGCGAAGCAGGCCGCCGAAGCCGCGCGTGAGGCGCTCGACGGGATGGGCCTCGAAGGCGCGGGCGAGGGGACGCGACGGCGTCACGCTGCGGCGAAAGACGCCGCCGAGGCCCTGAGAGAGGCCGCGGACGGGGGACAACCTGGACTCGAGGAGGCCGCGGATGGCCTCGCGGAAGCGCTCGACAAGCTCTCGGACGCCCTCGGTGAGGCGGCGCGCGGGGCCCGCGGCGGGACGCGGGAGGGGCTCGAGGAGGCGCGGCAACAAGCTTCGGAGGCCGCCCGTGGGGCGCGCGATGGAGCCGCGGAGGGCGAGGAAGGACAGCTCGGACGCCTCGAGGAGGCGCAGCAGCGGCTTCGCGAGCGGCTCGGAAAGCTTGGCGAGCAGCTGAGCGGACTCGAGGCGGACACCCCTGGCGTCGCGGGGGAGGTCGGCCCGAAGCTCGCGGAGGCCGCGGAGGCGATGCGCGCCGCGGAACAGGGGCTCGGGAAGGGGCAGGCGCGCGAGGCCGCGGCCCGACAGCAGGCGGCCCTCGACACGTTGAAGGACGCACAGCAGGCCATGGAGTCGCGCAAGCCGAAGCCTGGCAACGCACCTGACGGTGAGGCCGACGGGGCTGGCAGTGGAAAGGAAAAGGTCGCGATCCCGAGGGAGAACAAGCCCGGAGGTGCCCGGCAGCTGCGGGCCGAAATCCTGCGGGCGATGCAGGAGGAGACGCCCGAGGCCTGGCGGGACGCGGTGAAGCGCTTCTACGAGGAGCTGACGCGATGACCCTCCCGCGCACGACCCTGCGTCGAGCGAACCGCCCGCTTTGGGGCCTGCTGATGCTCACCGCGGTGCTGACCCTCGGAGGCGGCGCGGCGCGGGCGGATCTCGACGCCACCCAGCGTCAGGCCGACGCGGCGCTCGAGGCCTGGAACCTCGCCGAGGCCGAGGCCATCCTTGCCCGCCTCGAGGCGAGCGGCGCCTCGGGGGACGCCGGGACGGTGCATCTGCGCGGCAAGCTGCTGTTCATGCAGGGGCGTTACCGCGAGAGCCTGGACTGGCTCGCGCAGGCCCGGAGCATCGAAGACTCCTCGGCCTTCAGCCAGCTCGAGGCCCTCGTGCGGAGCACCGAAGAGGTCACGCGCGCGTATGTCCGGGTACGTTCGCCTGCGGGACACTTCGAGCTGAGCCACGCGCCAGGGGTCGACGCGCTGCTCGTGCCGTATGCCGGGGAGGCCCTTGACCGCGCCTACGTCGAGCTGACCCGCATCTTCGGGCACACGCCGCCGACGCCGATCCGGGTGGAGATCTATCCGACGGTCGACGTGCTCGGCGCCGTGAGCCCGCTATCGGTCGCGGAGATCCGCACCTCGGGCACCATCGCGCTCTGCAAGTACAACCGGCTCATGATCACCTCGCCGCGCGACCTCGTCTACGGGTACGACTGGCTCGACACGCTCGCGCACGAGTTCATCCACCTGGTCGTGACCCAGAAGTCTCGCAATCAGACGCCGATCTGGCTCCACGAGGGGCTTGCGAAGTATTATGAGGTCAAATGGCGGCGTGACGCGCGCCCAACCCTCGACCGCCACAGCGAGTCCTTCCTCGCGAAGGCCCTCGCGAAGGGGTCGCTCATCCCGTTCGCCGACATGTCGCCGTCGATGGCCAAGCTTCCCAGCCAGGAGGCCACGACCACGGCCTTCGCCGAGGTGTGGACGGTCATGGCGTTCCTCGAGAATCGGGCGCGCGGGCCTGTCGCGGCGGCGCTGACCGGCCACCTCGGCGCGGGCCTCTCGGATCGCGACGCTGTCAGCAAGGTCGCCGGGCTGCCATGGGACCGCTTCGAGCCGGGCTGGAAGACCTGGCTCAAGGCACAAGGGTACCGCCCGCTCGACGCCGAGTACCGCCAGCGGCTGCTCTTCAAGGGGCGCGACACCGAGGCCGACGAACTCGCCGACATCCGGGTCGACAAGGCCCGCGACCACGTCTGGCTCGGCGACCGACTGCGGCTCGCGGGCCGATGGACCGGGGCGATCCATGCCTACGAGCGCGCCACCGAGGTCGTCGGACGCGACTCGCCCCTCATCCAGGGCAAGCTCGGCTACGCGCTGCTGCGCGCGAAACGCCCCGCCGAGGCGGCCGAAGCGCTGATGCGTCCGATCGCCCAACACCCGCGGCACATCGTGCTGCAGGTCTACCTCGGCGAGGCGCTGCTCGCCCTCGGGCGCCACGCGGAGGCCCGCGCGCACCTCGAGGAGGCGCTCACCATCAACCCGTTCGACCCCGACCTCCACGGGCACCTCGCCGCCGTCTACGACAAGCTCGGGCTGACCGGGAAGGCCGCGATCGAACGCAACGCCCACAGGCTCATCCACCCATGAACGACGACGCACCCACGGCTTCTGTTGCTGACAACACCCTCGAGACCCCCGTGGCAGGTGCGCCTGCGCCACGTGAGCCGTCGATGGACGACATCGCGCGCCTCGCGACCACACGCGACCGCGTCCTGTCGGCCCTGAAGCAGCGGATCGTCGGTCAGCAGGAGGTCGTCGACCTGCTTCTGACCGCGCTCTTTGCACAGGGACATGGGCTCTTCATCGGCGTCCCAGGGCTTGCGAAGACCCTCCTCATCCAGACGCTCGCCGAGGCCGTCAGCCTCGAG
>SXGQ01346523.1_pt1 | contig 17691 bp, 11 predicted proteins | sample 3178371 | NCBI WGS metagenome assembly SXGQ01 (sample SAMN11356859, study PRJNA531348) | freshwater metagenome | isolation source: freshwater sample F1-20 | place: China: Fuxian Lake, Yuxi | collected 2017-12-25 | reverse complement strand
GATTGTCGGTGAGCTCGCAGTAGATGAATGTCGGGCTCGAGTCGTTGAGGTAGATCGCGCCCCCGTGAAACGTTGCTCGGTTGTTCTGGATGGCGCAGTTTCGGAAGACCGGATTTGCACCGTAAAAGAACATCGCGCCGCCGTAGTCCGCGCGTCCGTTGGTGATGACGAGGTTCTCGATCGAAGTGGTGTTGCCAATGACGGAGAAAGAAAAGATTCGCCCCGTCCCGCCGGCGTTCAGTACGGTCGCAGGATGGCCTGCCGCGTCGACAGCTCCGCGGATCACCAACTGTTTGTTCAGGAGCGAGATCGTGCTGTCGAGCATATAAGTGCCCGCACTGATCTGGATCGTGTCGCCCGAGACTGCGGCTGTGACAGCGGCGACGGGAGTCGTAAAGTTGCACGATCCATCTGGGCATACCGTGATGATTGCCGCGGAAGCGAACGACACGAATCCGCTCGAAGCCAGAGTGAAGGCGGCGAGTGTTCGATGCGCGATAGAGGGCAGGTGGTGAGACATAAGGTTCTCAGTAACTCCGTTCGATCAACGCCTTGCTCTGCGTTCAGGCGTATGTATTCAATAGTAGATCACAGATTTACCAATACGCAAATAATTTGAAGGAATTGTTTTTTTTTAAATCAAGAGGCTTTTGAGTGCTGATCGCGTCGATCTGCGTAAAATGAGGCGATGACACCAAGTCCCAGGATGGCGAAGATGACTAGAAGCAAATAGAGGTTGAATTGGTCGCCGATGATCGACTTGATCCAATCGCCCACAAACATTTTTGCGCCGACGAGAAACAAAATAGCAGCGAGCGAATACTTCAGATAGCGAAACTTATCCAACATTCCAGCAAGCACGAAAAACATTGACCGCAGTCCCAGAATTGCAAAGATGTTGCTGCTGAAGACCAGAAATGGATCGGTGGTAATAGCAAAGATTGCAGGGATGGAATCGACGGCGAAGATCAGATCGGTGGTTTCGATTGTCAGCAAAGCGATTGCCAATGGAGTGAGCATCCAAGCGCCGGGATTTGCGCGTGCGACCGATGCATCTTCAAATGATGATGCAATTCCTGGAGTTCCTTCCTTTGAGTTTTCGCTGCCCGCACGGACGAGAAAGTGATTTCCGTGATATCGATCAGTGACCGGAAAGACTCGCCTGACAAGCCGAACGATGAATCCATTCGAAGTAACTGTGTGTGAAGTTTTTGTCATCAACATCTTGATGGAGGTGACGATAAGAAAGGCACCAAAGAGAAAGAGAATCCAATGAAACTTGCTGACCAGTTGAGCGCCAACACCAATCATCGCACCGCGCATCACAAGAGCGCCAAGAATTCCCCAGAAAAGCAGGCGATGTTGATAGATCGCCGGAACGGCAAACGCGGAAAAGATCATCGCAATCACGAAGAGATTGTCAACGCTCAGCGATTGTTCGACTATGTACCCAGTCAGATACTTGCCAGCAGCGGCGCGTCCATCGTTGACGGTGTCGTCAATCGCATCAACTGTGGTGCCAAGGTCGAACCAATGATTCTCATAGGCGAAGTAGACGGCAACCGAAAATGAAAGGCCGATCGTGACCCAAACCACGGACCATTTGAGCGCCTCCTTCACCGTCACAACGTGCGCTGCACGGTGAAAGATCCCAAGATCCAACGCAAGGAGCAAGAGAATCAGAGCAATAAATCCAGACCAAAGCAAGATCATTTTTGGGCTTACGTTCGACTCGATTGCGCTTGGTGGGAATTCATAGCGAGCGTAATACTATCGACGCTTTGATTTCTTGAGGATTTGGTCCCCATTTATTGGCTAGGATTGAAACCCATGAATTCGTCCAATAAAATGAATAGACCTCAGGAAAAAGTAGGTTGGATTGCAACTTCTGGCGGACAATTCCGTTTGTGTGCAATCGCAGAAGCATGGTCCTGGGCTGGTCTGCTTGCTGGGATGTTCTTCAAGTATGTCGCAATTCTCAATCCCATCGGAGTGCAGATCATGGGACCTATTCACGGCGTGTTGTTTGTGATCTATATCGTCGCCGCCCTTCGAGTGGCAAATGAACAGAAGTGGAGCAGCCTTGTGACTCTGGTCGCTCTCTTCGCCGCAATTCCGCCATTTGCGACTTGGCTTTTCGAGCGCTGGGTGTTGAAGCGTGGGATGCTCGGTGCGACAGCTATTTCGTAGGAGAATTTCTGGCAGAGTTTACTTCAGGAACTGAAACTTCAGCGGTGAAGACAGCGGTTGGATCGCCTCGCTCTTGAAGAGATTTGGCAATTGTTGCAATGTTGCGAGGGATGATTTTCGCGCAGACGATTTCGTTGCCACGCTTGATCGTGATCTGTTGATCGAGGTCGCACATTGTGTCGTCGAGGCGAACCGTGAGCGAATCTGCGCTCGATTCTTCAATGCGAATTGTTTGGCCTTCTCTCGTGGCAACAACGCGCGCGCCTGCTTTGGGAGTGCTAGTCGCAAGCCAATAAAAACGATTGTGCGTGATATCGTCCTGCAGCCAGATGATCTTCTCTGGGCGAATGTTTCGGGTGAAGGCGGACATCCACGCAACCGCACTCGCATCTTCGCGGTCCATCCAGTGGCCTTTTCCCGAGTGAATTTCGACAATGTGGGGATAGCCACCTGGATCGTTTGCGGCCAGTTCGTCCAACATAATCTTCCACTTTGCGCCGATCTTGTTGCGGTCGAATGGCGTGTCATTTTCTCCCACATGCAGCGCGAAGGGAAGATTGCGCAAGCCGTCGGGCTTCGTTTCGTTTGGATGTCCCGCCATCATTGACGCAGCGGCAAGTTGATCTGCCATACGCGGCGCAAGCTGATAGACACCATCGCCGCCGGCGCTATATCCCATGATGTAAACACGGTCTGGATTGACACCTTCAACAATGACCATATCTGTGATGAGTTTGGTGAAGAGGGGATCGATGTGGGCTTCGTGCCACAGATTCCATGTATCAGTTGGCGCGCGCGGCGCGACATAGATTCCCTCCTTTGGTTGATAGAGTTTTTTTTGATTTTCCCACTGGCCGTCGTTGACTTGCTTGGGCGCACCACCACCACCATGCATCGAAATGAAGAGACTGCGGCCACCTTTGGGCTTGTCACCGAATGTCTTGTACCAAATGGGCATCTTGACGCCGTTTGCTTCAATCACCTTGGATTCCAGCTCTTTCTTGCACTCCGCGCGGATGCGAGATGACTCGTTCTTCCAAATGAGATCGCGCGCTGTCATCGCATCGGACTTGCTGAGCGCAGTGTTCGCGAAAGATTGCTTATCAATATCTGTCAATCCATACTTGTTCAAATATGCGCGGAGATCTTTGACGGCTTTTCGTGATGAGGATGCATCGAGTGGGATCGTGATGAGTTGCTCGTCGCGGTCGACGGTGAAGGTGAGAGCCATTGAGTTGGGCGAGTTGATCGTGCACTTTGTGCCAAGTGGCAACCGCGCGGTCAGATGATCATTCGCGTCGAAGCCCTCGTCGTTAGTCGTTCCAGAGAAGAGAACTTCTCCATTCGCGCTCGAAATCGTGATCGGTAAAGATTGGCGTTCGCTCTCGTCGATCGCGCGAATGCGTACGCGCACTTGTCCCGCGGGCATCGGAGTATTTGCTTGGGTGTAACGATCCGTCACATTGATGGCGCGAACGATGCCATCGTCATCATCGCGCCATGCTGCTGGAAAAGTCAATGGAGAGTCGGTCCATGTCACTGCATAGATTGCATTCATCGCATCATCGCGCTTGGCTGTTGCCGCACGATCCGTGAACCACGCCTTGTCAAGATCGTCGCCAGTTGCCTCTGCGGCTCCAGTGAAATGCCAAGTTCCATCCCAGACTTCGGCCCACGAGTGATTGCCGCTGCCGTCAATCCACATAGGAATTCCAGCAAATCTCGCGGGAATACCGACGGATCTGCACGCATCAACCAGCATAATTGCAAGCCCTGTGCACGATGCAAGTCCAGATTCCATCGATTCGTTTGGACTCTGATCTGCTTGCTTACGCTTTGTGGAATACTTGACTTTCACAAGAGGAAAGAGTTCTCGGTTCAGGATTGCCGCCGCTTGCGCTGGCGTCTTTGCATTGGCAATGAGAGGCAAGCAGAGATCGCGCAAAGATTTTCGCCATTCATCGCGCGTTTCATTGATGCACGCATATGGAAGAATGCAATCGAAGAACATCTCTTGGGAGACGGCGTCGTGCCACGGAGCGGATCGCCACGCGCGGAATGCTTCGTCGCAGTTGTCGAGCAGGAATTGTGCGCTGAGGGTTTTCAGATCGCGCCGAGGCATATGTGTGATCTGCCAAGTCATTGCTGCCTGTTGATCGGCTGGCGCATTCTTTACCGCCAGTTCAATTTGTGCACGATTGTTTCCTGCAAGATCCAGCGCACGCGCAAGGTTTGTGTCGATTGGATTGCTGTCGAGGCGATTGGCGAAGAACAGTGAATTCAGGACTGCGCTGCCGATTATGAATGCTGCGAAATGTGTGGCAAGTCTCATATCGCGCAACGATACTTCGACTCGCAGACTTGAAAAGAGGCGCGCAAGTCGCTGCGGGGGATTTTGGTGAATGGCGAGATATTTGGTTTTCCATTATTGATGCACATCACATTGCTCATCTCTGTCGCATAGAGTGATAATGATGAAGGATGCCAAAGGAATACGCCGTGGCGGTCAACGCATCGATGGTGAATCCATTGCGCTTGCGGCGGCTTCGAAAGCGTTGCAGAATCGCCAGGCACAAGAAGCCATCCGATTGCTTCAGCCGTGGGTCGAGCGACGCACAGCGAGTGCGGAAGTTCTTGTGATGGCCGCGAGAGCGCAAATGACCATCGGTCTTCGAAGGCCCGCAGTTCTTCTTCTCGACCGTGCGATCGCTGAAGGTGCTGGAAGTTCCGCATATCTCTTGAAGGGAAAGTGTCTCGCACATGCTGGAAAAACCGAAGATGCATGCGTCGCATTGCGAAAGGCGATTGAAGATCCAACACATCGCATCGAAGCATCTTGCATTTTGGCACTTGCTCTTGAAAACGCAGGACGAATTGATGAGGCGCAAACGGTCATCGAACCACTTGTTGCCGAAATGAAACAAAGCGCAAAAATGAATGTTGATGTTTCGTTTTCGTGGGCGCGCATTTTGTCCGCGAAGAAGAGGTTTGATGAATCCGACGCGCAAATCACAGAATTGCTTGCTCATCTTGGTTCGACCCAGCCACAGTTGCGCAATTTTGTCTGGTACTTGCGCGCAAAAAATTACGATCGAACGAAGCGATATGGCGAAGCAATGAATGCGGCGATCAACGCCAATATGATTGGAGAATTGGAATTCGATCCCAGCGCATACACCCGCCAGACTTCAGCCGCTATTGATCAATGGACTTCACAGCGAATGAAGCTGTTTCCGCAGAGTGGATGTCAAAGCGACATTCCAGTCTTTGTCGCGGGAATGCCGCGAAGCGGTACAAGTTTGATTGATCAGATTGTTGACGCTCATCCTGATGGCGCCGGAGTCGGGGAGTTGGCGCATATCGAGAACTTTGCACGAAGGCTGAATTCAACGCTTCAACGCGGAGTTGAGCCGCCACAATGTTTCGGCGCATATCAAGAGTCGGAATGGACTCGCGTTGCCAATGAATATCTGACGGAAATCACTTTGCGCGCTCCAACTGCAAAGCGCATCGTGAACAAAGCGCTTGGGAATACGCAAATTCTATGGCTGATTGCCAGCCTCTTTCCCAAGACACGGATCATTCATGTCATCCGTGATCCGCGCGATGTGGCGATTTCATGCTTGATGGGAGGCTTCAATAATCGGCTGCATCCATGGACGACCCGGATGGAATGGATCGCATGCGCATGGCAGGAGTCGCTGCGAATCATGAATCATTGGAAGGCATCACTTTCCGTTCCCATTCTGGATGTTTCGTACGAACAACTCGTGGGAGATCCAGCGAGTGAGTTTCCACGGATTATCAAATTTCTTGGGCTTGATTGGGACGAAGCGTGCACACGCTTTCACGAATCCAAGCGAACTGTTCGCACATTGAGTTATGACCAAGTGAACCGACCGTTGTACACATCGAGTGTTGCACGGTATGTCAATTACGCCGCATCTCTGCAAGCAATTCATTGGCCGGAGTATGACCCGACTGCGCTGTGATCCTGCGGTCATTCGCCGCGATGAATACAAGTCCAATCGGTACTATCTCAATGTGATGCAAAGTTCACAACGCGATGAGGGTCGAACGATCGACATTGGAGGTATCGCGCGTCAGATGTATGTCGGGGGCTCATTCCTCGGTGGATTCATTCAGCATCATCGCCACCGAATTGCGCCAGTTGCCAAGCTTGTCGATGTAGTTCCAACTGGATCTGATGTTCTTGATATCGGTTGCGGTGGAGGGCTTTTGCTTATCTGCCTTGCTTCTGCTGGCCGCATCCAATCCGCGCACGGAATCGACTCCTCGTCGGATGCCATCGAGACAGCTCGCAAAGCGGCGATTCGCTTGGGCGGTTTTATTCAAAGTCCAACGCCGAATTTCGAGTGCCGCTCAGTCGAGCAAGGACTTCCCGATGGAACATTTCGCGTTGTCTGTTTGATTGATGTGCTGCATCATGTCTCTCCAAGCGCACAAGAAAAGGCATTTCGAGATGCAGTCGCGAAGGTTCGGCCAGGAGGAATCCTTCTATATAAAGATATGTGTGATCGCCCTCTCTGGCGAGCGGGGATGAATCGATTGCATGACTTGGTGATTGCAAAGCAGTGGATTCACTATGTACCTATCGAAAGTGTCGATCGATGGGCTTTTGATTGTGGCCTTCAAATCGAGCTCGCGCAACAAATTTCTATGCTTTGGTATGGACACGAGTTGAGAGTCTTCCGAAAGAGCGGGGCGGATTCATGAATCCAAGTCGCAGTGCCACACGAGATGTCATCATCGCATCCGCGATTGCAGGATGCGCCATCGCAATTCCCGCACTCTGGCTTGTGTTGACTGGAAACAACATCGGACGAGCGGCTTTCGATTCAATCGTCTATCACGAACGCGTCATTCGAACAATGGTTGTTGAGTATCCAGCGTTTGACTTGCGAAATCCGCTGACCACGACGACCCCTGGATATCACATCATTCTTGCAACTGTTGGTCGATTGATTTCGGATTCGGCAACCGCACTGCGATTGACAAGCGTTGTCATCGGAACTGCATTCGTGTGTCTTGTTGCTGGCTGGTGCGCGCGCAGGCGCGGAGTCCTTGATGGAACTCTGCTCGCATTGCCACTCGCGTGCAGTTTGTATGTGTTGGGATCAGCCGCTTGGTTGCTGCCAGATGATCTTGCGTGGTTGCTGATCGCAGTGGTGTTGATGCTTTGCTGTCGAGTGGAAAGTGGACGAAGTTGGCTCGCGCTGGCTTCAATTGCGCTCTTTGCTTTGGTCTTTGTACGGCAGATTCAGATTTGGGTCGCCGCGCCGATTTGGGTCGCGGCATGGTGCGGTGCGAACCAAGGGCCAAGACGAGTCATCACTGCGATCTTGGCAACATTGCCTGCATTTGCACTTCTTGGTGCATTCATCTTGCTTTGGCATGGGCTTGTTCCTCCACGATTTCAGACCAGCGTCACGGGCTTCAATATCGCGACTCCCGCATTTGTATTGTTGCAGTACGCACTGATGATTGTGGGATTTCTTCCTTGGCTCGCGCCGGCGATTGTGAGAAGTTGGTCGATTCATCGGCGCACGATGCTTTTGGCGGCAATCGTTGGACTTTTGCTCGCAGCTGTTCCCGCGACGACCACGCTTCAAGATGCAGGTCGGTTTACAGGTTGGTGGGGACCACTTGGCTCTGTTCCAAGTATTGCAGGACACACGAATCCGATCTTCCTTGTGCTCTCTCCTCTTGGTGCCGCGCTCTTGACTGCATCTTTCCTTGGTCTGCCTACGAGAACGCGCGCAATTTTTTCAGTTGCAACAATTGCGTTCATTGTCGCATCATCGGCAACATTTTTCAGTTGGCAGCGATATCACGAACCCTATGTGTTGCTCTCGCTTGCCATGATTTCTGCGTTGCAACAAAGTTCGAGCGAGCAATCTCCCAAAGTTGGATGGAAGATTTTGTGCGTCGGGGCAATCTCGGTTGTCCTTGCAATGATCACCTTGCGAGGTCTTGTCGGCGATTCAATTGATCCAAACGAATTGCCAGCTGTTGAACATCGAATCCCGTCGGAAACATTCCCAGCGAATGTCAATTCTCCGCAAACATAGGTTCGGCTTCAATGCCAATCAGGCGGGGATATTCTTTGCAACCCACACGGCTTCTTGGAGGCAAGTTTCGACTGAAGGCAAGAGCCCGTTGTCTTGATTCGCGAACCAGATTCGGTTGTTCATTTGTTGCAGATTCCAAAGACGCCGATTCGAAGGCGTCAGCATCAACGCACCAACTGCCGCAAATCCGGTTCGCACCAAGTCGCGGCGTTGGATTGGACCTGTCATTGCAATCAAGGTTCAACTGGAAAAATTTTCGAATCAAAAAATGTTGTCGAAAACCAAAAATTTGACGCTGTTTGAGTTGCAGCTGTGAATGTTGGATAATGTGTGGATGATGAACAGCCTCTTACATCAGCGAAAGTTTGTTGGTTTTATAGGCGCGATTGTTCTGTGTGGTGCTAGCGCCTTGGCTGATCCGCCAGTGCAGATATCAACGCCAACTCCGGCAGCGGAGGCAGAATCTCCACCAACCGAAGTTCGGCGCGTGATCACCGTCGATGGAGTGAAGCGCACCTATCTGGCGCATATTCCCGCGTCGGTGGATCGGTCGAAGGAGACTCCTGTTGTTCTTGTGTTGCATGGCGCAGGAACGAATGGACCGATCACGGTGATGTTCAGTGGAATGAATCAGAAATCAGATGCGGAGAATTTTATTGCGGTCTATCCCGACGGCACAGGCGCAGGAATTTTTCTGACGTGGAACGCAGGTGGAATCGGCAAGTCGAAAGTGGACGACGTGAAGTTTCTCAGTGCAGTGATTGATGATCTTGCGCTGGTTGCAAAGATTGATACGCGCCGAATTTTCGCAACAGGAATTTCCAATGGCGCAATGATGAGCTATCTCTTGGCAAGTGAATTATCCGATCGAATTGCGGCGATCGCACCGATTGCAGGAACGGTGACCACCCAGAAGCCGACGCCACATCGTCCAGTGCCAGTGATGCATTTTCATGGAACGGCGGACAAGATCGTGCCTGCGGAAGGTCCTGGATTAGATACGCCGAGCTTCATCACTTTCAAATCAGTCGACGAGTCAATCAAGATGTGGCGTGAAATCAACGGATGCGAAACCACGCCGAAGATCACGCAATTTCCTGACATTGCAGACGATGGAACCAAGGTGAAGCGTTTCGACTATCCCGCAAAGGTCGGCGCAGGGGATGTTGTGTACATCGAGATCGAAGGGGGCGGGCACACGTGGCCTGGGCAGAGCGCGATCGTGTCGTTCATCGGTAAGTCGACGAAAGATATTTCTGCGAATGATTTGATGTGGGAGTTCTTTGTGGCGCATCCGATGCCTGCAAAAGATCTGGAGCGTTTGACAACATCGGATTCTGCATTGCCGCATTTGTCGAAGGCGTTGTATGCGGTTGCACCAAGTGCGGAGTTGAAAATTGAGAACGCTTCACGCAAGACCGAATTGGAAGTGCGAGTTGTCTATCCCAGTGCGCCGCTTCCGGCGCAATCGCCCAGTGCGCCGCTTCCGGCGCAATCGCCCAGTGCGCCTTGGCCACTCGTTGTTTTTTCCCATGGAATGGGAGGATCATTTAGGGCATTTGAAGGGCTTGCACAGTTTCTTGCCGCGCGTGGATATGTGGTCATTCGTCCGACGCATGCAGACTCGATCAAGTTGCGACGGCAAAATGGTGCGGATGTCAGCAGGTTTGTTCGTGATCCGAAGTCCTATACGAGAAATGTGGATATGCAAGGACGGGTCGAAGAATGCTCGCTGATTTTGGATTCACTCGATGTGATCGAGGCGCAAATCGCAGGACTGCATGATGCCAATGGCAAAGGTTTGATTGATCGCACGCGCATGGTGATCGGTGGTCACTCGGCCGGCGCGATGACGACGCAGTTGTCGGTCGGTGCGAAAGTGCGTGAGCAAAAAAGTTTCGCGGACCCTCGCTTTATTGCTGGAGTTATCGTTTCTGGAGCAGGGATCAAGCACCGAATCTTCACGCAAGAATCATGGAACGAAATTTCAGTGCCGATCTTGGTGATTACTGGGTCGCTTGATCGATCTCGCGCATCTGATGAGGATCCAGAAAGTAGGCAGAGTTCATTTCGATATTCCAGAGGAACTGCCAAGGGCGGTCCGCCGGCGTGGCTGATGTTCATTGACGGCGCAACACATTCAAGTTACTTAGGAAAATCGAAGGCGCTTCTTTTAGATCCACAAGAATCAACCGCCACGGATCCTGTCCTTGTAGAAAAGATGACAAACGAGGTGATCGTGAGATTTTTAGATGCGGTCGTTCGTGAAGATGTCATCTCGAAAAAGTGGCTTGGGTCGCCAGCAGAAATCAAGGCGCTCAGTCAAGACAAGGCGAAGATCGAATCGAAATAAAAGATCGCGGTCACCGGCATTTCATCTGCCGTCAATTGCAGGAGCAGATTGCATATTTGCAGGATCTTGCGATTTGAACTGCAAGTCTTGCGCGTCTTTCGTGGTGATCAACCACGAGACAACTCCAACAAAAAGCATTGCTGCGCCCAGAATGCGAATCCCGCGCGCGAGTCTGAAGTACTTCAAGAATTCTGGCGGCATTCCCGCTTTGCGATACCACCGATCCGTTGTGACAGCGCTGATGATCCCTTGCAATAAAAGAGCGCAAAGAGCGATGACAGTAGCAAGCGGCATTTTTTCACGATCATTTATCACAGTCAGGACATAAGCAATCGCAATGACGATTGGCACAACGAGGTTTATCATCGAAGCATTCGCAGAAATGCGGGCGAGTTCGCTATGGTGCTCTGCGCCGAGGCACTTCAACGCACGACGGCCGAAATGGGCAGAGCCAATTATGCAGAGCACAAAAACTCCAAGCAAGATTCCAACCAAATTATGCATCGCAGGAGCGTAGCCAAAAGTGCGGATTCCAAGATTCACAAAGCCTTGGGCATTTATTGCGCGATTGAATCGAGCGCGAGCGAACCACTACTGTCGCCGAATCGGTCAGCTTTGACGTTCATCTTTGCAAGCATCGAAAGATAAAGATTGCACAGAGGCGTGCCAATTGCGAAGGTTCGTTCTGGCGCATGTTGAATGCCAAGCGCGGAACCGCCTGCAAAGATCACCGGCAAATCATCGTGATTGTGGCGGTTTCCATCGGCGATCGCGCCGCCATAAAGCACCATCGTGTGGTCCAAGACCTTCCCTCCGTTCTCTTCGGCGGATTGCAATTTGGTCAAGAGATGCGCCAATCGTTCGCCTTGCCAAGCATTGATCGCTGCGAATTTCTTGATCTTTGATTCGTCATTTCCGTGATGGCTGACATCGTGATGGCCGTCGGCGACTCCGATGTCGGGATATGCACGGTTTGATCCTTCGTTGGCAAGCATCAGCGTGACGATGCGCGTCTGGTCCATCTGCAAACCCAACACCGCCAAATCGCTGAGCAAAGTTATGCGTTGGCGATAGTCCGTAGGTTCGCTTGGGGGCGTGCTGGCTGCGAACGATGCTTTGAAAGAATCCGAAGCATCATCTCGTCCCATCATCTCGATGCGACGTTCGATCGAGCGGATGCCCTCGAGATATTCATCCAATTTCCGGCGATCATTGGTGCCGAGTTTCCTATTCAAAGCAGATGCTTGATCTCGAACAGCATCCAGAATGCTCGAGCGCATTTTCAGGCGAGCTTCTCGCTCGGATGAAGATTCACCTTCAGGGCCGCGTGAAAAAAGTCGCTCGAAAACGCGCCGTGGATCATCTTCTTTCGCATTGGGAGAATGCGCGCCACGCCAAGAAATATTTGCGCTGTATGCGCAGCTATAACCTGAATCACAACTGCCCGCAGTCATTCCTGGCTCGCCACCAAGTTCGAGACTTTCCATCCGAGTCGTTCCAGCAAGTCGCGCCGCGGCGACTTGATCGACGCTGATTCCAACCGAAATATCCCCACCAGATGTTTTCAGCGGATGTGCTCCAGTCAGAAAGCACGCGGAACTTCGTGCATGATCGCCTGGTCCATCGCCGAGCGCTTCAGCATTTCGGTGGCAGAGATTTCGCATCACGGAAAATTTTCCAGCATGATTCGAGAGTGAAGCGACTGCCGATCCTGGCCACGCCGCAGGATCGACTCCGTTTGGAAGAAAGACGAAAACCATTCTCGCCGGAGGTGCTGCGAGGAGCGTTCGTGTCGCAGCGGAAGCGGTGCGTGTCCAGAGTGTTCTGCCTGGAAGCATTGCTTCCAGAACTGGCAGGGCAATCATTGCGCCAGCTGCGCGCAGAACTGTTCTTCGCGAGATATGCGTCAATGACCACCTCGCATTCGAAACGATGGACTTTCTGTGATAGCGATCACGATATCGGCAAGTGTAGGACGCGATGACAAAGTCCCACAGAGAAAATCAATTTCATTTTCGGTGTTTTCTGTTGGCTCACAACCGATTGCATAGGTCAACAGATGTTTGACAAGGGAACGAATGAATGCAGGATTGTCCCGCAGACTTGCGCGAACCCCGTCGAGACCAACAAGCACAACACCGCTTGGCAATTCACCTTGCGTTTCAACGGGATGACCATCCGCTTGATCGCGAAGTTGACCGACGGGGTCATATGCTTCGAACGCAAATCCGATCGCATCCATTCTTCTATGACAACTTGCGCAGTTTGTGTCTGCGCGATGAATTTCCAACAGTTCGCGCATACTCTTTCCGCCGCGATCCGCAACCCGATCCGGAATTTGCGCTGTTCCTGGAGGCGGCGGTGGCGGGGGAGCGTCCAACAGAGAATCCAATACCCACTTGCCTCGCTTGACTGGAGATGTGCGCGTGGGATTCGATGTCGCAGTCAGCACACTTGCATGTGCGAGCACGCCTCCGCCGCGCGTGGCGCGAACAGGGACGCGTGTCATTTCCGTCGAAGTTGGAGCGGGCATTCCATAATGTTGCGCCAAACGCGCATCGACAAATGTGTAATCCGCGTCGATGAGTGTCTGTGCAGGAAGGCGTTCTCGAAGCACGCTGTCGAAAAGCATCACAGTCTCTTGACGCATTGAATGCAGGAGTTGCGCATTGATGCCGGGGAATTGCGCTGGGTCTGGCGTTTTCTCTCCTAGTCCATCGATCGCAAGCCACTGCGTCGCGAAGCGCTCAGCAAGACTGGATGACTTGGAATCGGCAAGCATTCGCGCAACGACCGCGGTGCGACCACGCTGGGTGTTCAACTCGCCGCTTGCGGCGGCGCGCGAAAGCGAATCATCTGGACAGCTTGCCCAAAGAAAATAAGAGAGCCTTGTCGCAAGTTCGCTTGGTGTGATTTCGCGCGCATAATTTTTCTCAGTTGGCTCTCTTTCGATACGAAAAAGAAACTCTGGATGCACCAGGAGAGCGGTGATCATTGTTCGCAACTCTGCATTGAATGTTGGCGATGGACCAAGTGACCTAGACACGCTGCTCAAAAGTTTTCGGTCTGGTGCAGTCGCTGGTCGACGAAGGATGCGCTCGACCAACCAATTCGCGCATAAATGTTGCCGCGCACTGCCCGTTTTCGCTCCGATGAGAGCGTCTAGCGATTGTCGCCAAGCAGGGGTGATGTATGGATCGAGCGGACCTTCAATCGTGATGTCGCACACCAGAGCATTGCGATCACTTGTGGGCTTTTCTGGTCCACCTTTTTCAAAGAAGTCATTATTGAAAGAGATCGCAATTGTTTGCGAGCCTGCTTTCAGCGGCACTTCGGATCGCCTCTCTCCAGGGGCGGAAAAGATTTCTGTTACGGTGAAGTCTTCCAGCCGTTGCTTGTCGACAATCAAACTCATTCGTACGGGATCTGGTCCGGCTTGTTGTCCTGCGACTCGACTTGTGATTGCATATCGACCTGCGCGTGGGATTTTTACTTTCGTGGATGCCTCACCGTTGGACCATAGCAGTGCACCGTTTTTTTGCTTTGTTCCTTTTCCTTTGGTGATAACCATCAAATTTTCGTCAACGACAATCTTGAACTTGGCAATTGCGTCATCATCGAGCACCGCTTGCGATGAAATCAACTCCGCAATGTCGAACAAGCGTTCGAGAGAAGTGGGAGCCAGGCTGAGGACGGATCCGACATTGTCAAACCCCGCGCCAATATCATCTGGCGGAAGCGCGCCGAGCGGCGAGACATCAATTTGAAAGAGATCGCGAATAGTGTTGGAAAATTCAGCGCGATTCAGTCGACGCGGTGGTCCGCTTGTGACAACGATCTGATCGCGTTCGATGATGAGTTGATTGCGCAGTGAATTGACGACAGCGTTGCGCTCAATTTGCGCGGGCTGGGGATCAGAAGTGGGCGGGGGCATTTCGCCATCGGCGATTCTGCGCATTACCTTTCGAAGAATGGATCGATCAGCATCCGTGGTTTGATCATGTTGAAGTCGATCAGTCACTTGATCGAGATTGAACTTTGCCTTGGCTTTTTCACCGCTGTGACAATCGAGGCACCAAGTTTGCAGGAATTCAGCGCTCTTTTCTGGAGGCGCAATCGCGCTGGCAACATTGATGGCCCACAATCCAGTATCGCCAAGGAGAGCGAGCATCAACATCAGGTGTGGGGTAGCACCCATCATAAAAGCGTATCGCAACTAGAGCGAGAATCCTTGCCTAATTTTTTAGGGCACCTTCGGTGTGGGATCGGGGGCAGGCAAAGAAATAATTCGCTTTGCTTTGATCTCTTTCAAATCAGCAAGTCTCTTTTGGGCGTTCGAAATTTCCTCGACAGCTTGAGGAGCCCGTTCGGTGAGTAGTGCAATAATTTGAGCTTCGAGAGCGACCGATGTATCTATGTCACCTTTCAGTTCGGTCAGCCTAGAAAGCAACGCAAGCGAAGCCCCGAGATTTCGCGGGTAATTTCCTTCAAGTCTTCGACCTTCGACAGCAAATTGAACGTTTTGGATCGCCTCATCGAGTTTCGCCGCATCCTTGATTTGCGTCGTGGCATTTGGGTTGGATGTTCCAGTCGCCAAGAGGCAAAGAGTCTCGGCCAATGTTTGTTGTGCTTGAGTGACTGTTGGATGGCTTGTCCCGTATCGCGGGGTGATCAAATCCAGCGCGCTCCGTTGGTGAATGAGCGAAAGTTCTGGTCGATTACGGGCGCTTTCAATGGAAGCGAGTAATGCGAGATTTCGCCCGAGACGCCAATCTTTACTGCCATACTTTCCGATCAGGATTTGAATTGATTCATCGGCGTAAACTTTTGCATCGTCGAATCTTTTCGCTTTGCGTAATGTGGTGGCGCGTGAAAACAGGGCTTTTGAAAGTTCTTCTGCATTTTGCGTTTCAAGCTTGCGTGTCAAGGCAATTGAATCGTTGCCCATCTTGTCGCTGAGCTGCATTTCATTCAAGTCGCAGTACACCATGCTGAGGTGCATCATTGTGTTCGCAATTGATGGATCGTTTGGAGGCAAGTATTGCTGTCGGAATTTCAGTGCCTCTTCATATGCGATGCGCGATTCTGGCAAACGCAGATTCCCTATCCAATACAGAGCTCGGCCGTACTCATGAAGCGAATTCGCAAGTGCGATCTTGTCTTTGTCATTTCCACTCGGCGCGGTACTGCGTCGATATTGCACCGCAAGGCCCAAAGTATTAGCGGCAGATTCATAGTCCGCAAGGGAAGTGAAAACTGGTCCAATTGTTTCTCGCACATCGTTTGCAATATCCTGCTGGGAGACAAGTTTTTCTTCTGCTACTTTTTCAACTTTTTTCAAAAAGTCTTGGACCGTTACAGTAGTCCCCGCTTGTGCGCCAGAGACATTCGAAGATTTGAGTGAAGTTATAAAGACATCAAGCGTCTGTTGGGCGCGTTGCTGTTGTTTCTCTGCCTTGGACCAAAGCAATCCCATCACGACTGCAAATGTGATCAATCCAACCACAGCCACACATCCAGCTGCCACCGAAAATCGATTGCGACGCACAAACTTTTCCATGCGATATCGCGTTCCAGGTGGACCAGCCAAGACTGCTTCTCCATCGAGATATCGACGCAAATCGGCGGCAAGTCCGCTCGCACTCTCGTATCGGCGAGTGCGATCTTTTTCGAGGCAACGCATAGTGATCCAATCCAGATCGCGCTTGAGCAATTTGTCAAGAGATCCAAAATCGATACTTCGTGCATTTGTGATGGATTTGCGTTCTTCTATGGATGACTTCGCCAACCGCGCACTTGGTCGCGGAGGTTCTGTCTCCATGATGGTTCGGTGCAAGTGAGCAATGCCTGATCGTCGAAGTGTTTCGGATTCGATGGGAGTCGAACTGGCAAGCAGTTCGTACAAGATGACGCCGATGGAATAGATATCGCTGCGTGTGTCGATATCAACCGATCCACCCTCCGCTTGTTCTGGACTCATATAGACAGGCGTTCCAACAAATTGACCGAACTGCGTTTCGAGAACATTGTCCACGACACCAGCTGAGATCGCCTTTGCAATTCCGAAGTCGATCACTTTCGCTCGAATACCTTCGTCGGTTTCACCGACCAAAATATTTCCAGGTTTCAGATCGCGATGAACAACTCCCTTCATGTGGGCGTGCTGAATTGCGTCGCAAATTTGCGCCAAGAGAGTGATTCGCCCTCGAATGTCGATACGACGATGATCGCAAAAAGCAGCGATTGGTTCACCTGGCGCATATTCCATTGCAAAGTACGGTTGACCTTCGGGTGTCGTTCCTGCATCGAAGACCTTTGCAAGGCCCGGATGATCCATGATCGCAAGCGCTTGCTTTTCCGCTTCAAACCTTGCCAATGTCGAAGGCGAGGCGAATGCCATCTTCATCACCTTCAGCGCAACTTTTCGGCGGACAGGTTCGGTTTGGTCTGCGAGATAGACGATGCCAAATCCACCTTCGCCGAGTTTGGAAAGAATTTTATATCGCGCACCAGCATGCGATGCCTTCTGCGCCGCGACGCCATCGAAGGCAGTGCCTCCCCATGAACGAGAATCGATTCCGAAAATGGGTCCTTCGGGAATTGCACTTACCCCTTCTTGGGCAGTGGAATCCGAGGTGACATCCATCGACCGATTCTTTCGAGGTTCATCCTCGGGTAAAATCGTTTTTTCGTCATTTGATGGGGGCATTCATTATCAGTCTACAGTTATAGCCATTCAAAACAGCGTTTTTTTGATTTGTGAGCTTTACATCAAACGGATGATTCAATTGAAAAACAAAATTTTCTTGACTTGATGAATTCTTGATTTACAATACAAGTGTTTATTTTTCATTTTCGTTGATAACCAAAGGGGTTTCTTATGTTAAAAATCTCCAAAATTCTCGCGCCAATCGCTGTTTGTTCACTGGCTTCTTCTCTTTTCGCAGGTCCTGACTGGGATGAAGGCGCAAAGGATGCCGGGACTACCCCCTCAACTGCTCAGACGGTCGCTGGAAGTACGAACACGCAAGTCACAAGAGTACGCGGTGGGACATC
>SXGQ01366087.1_pt1 | contig 17693 bp, 20 predicted proteins | sample 3178371 | NCBI WGS metagenome assembly SXGQ01 (sample SAMN11356859, study PRJNA531348) | freshwater metagenome | isolation source: freshwater sample F1-20 | place: China: Fuxian Lake, Yuxi | collected 2017-12-25 | reverse complement strand
GATGTCCATGTGCAGCAGGCCACGAAAGCCTCAAAGAACACCAAAACCCAGCGCCTGCGACACCTCCGGCTCGTAATGCAGCGAGGCATCGTTGAGCTTGAGTTTCTCCAGGCTGTCGCGCAAGCCTTCATACTGGTTGGCCTCGGTCGGGTAGAGGCCGGCGAAAACCTGCGGCTGGATCTCCTTGAAACCCGGCAAGGCTTCGCTGGCGGTCAGCGCCGCACCGCCAGTGCCGGCCTTGATGAGGGTTACGGTATCGCCGACCTTGGCCGCCTGCAACTCCCGGATGCCGGCAATGATGTAGCCCACTTCACCAGCTTCAAGTGAGGGGCGCGCTTCATTGGCCGGCGTGAACACGCCCAGGCTGTCCGCGTTGTAGATGGCGCCAGTGGCCATGAGCTTGATGCGCTCGCCGCGGGCCAGCCGGCCGTCGACCACCCGCACCAGCATCACCACGCCAACATAGCTGTCAAACCAGCTGTCCACGATCATCGCCCTCAGAGGGCCATCAGGCCGGCCTTTGGGCGGCGGGATGCGGGCGATAACCGCCTCGAGAATCTCGTCAATCCCCATGCCAGTCTTGGCGGAACAGGGGATGGCGTCTGCGGCATCAATGCCAATCACGTCTTCGATTTCGAGCCTGGCATTTTCCGGGTCTGCGTTGGGCAAATCCATTTTGTTGAGCACTGGCACCACTTCGACGCCCAACTCCAGCGCGGTGTAACAGTTGGCGACTGTTTGCGCTTCAACGCCTTGGCTGGCATCAACCACCAGCAGCGCACCTTCGCAAGCCGACAGTGAACGACTCACCTCATAAGAGAAGTCGACATGGCCCGGGGTGTCTATGAGGTTGAGGTTGTAGGTCTGTCCGTCCAGCGCCTTGTAGCGCAGCGCAGCGGTCTGCGCCTTGATAGTTATCCCGCGCTCTTTCTCGATGTCCATCGAGTCAAGAACTTGGGCTTCCATCTCGCGCTCCTGCAGTCCGCCACAGCGTTGGATCAAGCGGTCAGCCAGGGTAGATTTGCCGTGATCAATGTGCGCAATGATGGAAAAATTTCTGATGTGATTCATCAAACGTCTGGTTCAAGTAATTGAATTGAAAGCAAGCTGCGCAGAAAAAAGGGCGCGTCGGATGAGGACGCGCCCTGAACCAACAGTCATTGGCAACTGCGAAAGTTGGAACTTCATTGTAGGCAAAAAGGGCCAATAGAACAGGCCCAGCAAGGATTTGTCTGTGCGTTGCGCCCTTGCCACATCAATATTATTCACAGTTTATTCACAATTTATGAGCGGCTTTTGGGGACAAAGTGTGCGCGAGCTGTGGACGAAGTGACCTGGGCTAGCTTCTTTATCGCATGGTGGATTGAAAAGGTTTCAATATGACGGAAAAATCTATTTAAGTCCGGCCATTCTAACCAAAACAGAAGCATGACCCACCTTAAGTTAGCAGGTACACACATAAATTATGTTACGAAATCTTCCCGGAAAACTGCACCGCCCAATTTTTATCCCTCAGGTTTGAGCCTGGCCAGCCCAAACCCAGTTTGGGCGCAGGGTCTTGTACCCGGACCACAACCCTGGCCTTGGGATTCAGAAAAACCCGGTATCAAAGCCGCGCTTGCCGCGCAAGGACCGCTGCTAGCGCCCCGGGCGAATGACCGCGTACTGCGCCCATTCACCGCGCCTGAACAGCACATTGACTGCCTTGGACTTGTCGATTTTCGCCACCGCCGCTTCAAATTCTTTGACGGAATTGATCTCAACATTGGCAATTGCCACCAGCACATCACCCTCTCGCAGGCCGGCACGAGCGGCCGCCTCGACCGCCGCGTCCACGCGCACGCCGCCCTTGAGTTTGAGTTCTTTTTTCTGCGCCTCGGTGAGATCGCTGACCGACATACCGAGCGCCTGGCCGGTACTCGGCGTCTTGGCCCGCTCCTCGGGTTCATTGGCCTTGCGCGCAGGTTTGTCGGCTTCGATTTCAGCTACCGTGACAGTCAAGTCTTTGTAGCTGCCGCGGCGAAACACGGTCAAGGCACTGCGGGTGCCGGGCTTGGTGGCGCCAACCATGCGAGGCAGATCACTCGACTTGTCGACTACCTTTCCCTCGAACTTGACAATGATGTCCCCAGCCTCGACACCGGCCTTGTCGGCCGGCGCACCGGGCTCCACCGCCCGCACCAGTGCCCCTTGGGCCTTGCCCAGGCCTATCGACTCGGCTACTTCTTTGGTGACCTGGTCTATCTGCACCCCAATGCGTCCCCGGGTTACCCGTCCCGAGACGCGCAGTTGCTCGCTCACGCGGACCGCCTCATCCACAGGAATGGCAAACGAGATGCCCATTGAGCCGCCCGACCGGGAATAGATCTGGCTGTTGATACCCACCACCTCCCCGCGCATGTTGATCAGCGGGCCACCAGAATTGCCTGGATTGATCGCCACATCGGTCTGGATAAAGGGCAAATAGTCGCCTGTGTCGCGCTGCTTGGCGCTGACAATCCCGGCGGTTACCGTGTTCTCAAGCCCGAAGGGCGAACCGATCGCCATCACCCATTCGCCGACCCTGAGCCGGCTGACATCCCCTACCTTGACGGCCGGCAGCCCGCTGGCTTCGATCTTGACCAAGGCCACGTCGCTGCGCTTGTCCGCGCCTATCAGCTTGGCCTTGAACTCGCGTTTGTCGGTCAGCGTGACGATCACTTCATCCGCCCCTTCGATCACGTGCGCGTTGGTCATGATCAGGCCATCCGAACTCAGGATGAAGCCCGAGCCGACACCCCTGGGTTGCTCTTCTTCTTGCGGCTGGGGCCGGTTAGGCCGGGGCGCCTGCCGCGGAGCATTGGGCATGGGCAGGCCAAAACGCTTGAAAAATTCAAGCATCTCCTCGTCTCCGCCAGAGCCTGTGCGCGCGCTGACTTTTTCAAGAGTCCGGATGTTCACCACCGAGGGGCCCACCTGCTCCACCAGGTCGGTGAAGTCAGGCAGGGTTCGGGTTTGGGCCAGACCCGGGCTAGGCAGCACTGCTGTGACTGCCGTGGTCAGGGCCAGCGCCAGCGCCATAGCCAGCGAGTGCAAGGACTTGCGATCAATTCGAATCATGGTCAACCTTTCAAGGATGGAAACTAAAAAAAATTATTTACGCTGCAGCGCCTGGGCAAACGCCGCCAGGGTGTGCGGCGGCACCTCACCCACAGCAGTCAGCCACCAGTCGCCGATACGGCGGGTGAGCGTGTGGGTGGCACCCAGAGCCTGGGCCATCGGCTGGACATGGCGGCGCGGATCAAAGGCCTCAATGAACAGCGACACGGTGGCCAGGCCGTCTGAAAAAATCCATTGGAGGGTGCTCTCTGGCCGGGCATCAGCCGGGACGGCCGTGGGGCGCAAATAGCAGGTCACTGGCTGAAAACCAGGCACCGCCGACTTCATGCCCCAGCCCTGGTCTGCCGCGCTGGTCTTGACCAGGTCAGTCCGCTCGACTTGGTAGCCCTCGGTATTGCCCATCATTTGCGCCAATTTGGTCATGCTCACAGGGGCATCGAGCTGAAGCTCAGAGAACGCCGCCTGCTCCAGGACCCGTCCGCGTGCATCGATGGTTTGCAATTTAAGGACCATGCCGGTTTTTTTCTCGGTCCAGATCTGGTGTGCAAAGCGCAATGCGTCATTCGGGCGCAGCTGAACCACGTCGGCCTCAAGGCCAGCCACACGTTCGCTGCCTGCGAAGCGGATGCCATAAAACTGGCCCAAGGCCGTGCCGCCGGGCTGTAACAGGTTGGGAAACTGGCCGAATGACTCACGCCGCTCGGCCACCGCCAGGCGGCTGTCCGGGTACAAGGTCAGGAGTTGCTCATTGCGGCGAAAGGTCGACCTGGGTGGCCCGGTGAGGGCCTCCACCCGCTCCATTTGCAAATCGCCGTCGCAAACATGCCAGATCCTCGCACTCGAGATGCTGTTGCCCGCCGAAACCACAAAAGTGCCGGTGTAAGTCCGCCGGCGTGCTGCCTCGTGCATGCGCACTAGCCACTCATGGAGGGTGCGCTCAGGAGCCAGCGGTGGCGGTGGGGCCACCGATGGCCCGCCATGGGCCTGTGTCAGCACCGCTGCGCTGAGCAAAATGCCGCCAAAGAGCCTCAGTATTTGCCTCAAAATCTGTCTCAAGGTGCCTTGCCCTCAAAGGTGGCGCTACGCAAAAACCCGGCCGGGCCTTGCAAGGCTGAGGCCCCGCCAAATTGTTTGTGGGCAGCCAACAAGGCATCCAATTGGGCATCGCGAATCATACCCGGCGGCTCGGCGCCGAGGGCCTGTGCTGTCGCAAACGGCGCTGACGCCGGTCCGACTTGAGGCACTGCTGGAACACCCTGGGCCAGCGGGCCCGGGCCAAGCTGCTCCTGCCAACCACGCACCTGCCAGGCCACCACAGAGACCAATACCAAACCAGCCAGGCCAGCCACCATGCGCCAGAGAAACCGCCTGTCGTTGGCGGCCGCCGGCCTGTGTGCTGGCAGCGACTCGCGCTGGATTTGGTCGCGCAGGCGCTGCAGAAAAGCATCCTCAGCCCGGGGCGATAGCGCCCTGCCGCCGCGCAAGACATCACCCAGCACATGGTAGGCCTGCCATTGCTGGCGCCCCTGCTCACTCTGACTCAGCCAATCCAAGGCCTGGGTCAGTTCCGGACCTTGGAGTTGTCCGTCGGCCAAGGCCGATACCAGTTCGGCCAATGCTTCGTCAGTTTTCGGCAGGGTTTGCATGGCGTTCTACCAGCGCTTTCCAGTTTGTTTGTTCAGCATGGGTTTTAATCTGGCTGAAATAATCTCGCGAGCCCGAAAAATTCGGGACCTCACGGTTCCCAGGGGGCAATCCATCAACGTGGCTATTTCTTCATAACTCAAACCCTCGATCTCCCTGAGGCTTAAGGCCTGCTGCAAATCATCTGGCAGGGCTTGCAGGCCGGCATTCACGGCTTGCGCTAACTCTTTGGCTGCCAACAGGGTTTCCGGGGTTTCATCTGAGCTTGGTTCACCGGCAAGCCAAAAAGTTTCATCGCCATCGTCCGCAGGCCCAAAAAATTTGTCAGAAAGACTGGGTTGGCGCTTGAATTCAAGCAGGGACTTCTTTGCCGTGTTGACGGCGATCCGGTAGAGCCATGTATAAAACTGGGCATCGCCGCGAAATTGCGTCAGGCCACGGTAGGCTTTGATGAAAGTTTCCTGGGCAATGTCTTCAATCAGGTCGGTTTCACGCACCATGCGACCGATCAAGCGCTGGATGCGCCGCTGGTACTTGATAACCAGCAATTCAAACGCCCTGGGGTCGCCGTCGAGCGTGCGCTGCACTAGGAGCGCATCGCTGTCGCTTGCGGGCGGGTGCAAGGGACTCTCACTCACGAGGGCAAAACCAGGCTGTCCGAAGCAGTTTGTCCAGCCTGGACTGCAACTGCAGGTGCATACACGGCACGCCGCAGGTCCAACCAGTGCCAGTGGTCCGCGCCACGCTGGGCCCAGACCCACAGGATGCGCCCGAGCCCATCACGCAGGCTCAGCAGCATGCCAAACTGAACATCGACATGCAGCCGCAACATACCCGTCCGAGCGCGCGTCGGACCCAGCCAGTGCCAAAGCGAACCGTCCCAAACCAAGACCCCAGACGGCCAGCGCCACCACTGCCGCCAAGCCAGTGCCACAGCCGGCACAAACAGCAGCACAAACAAGCCCTGGCGCCAACCCGGGGTGTCAAGCGACAGTGTCCAAAGAATGAAAGCCAGCAGTCCCAGCCCAGACAGGCCCAGCAGCAGCAAGCCGTGCCAGCGACTGCGTCCCACGGGGTAGCGGACCGCTGGCGCCGAGTGCATGGTGGGGCTCAGTCAGGGGGCGGGGATCAGGCCAGCCGCCTGGCTCAGGTCAGGCGCTTGAAAAGCAGCGAGCCATTGGTACCACCAAAGCCAAAATTATTTTTCAAGGCATGGTCGATGGTCATATCCCGCGCTGTGTTGGCGCAGTAGTCAAGATCACACTCTGGGTCTTGATTGAAGATGTTGATGGTCGGCGGGCTGACCTGGTGGTGCAGGGCGAGCACCGTGAATACCGACTCGATTCCCCCGGCTCCGCCCAGCAAATGTCCGGTCATGGACTTGGTGGAGTTGACAACCAATTTTTTTGCATGGTCGCCCAGGGCCGCCTTGATGGCATTGGACTCGTTGAGGTCTCCCAGCGGGGTCGAGGTGCCGTGAGCGTTGAGGTAGTGAATAGCATCAGCGTTGACGCCTGCATTGCGTATCGCCGCCAGCATGGCCCGGCGCGGCCCGTCCATATTGGGTGCAGTCATGTGGCTGGCGTCAGCGCTCATACCGAACCCGGCGAGTTCGGCATATATTCTCGCGCCGCGCGCTTTGGCATGCTCAAACTCTTCAAGCACCATGACGCCCGCGCCCTCGCCCAAAACAAAGCCATCACGGTCGCGGTCCCAGGGCCGCGATGCAGTTTGCGGATCATCATTGCGGGTACTCAGGGCGCGCATGGCGGCAAAGCCGCCAACACCCAAGGGAGAGACCGTGGACTCAGCCCCGCCGGCGAGCATCACATCAGCGTCCCCATATTCAATCATGCGACCGGCCTGGCCGATACAGTGCAAACCGGTGGTGCAGGCAGTCACCACTGAGATATTGGGGCCCCTAAAGCCAAAACGTATGGACACCTGACCGGCCACCATGTTAACGATGGTCGACGGCACAAAAAAGGGCGAAATACGCCGCGCGCCCCGCTGCACGAACTCGCTGTGCACCTCTTCAATCATGGGCAGGCCCCCGATGCCGGAGCCGATCACGCAACCAATGCGGTTGGCGAGCTCTTCGTCCAGCGCCGCCCCGATGGGCAGACCTGCATCGGCTACGGCCTGGCTGGCAGCAGCAATACCGAAGTGAATGAACGTGTCCATGCTGCGTGCTTCTTTGGCACTCATGTAGGACTCCAAATCAAAGCCCTTGACCTCGCCGGCAATTTTGCAGGCAAAGGTGGAGGCGTCAAATTTGGTGATCGGTCCGATGCCAGACTTGCCCGCGAGCAGGGTGGCCCAAGCCTCGGACACCGTATTTCCCACGGGGCTGACGCAACCCAAGCCGGTGATAACTACGCGACGTCGTGTCATGTCAATATGCAATCAGGTTAATAGCTGCCGGGTGCTGTCGATTGCTGCAAGGTCATGCCGGGTTCTGCCCGCCACAAACCCCAAAATTGGCAAAGCACACAGCCACGCAGCCCAGCGTCTCAGACCTTTTGGTGGGTGTTGGCGTAATCGATGGCGTTTTGAACCGTGGTGATTTTTTCGGCGTCCTCATCAGGTATTTCAATGCCAAACTCATCTTCGAGTGCCATAACCAGCTCCACGGTGTCTAGCGAGTCGGCACCAAGATCGGCTACGAAAGATTTCTCAGGGCTGACTTGTGCCTCTTCGACGCCAAGTTGCTCGGCAATGATTTTTTTGACGCGGGCTTCGATATCGCTCATAGGTTCCCTCAGCGGGTTGTGGATGGAGCGCGAATTTTAGCCGCGCTTGGTGTGGCCCAAGCCGGCCATCCGGCAAAGGAGTGAAACGATTTTTTTGCGCTGCATTCAGCCTCACATGAACATGCCGCCATTCACGTGCAATTCTTGGCCCGTGACATAGGCAGCCTGGGGCGATGCCAAGTAGGCCACGGCGTGGGCAATATCAGCCGGTTGACCGAGGTGACCCAGGGGTATCTGTCGCAGCAGGGCCTGGTGCTGCTCTTCGGTCAAGCCCGCCGTCATGTCAGTCTGAATAAAACCGGGGGCGACGCAATTCACCGTGATGTTGCGCGAACCGAGTTCCCGTGCCAGAGCCCGGGTCATGCCGGCAACACCGGCTTTGGCAGCAGCATAGTTGGCCTGCCCGGCATTGCCCCAGGCGCCCACCACCGAGGTGATGTTGATGATGCGTCCATAGCGCTGCTTCATCATGCTGCGCATGACGGCTCGACTCATGCGAAAGACAGCCCTGAGGTTGGTGTCAAGCACATCGTCCCAGTCCTCGTCTTTCATGCGCATCGCCAAGTTGTCTCGGGTGATGCCAGCGTTGTTGACCAGCACCTGCAGTGCGCCGTGCGATTGGATCAACTCGGCAATCAGCCCATCAACGCCTGGCGCGTCGCGCACATCGAGTACGCGCCCCTGGCAGCCAGCAAAGCCCGACAGGGCCTCGCTGATTCGGCTCGCTCCATCCGGGGTGGTGGCAGTACCAACAACCAGCAGGCCACGGCCTGCCAATTCGAGTGCAATCGCCGCACCAATGCCTCGGGAGGCTCCGGTGACCAGGGCCAGTTGACCCGCGAATTCAGTGTGGCTCATGCCAATGCCGCTCTGACATCGGCTAAGGTGCCGGGGTCACACATGGCGTAGCCAGTGAGCGCCGGGTCAATGCGCTTGACCAGGCCGGCTAGCACCTTGCCGGGACCGCACTCGACCAGGCTGCTCAGGCCACGGGCTTTGATGGCCAGCACGCATTCGACCCAGCGCACCGGCCCGAAGGCCTGACGTACCAGCGCATCACGGATCTGTGCGGGATCGGTTTGCACCGCCACATCAATATTGTTGATCAGCGGGATTTGCGGTGGTCGAAGGTCCAGTGTGGCGAGTCGCTCGCGCAGGCGCTCGGCCGCCGGGCGCATCAAGCGAGAGTGGAACGGGGCCGACACCGGCAGGCTAAGGGCCCGTTTGGCGCCAGAGGCCTTGAGCCGCTCGCAGGCACGCTCGACCGCCGCCTTGCTGCCAGCGATCACCGTTTGTGCCGGGTCGTTGAAGTTGACCGCCTCGACCACCTCGCCGGAGCCGGCCTCGAACTCGGCTGTCACCAAGGCACAGCCAGCAATCACGCCGCTCGCCTCCATACCCAAAACAGCCGCCATGGCACCAGCGCCTACCGGCACGGCGTCCTGCATGGCCTGGGCACGAAAACGCACCAGCGGCGCAGCCTCGGACAGGGTCAGCACACCGGCGGCCACCAGCGCCGAATATTCGCCCAAGGAGTGGCCCGCCACCGCTGCCGGCGCCAGACCGGTCTCGGCAGTCCAGACCCGGTACGCTGCGACTCCGGCCAGCAACATCACAGGCTGGGTGTTGGTGGTGAGGGCGAGCATCTCTTTGGGACCTTGGGAAATCAGGGCTGCGAGGTCCTCCCCCAGCGCCTCCGAGGCCTCTTGCACAGTCTGGTGTACCGCCGGATGATCTCCCCAGGCGTTGAGCATACCGACAGACTGCGAACCCTGACCAGGAAAAACAAAGGCAAAAGGAGTCATGTTATTGCACAAAAACAAGGGTCAACAAGCAGTCAGAAAGCATGAAAAAGACACTGTTGCTACAAGTCAAAAAGCACAGCACCCCAGGCCAAGCCGCCACCTACGCCCTCGAGCAAGAGGGTCTGGCCAGGCTTGACGCGGCCGGTGCGAATCCCGTGATCCAGCGCCAGCGGTATGGATGCGGCGGAGGTATTGCCATGCTGGTCGACGGTGACAATCACCTTCTCCATCGGCAGTTTCAGTTTACGCGCGGTGCTCTGGATGATACGGATGTTGGCCTGGTGCGGAATCAGCCAATCGATGTCACTGGCAGTCTTGTCCGCCTTGGCCAGCGTGGCACGCGCCGCGTCTTCGAGCACACCGACCGCCAACTTGAAGACCGCCTGCCCCTCCATCTTCAGCAGCGGGTCGCCCAGGACCTGGCCGCCAGCGACATGCCCGGGCACGCACAGAATATCAACATGGCGTCCATCGGCATGCAAGTCGCTGGCCAAGATGCCCGGCTTGGAGTCCGACTCCAAAACCAGTGCGCCCGCACCGTCGCCAAACAGCACACAGGTGGTTCGGTCTGTGAAGTCAAGAATGCGAGAAAAAATTTCGGCACCGACGACCAAGGCCTTGCGCGCGGCCCCGGTTTTGAGCATGGCATCGGCCACAGCAAGTGCATAAATAAAGCCGCTGCAGACCGCCTGCACATCAAAGGCCGCGCCGCCATTGGCACCGAGCTTGTGCTGAAGAATGCAGGCTGTGGACGGGAAGACCATGTCCGGCGTGGACGTGGCGACAATGATCAGATCGATGTCACTTGCCTGCAGACCAGCGGCCTGCAGCGCAGCCCTGCAGGCCACTAGCCCGAGGTCACTGCTGAACACGCCGTCGTCAGCAAAATGCCTGGCCCGAATACCGGTTCGCTCGACAATCCAATCGTCTGAAGTCTCCACGCCCTGCGCCGCCAATTTGGACACCAGATCGGCGTTGCCCAGGCGCTGCGGTGGCAGGCAGCTGCCAGTGCCGGTGATGCGGGAATACAGCGCCATGGCTCAGGCAATGGCACTCGGCTGAGGCTGGGGGCTGGGCTCATAGGCCGGCGTCAGTGCCATGGCATGGGCGATCCGGGTTTGGACCCGCTGCAGTAAATTGTTGCGGCTCGCCTCGTAGGCCCGGGTCAGTGCAAAGCCAAAGCCCAGAATATCAGCCGAACCATGGCTCTTGAACACCAGACCACGCAAACCAAGCAGGGCGCCGCCGTTGTAGCGCCGGTGGTCCATGCGTTTTTTTAGAGCCGCAATCACCGGCGCAGCAGCCACGGCCGCCAGTTTTGTAAACAGGTTGCGAGAGAACTCCAAACGCAAAAAATCAACAATCATGGTGGCCAGGCCTTCGCTGGCCTTGAGCGCCACATTGCCAACAAAGCCGTCGCACACCACAATGTCCGCCTTGCCTTTAAAAATATCGTTGCCCTCCACATTACCGACAAAATTGAGCTCGCCGGCCAAGGCGGCAGCGCGTAGCAAGTCACCCGCTTTTCTGATGACCTCATTGCCCTTGAGCGCCTCCTCGCCAATATTGAGCAGGCCAACCGAAGGATTATCTTCGCCATTGAGAACCGACACCAGCGCTGCGCCCATCACAGCGAACTGCAGCAGGTTCTCGGCGCTGCAATCAACATTGGCGCCCATATCCAGCACCGTGGTCGCACGGCCACGGGCGTTAGGAATTTGCCCGGCAATGGCTGGGCGGTCAATACCGTCAAGTGTTTTGAGCAGATACCGGGAAATAGCCATCAGGGCCGCTGTGTTGCCAGCCGACACCGCAGCCTGAGCCGTGCCATCTTTGACCTGCTGGATCGCCAAGCGCATGGATGAATCCTTTTTGCGCCGCAGGGCAAATTCAAGAGAGTCTTCCATGGTGACCACTTCACTGGCCATGATCAGCGTGGCGCGGGCATGCGAGAAATCTTTGAGCGACTCGGGCAAGCCAATCAGCAGCAGATGGGCATCAGGATGGCCCTGCAAAAACTCACGACAAGCCGGGAGAGTGACGCTGGGACCGTGATCACCGCCCATACAGTCGACCGCAAGGGTAATCATGGCGCTGGGGCGCTGGCACGCAAAAGGGCAGCGAAGTTAAACGGCATCAAAACAAAGGCCCGACGCTACAGGTGCAGTAGCTTCGGGCCTAGATTGGCTGGCCGCGATCAGGCTTGGGTTTTAGAATTCAGAACCTTGCGCCCTCGGTAAAAACCATTCGGAGTGATGTGATGCCGCAGATGGGTTTCACCGGTGGTTGGCTCGACCGCGATACCAGGCACCAGCAGTGCATTGTGCGAGCGGTGCATACCGCGTTTGGAAGGCGATTTTTTGTTTTGCTGGACAGCCATGATCAGGTCCTTGCTGGGTTGCGCTGCACCGGCATCGCAACATCGGGTTGAGTTGAAGGCCCGGCTTGTCGCCGAACGAAAGCCGCGATTGTAGCCTAGGCAAAAGACCCAGCATCGGGTCTTAATCCGGCCCCCGTTTCAGGTGCGCAAGCGAGGCGAAGGGATGCGGGGGCTGCGACTCTGGCGCCTCAAAACCAGGGTCGGCCACGGCCATCTTGAGTTCGCCAGGGCAGGCCTCATGGCACGGCACCAAGGGCAGCGCCATCAGCAACTCATCTTCGATCAATTCGGCCAGGCTGAACTGCCGGCTGTTGACCAGCAGGTCCTCCTCGGCCGTGTCATCCTGCTCAGCAGCCAGGGCTTCAGTGTCAACAAAACGGAACCATCGGTCAACCACCGGGTCCCAGTCCAGGGACTCCAGACAGCGCTGGCAAGTCAGGGGCATACTGACCGAGATTTGGAGATGCAGCCAAGCCTGGCCGGCGCTGCTCGGGTCGGCGCGCAAGCTGCCTTCTGCCGCCCAGACAAGCGTCCGGTCGGCCCCCAGCCCCCGGGTTTCAACCAGCAGCCGTGGGTAATGGGCCAGCCGACTCGTCCCGGACAACCGGCCATTGTCTCGGGCAAACGCCTGAGAATCGAGGGCAGCGGGTGGGGCATCGACTGGCATGCCCGCAGTGTAAGAGAATCAGGTTATGAGCGACCCGACGCAACGCCAACTCCTGCTGGGCTCCACTTCGCCTTACCGGCGCGACTTGCTGGCGCGCCTGCGGATTCCCTTTGAGGTGGCCGCGCCCGACGTTGACGAGACCGCCTACCCCAACGAGACGCCCAAGCAACTCGCCTGCCGCCTGGCCATGGCCAAGGCGCGGGCGGTGGCAGCACGCTTCCCGTCCCATGTGGTTATCGGCTCGGACCAGGTGGCGGACCTGGACGGTCTGGCACTGGGCAAACCAGGAGACCATGCCCGGGCAGTGCTGCAGTTGCAGCAGATGCGGGGGCAGACGGTGGTGTTTCAGACTGCGGTGGCAGTGGTCTGCCGTGACAGTGGCTTTGCCCAAATGGACTTGGCCCAAGTTCAGGTCAAGTTTCGCGACCTGAGCGATGCCCAAATTGAGGCCTATTTGTTGGCCGAGATGCCTTACGACTGCGCCGGCAGCGCCAAAAGCGAGGGACTGGGTATTGCCTTGCTGGAGCGTATCGACAACGATGATCCGAGCGCGCTGGTCGGACTGCCACTGATCCGCACTTGCCGCATGCTCGAAGCCGCCGGCGTGCGCGTGCTCGGGGTATGAGCAACAGGCCATCGCCCCAAGACCAGGCGATTCCGGGTCGACTGTATTTGGTGCCCGCGCCGCTGGATTTCGGCTGCGAATCGCAGGCCGACTTGCAAGACAGCCTGCCCCTGGGCACGATACAAGTAGCGGCCCGACTGACCCACTGGATTTGTGAAAACGCCAAAACGACCAGGGCCTACCTCAAACGCGTTGGCCAGCAGGTGCCGCTGCTGCTGCCGCTGCAGTCTCTGGTGCTGCAAGAGTTGCCCCGCGATGGGTATAAAAAAGGCGGGGCTACAGGCCAGTTCGATGCCAGGGCGCTGCTGGCGCCAGCCTTGATGGGTCAGGACATGGGCCTGGTCAGCGAAGCCGGCATGCCCGCCGTGGCCGACCCCGGAGCCGCGGTAGTTCGTGCCGCCCACGATTTAGGCCTTGTGGTGGTGCCACTGGTTGGACCGGTTTCGCTGCTGCTGGCCTTGGCTGCCAGCGGGCTCAACGGGCAGGAGTTTTCCTTTGTCGGCTACCTGCCGCAGGACCCGAACGAGCGGACGCAGCGCATCGGCGAGATCGAATCATTGGCGTTAAAAACTGGCCAAACCCAGATCTTCATTGAGACACCCTACCGAAATGCTGCCATGATGCAGACACTGCTCAAAACCCTGCAGCACAACACCCGACTGTCAGTGTGCAGCGGCCTGACACTGGCCAGCGCCCAGTGCCGCAGCCACACGGTCAAGTACTGGCGCACGCAAAACCCGGTGCTGGACAAAAACATACCCGCTGTCTTTGCGCTGGGCCGATGAGGCCACCGCGCGCTTAACGCAGCTGCGCGCTACGTCCGGCGGCGCGCAGAGCCGCGTCGCCAATGGCGGCACCAAAGCGCTTGACCAGTCGCTCCGCGACGTTTTCCCGCCGGGTGTAGTCAATGATGTCCTCCGCCTTGACCACCTCACGGGCGACAAATTCGAGACCCCCGAGTTGGTCAGCCAGGCCCAAGGCAATGGACTGCTCTCCGCTCCAGAACAGGCCGCTGAAGGTGTCTGGAGTTTCTTTCAGCCGATCGCCCCTGCCAGCCCGCACCACGCTGATGAACTGCTGGTGAATCTGATTGAGCATCGCCTGCGCAAAGACCCGCTGTTTGTCGGTTTGTGGGCTGAAGGGATCAAGAAAACCCTTGTTTTCACCAGCCGTCATCAAGCGCCGCTCGATCCCGAGTTTGTCCATCAGCCCGGTAAAACCAAAGCCATCCATGAGCACACCAATGCTGCCCACAATACTGGCCTTATCGACAAAAATTTTGTCTGCCGCCACGGCGATGTAATAGGCTGCAGAGGCGCAAGATTCTTCTACTACGGCGTACACCGGTTTTTGGTGCTTGGCCTTGAGCCGACGAATCTCATCATTGATGATGCCCGCCTGCACTGGGCTGCCGCCGGGAGAGTTGATCAACAAAACAACTGCCTTGGCACCTGCGTCTTCAAAAGCCCCTTTGAGCGCCGATCCGATCAGCTCGGCGCTGGCCTCGGCCCCCGAAGCAATCTCCCCCTTGATTTCCACCACCGCGGTGTGCGGCGCGGAGACATCCCTGGGCGGGCCGTTTTGACTGAAGCCCAGCCAGGCCAAGACAATCAAAAACCCCAGCCAGGCCAGCCGCACCCCATTGCGCCAACGGCGCGCCAAGCGCTGCTCGGTCAATGCCGCAAAGGCGAGCCGCTCGAGTGTGCTTCGCTCCCAGCTAACCTTCTCTTGGCTTGCTTGTGTCACCTGCGCATTTGGACCGCCTGCCCCAGACCCTGGGGACTGCCTGGCTGCGCGGTTCTGGCCCGCCTCGGGCGCCTCGGGTGGTGGGCTAAGTGGATCATTCATTTAAAACTCAATTTCTTTCAGGTTGGAGGCAGTATGCCAGTGCACATTGCCTTGGCGCTCACTGAGGGCAATTTTCACCAACCTACCGCGGCAGGGCCCGGCCCGGCATTGCCCGGTTTTTGGCTCATACAGCGCACCGTGGGTGGCGCACATCAGCCAATCACCGCTGCTGTCAAAAAAACGGTTAGGCTGAAAATCCATCTCCATGGCAACATGGGCGCAGCGGTTCAGGTAGGCGTGCACTTCGCCTTGATAGCGAACTGCAAAGGCTCGGCAGGTTTGCCCACCATACAGCACATCAAACGGCACGGCCTCCCCGCCATCGACCAAATCGCCAGCGCGACACAGGGGGATGGCTTCAGGCATGAAGCCGCAACCACTGGTGCAGTTCGAGCAATGAATGGGCCACAAACAGGGGCTCCAGCGCAGCAAAAGCCTCGGCACTATGGGCCCCGTAGCTCACCGCCACGCTGGCGCAACCGGCATTGCGCGCCATTTGCAGGTCGTGCGTGGTGTCGCCGATCATCAGGGTGCGCTGCGGCGAAACACCAAACTCGGCCATCAGTTGGTGGAGCATCAGTGGGTGCGGTTTACCCTGTGTCTCGTCAGCCGTGCGCGAGGCATCAAACAGCCCCCGCAGTTCAACCGCACTCAGGGCAGCATCCAGACCACTGCGACTTTTGCCAGTGGCCACGGTCAGCAGGTGTTGGCGCGCCTTGAGTTCATGCAACATGGCCAGGGCGCCCTCAAAAAGGCTGATGCCCTGCTGTTCGGCCATGTAGTGGTGCTTGTACCTGGCGCCAAGTTCGTCATGGCGCTCGGGCGCAACATCTGGCGCAGCGTGTGCCAGGGCCGCGCTCAAACCCATGCCTATCACGTAGGCTGCATCCTTGTCGCTGGGCACCCTGCCACCCATATCCTGCACCGCTTGCTGGATGCTGCGCACAATGATGGCTGTCGAATCAAACAGGGTGCCGTCCCAGTCGAAGGCAATCAGGTCGAATCGTCGGTCAGGTACGGCTCGATCAAGCATGACTTATTGAAACATGGTTGGAGAAGGCCTTGAGGTCCGCTGGCAAGTCAGCCAAAAGAGTCAGGCATTCGTCATTGTGCGGATGCTTGAACTGTAGTCGCCAGGCATGCAAAAACATGCGCTTGAGCGCCGCAGCTCCGCTGGCGCGCATCAAAGATTTGTTCAAATCGAAATTGCCATACTTATCATCGCCAGCGATAGGAAAACCCTCGCTGGCCAGGTGTACCCGGATCTGGTGGGTACGCCCGGTCCGGATGGTAACCTCCAACAGAGTGAAACCGGCGGTCTTTTCGCTTACCTTGACCAGGGTCAAAGCGGAGATGGCGTCGGGGTCATCTTGTATGGTTACCCGGACCCGGCGCTCGCCGTCGGGCAGCAGGTACTTATGCAACGGCCTATCAAGCACCTTGCGATTGGCAGGCCACTTACCAGCCACCAGCGCCAAATAAGTTTTACCGGTTTCCCGCTCCCGAAACTGGTCCTGCAGTTTGCGCAGGGCTGAACGTTTTTTGGCCAGCAGCAAAATACCGCTGGTGTCCCGGTCGAGCCGGTGCACCAACTCCAAAAACGGGGCCTTCGGTCGCGCCACCCGGAGTTGCTCGATGACACCAAAACTCACCCCCGAGCCGCCGTGCACAGCCAGGCCGGCGGGCTTGTCGATGGCCAGCAGGTGATCGTCTTCAAACAGCACAACAAAGTCCCGTGCCGGCGCATCCAACCTGCCTGCGGCCAGGTCCAACGCTTTACCGCTCGCGCGCTCCGAGGTCCGTACAGGGGGCAGACGAACCAGGTCCCCGGCTTGCACCCTGGCATCGGCTCCAACACGGCCCCGGTTAAGTCGCACCTCACCGCTGCGAATGATGCTGTAGATATGGGTTTTTGGCACACCTTTGAGTTGCCGAACCAAAAAATTGTCCAAGCGTTGCCCGGCGCTTTCTTCGTCGATGGTCAGCGTTTTTGCCTGCGGCTTTGGCATAGGCGCTGTGGCCGCTATAATTTGTTTCACCAGCGCTGTGTTCTAAGTGTTTGATTTATCTGGATTTTAGTCCACACACCACCGACAAGCCCGCTGGCAGGTCGATACCGTCCGGTGTCGCGCACTCAAACCACAAGCCAGTTGCTTGCGCTGGAGTACACGCTACCGGGCCAAGACGACGCCTTGAACCACTGAATCGGAATACCCCAAATCTGCAGACACAGAGTCTGCGGATGGAACGAAACGAGATGTTTGTGTTGACGCGCCTTTTTTCCTTTTGCCTGCGGCACGTTTTCGCGCCGACGTCTGGCATGAGATGGCCATCGGCGCCCACCCTTTGGGCGCAACCAGCTATTGCTTCAATAGCGCTCCCACAATCCAAGCTCTCGGCTCAACTCCACGCGCCTACGCCCGGACTGCTCATTTGAGTCCTGGTTCTCCGGCAATTCCTCCTCAGTTCAAAGCGTCAGTTCTGGTATCTATGGCTCGTCATGAGCCGGTTGAACTATTTGAACGAAGGAACGCTACCCATGAAACGGATGCTGATCAACGCCACGCAGGCTGAAGAACGCCGCCTGGCCATTGTCGATGGACAAAAACTGCTCGATTACGAAATCGAGATCGAGGGACGCGAACAGCGCAAGGGAAATATTTATAAGGCTGTGGTGACCCGGGTCGAGCCCTCGCTGGAGGCCTGCTTTGTCGACTACGGCGAAGACCGGCACGGCTTTTTGCCATTTAAGGAAATCTCGCGGCAGTATTTTGCGCCCGGGGTTTCTGTCAACCAGGCCCGCATCCAGGACGCCATTCGTGAAGGCCAGGAACTGCTGGTGCAGGTGGAGAAAGAAGAGCGCGGCAACAAG
>SXGQ01652427.1_pt1 | contig 17698 bp, 11 predicted proteins | sample 3178371 | NCBI WGS metagenome assembly SXGQ01 (sample SAMN11356859, study PRJNA531348) | freshwater metagenome | isolation source: freshwater sample F1-20 | place: China: Fuxian Lake, Yuxi | collected 2017-12-25 | reverse complement strand
TGGCCATCTTCATGGTGCCGGTGTTCTTCGTGGTGGTGCGCCGCCTCTTCAAGGGCAGCGAGCGGCAGCGGCAGCTGTATGCGCATGAAGACCCCGACAAGCCCCGTGTGGAGGACTGGTCATGAACGCGGGGCACCCCAAGCCTGCACTGAGTCATCACCGGCGCCGGGGTCGGAGCCCGGGCCTAGCGCAAGCCTTGGCCGCACGGACAGCGGTCACCGTGGCCTGCGGCTTCGGTCTTTCAGCCTGCTCCACCCCTGCCTCAGTGGCCACAGCCTTGAACGACCCCGCCTTGATTCCCCAGCGCTTTACCAGCGCGGGCGACCGCACGCCGTCTGCTGCGGCTGGCGCGCAGACACCAGCCGGCCCCACACTGGCCTGGGCCCAGTTCTTCACCGATCCACGCTTGCAGGCGTTGATCCGCTTGGCGCTGGAGTACAACCGAGACCTCCGGGTAGCAGCACTCAATGTCGAACAGGCGCGGGCCCAGGCCACGGTGCGCGAGGCCGACCTTTGGCCCACGGTCAACGCCGGCATCGGCGGCAATCGGGCCCCCACCAACACCGGTGGGGTCAGCACCACCGTGACCGGCGGCCTGGCCACCACGGCCTACGAGCTCGACCTCCTGGGTCGGGTGCGCCAGCAGGCTGCGGCTGCACAGGCGCAATTGCGCGCCAGCGAGTTTGTGCAATCAGCGGCGCGGGTCAGCTTGATGGCCGCTGTGGCAGCGGCCTATGTGAATCTTCAAGCCGATGAGGCGCTGCTGCGCATCACCCAGGAAACGGTGCGCAGCCGTGAGGACAGCCGCCAGCTGGTGCTGGGCCGCCTGCAAGCGGGCGCCGCGTCAACCCTAGACTTGGCCCAGGCCGACGCCCTGCTGCAGTCGGCACGGGCTGCCATGGCCCAGGTGCAGCGCCAGAAAGTCCTGGACGAAAGCACCCTCTTGCTGCTGATCGGGCGCCCCTTGCCCGGCGACCTGCCGCCCGCCTCAGGCCAGGGCCTTCAAGCCATTCTTCAAGAGCCCGTGCCTGCACAAGGCAGCGGGGATGCACGCCCCTTGAGCAGCTGGGCGGTGCTGCGGGCGGGCCTGCCCTCTGAGGTGCTGGCCCAGCGGCCCGACATCGGCGCGGCGGAGGCCCAGCTGCGCGCCGCGCAGGCCAATGTGGAAGCGGCCCGCCGGGCCTTCTTCCCGCGCATCTCGCTGACCGCATCCTACGGACAGGCCAGCAAGGAACTGTCGGCTCTGTTTGCCGGGGGCACCTGGGTCTGGGGCATCGCGCCGCAACTGCTGGCGCCAATCTTTGACGCCGGGCGCCTGCGCGCTGGTGTGCAGCAAGCCCAGGCCGCACAACAAGCGGCCCTGGCCCAGTACGACAAGGCGGTGCAAGTGGCGTTCAAGGAGACCAGCGATGCGCTGGCCTCTCAGGCCCTGTTGGCTGAACAGTTGTTGGCCCTGCGCCTACAGCTGCAGGCCGAATCCCAGCGCGTGGCCCTGGCGCAAGCGCGTTGGCGTCTGGGGGCATCTGCCTACGCTGAGGTTTTGGATGCACAGCGCTCGCTGTACGCCGCCCAGACCGCTGTGGTGCAGGCTGCTGCACAAGCCCTGATCAACCAGGCCAGCCTTTACAAGGCGTTGGGAGGCGGCGCTTTGTAAGCAGTTCAAAGCAGTGCCCAGGCCAGGCCAAAAGCCAATTGCGCGCCGCGCTGCTCAGACGCGGTGGGCTGAAGCCGCGGGCTCCAAGAGGGCGCGCAGGGCCTGGGCCTGATCGGCGCTGATGCGGCCGCTGGCCAAGGCCAGGCGCACGCTGCGCAGACTGATGTCGGCATACAAGCGCTGCTCCGGGGCACCCACCGCGCCCAAGGCCTGCAGGTGTTGCGCCAAGGTGCCGGTATCCCCGCGAACCACCACGCCCGCCATGCCCGGCCCCAGGCCCTGGGACTCAATGGCCCGAACGGTGCTGCGCAACAGGGGAAGCAGGGCCTGCAGGGCCTGTGTAGGCGAGACGCCCAGCCGCGCCCAATGCTGCAAGGCTTCGTCCATCAACGTGACCACCAGCGCGCCCGCGTAGTGGGCGCTGGCGTGGTACAGGGCGCGGCCACCATGCGGCAAGGCAAAGGGCCGCGCGCCGATGCGCCGCGCCAGGTCGGCAAGCCAAGCCGCGGCCTGGGGGTCTGCGGACTCCACGGCAACTGCACAGCCGGGCAAACCGACCAAAGCCGATTCCACATCGCCAAAGGTGTGCAGCGGGTGAAAGCCCGCCGCCACGCCGCCGGCGCTGACGGCGCTGGCCAGCGCGCCGAGCTCGGTGGCGCCGCTGCAATGCACCACGCACTGCCCTGCGCGCCAAGACAAGGCCTGGGCCACCGCTTGAATCTGGTCATCGTTGACGGTGATGAACACGGTGTCACACGCATCCACCACCGCCTGCGGCTGCGCCTGAACCCGCGGTGGAGGCGCCACAGTCTGCACGCCCAGGGATAAGGCCCGCGCCGAAGCTGCGCTGCGGCTGCTCACCTCGGTCACGCCAACACCGGCTTGGGCCAGGGCCCGGGCGAGGGTCTGACCTACGCGCCCCGCGCCGATGAACCCCACCCGCCCCAAAGGGGTGGCCGCAGGCCAGCCGGCGGCGTTCTGAACAATCCCATGCATGGATCAAGCTTAGCTTGAGCGGCCTGCCTCTGGGCTGCCGCAGTGCCGGTAAGCTCAAGGCCCGCCACTGGAGAGCCTATGCCCAAAGCCCCAGCCCTAAATGACTCCCCAACACATGCCGCGACGGGTCCCCACCTCGCTGAGCGAGGCCGGAGCGATCACGGGGCGCCGCCGGTTCTTCGGGTCGCCAACAATGAGGCACGGCGGCGGTTTTTGGTGCTGGCAGCAGCCACTGGTGGCGGCCTCATCGTGGCCTGCAGCCCAACAGACCCGCGCGAACCCGGACGGGCCAAGGGAGCTGCGCAGGCGGGCGTGGCACTAAACGCCTGGCTTCGCATCGCGCCCGATGGGCGCGTCACCGTGACGGTGCCCCGTGCCGAGATGGGACAAGGCGTGCACACCGCACTGGCGCAGTTGGTGGCCGAAGAACTCGAAGTGCCCTGGGCCCAAATGGCTGTGGAGCCAGCCGGCCCAGGCCGCGTCTATGCCAATACCGCACTGCTGCATGCGGTGCTGCCCTTTCAGCCCGATGACCAAGGCTGGTGGGTCCAAGCCGCACGCTGGGCCTTATCGAACAGCGCGGTGATGCTGTCGCTCAACATCACAGGAGGCTCCACAAGCGTGCGTGCGGCGTGGGAGCCCATGCGCTGGGCCGGTGCGTCTGCGCGGGAAGTGCTGCGCGCCGTGGCGGCACGCCAGTGGCAAGTCGACCTTGATCAGTGCCAAAGCGGCCAGGGTCAGGTGCAGCACCAGGGCACAGGGCGCCGCTTGGGCTACGGTGAACTCGCGGCACTTTGGGCGGCCAGGCCAATCGAGCCACGTTCGCCTCTGAGCCTGAAGCCAGCCGCCCAGTGGACCTTGATCGGCACCTCGCCCAAACGACTGGACACCCCCGAAAAATCCAGCGGCCGCGCCGCCTTTGGATCGGACCTGATGTGGCCGGGCCTCAAACGCGCCGTGTTGCGTGCCTGCCCTTATGTGCACGGCCGCTTGGTTAAGGCTGATGCGCGCCGGGCTCTGGCGGTGCCCGGTGTGCGGGCGGTCCATGAATTCCCCGACTGGCCCGTGCCCGCAGTGGCCGTGGTGGCTGACCACAGTTGGCAAGCCCTCAAGGGCGCACAGGCCCTGGTGTTGGAGTGGGATCCCGGTCTGGTTGGCGGTCTCAACACCACGGCGCAACAGCAAACCATGCAGGTCATGCTCGAAGAAGAGTCGGGCACGCGGTTTCGACACCTCGGTGATGCCGCCGCCACCATGGCCCAGGCGGCGCAAACCTTGCAAGCCCAATACCAGGTGCCGTACTTGGCGCATGCACTCATGGAGCCCCTGAATGCCACGGCTTGGCTTGAGTCGGGTCGCTTGCGGCTGCACACCGGGACCCAGTCGCCCATCCTCGCGCGCTGGCGTGCAGCGCAAATCGCCGGCTTGGACATTGAACAGGTGGAGCTGCAACTGCCGTATTTGGGAGGCGGCTTTGGCCGGCGGCTGGAGACCGACGTGGTGGAGCAGGTGACCCACCTGGCCATGAAGATGCCCGGCACCCCCGTGCACCTGTTTTGGACCCGGGAGCAAGACTTGCAGCACGATGTCTACCGTCCCGCAGCGGTGGCGCGGCTGGGTGCAGCCTTGATCACCGCGCCCGACAAGGGCGCGTCGGCCGCAGCCGCCACAGGTGTCGCACCCCGCCTGCAACTTGGCGCCCTGCAGATCAAGGTGGTCGCGCCCTCGCTGTCAGAAGGCACCACCCGACGCCTATTTCCAGGGCCGCTAACCGAAGCCATGCCCACCCTGCCGGACAAGTCCCAGATTGAAGGCGCCCACGACCTGCCCTATGCCATCGCGAATCAGTCGGTTGAACAAGTGTTGTGCCCCTCGGTGCTGCCCGTGGGCTATTGGCGCAGCGTAGGCCACTCCTACAATGCTTTTTTCACCGAATGCTTCCTTGATGAAGTGGCGCAAGCCCTGGGGCGTGACCCCTTGGCTTTGCGCGAGGAACTGTTGCAACAGCGCCCACGACACCTGGCTGTCTTGCGTGCGGCCACGCAGCAAGCCGGCTGGGGCCAGGCTTTGCCGGCGGGAAGAGCACTGGGTTTGGCCTTGCATGAATCCTTCGGTGCCATCTGCGCACAAGTGGCCGAGGTCAGCCTGCACAACGGCCAGCCGCGGGTGCACCGCATCGTGTGCGCGCTGGACGCCGGCACACTGGTGCACCCAGACACCGTGCGTGCCCAATTGGAAAGCGCCATCGTCTTCGGCTTGAGTGCGGCCTTGTGGGGCCAAGTGCCCCTGGACGGGGGCCAGGTTCAGCTGCGCGGATGGGCCGACTATCCCGTGGTGAAGATGGCCGACATGCCCCAGATCGAGACCATCCTCATGCCCAGCACCCAAGCACCGGGCGGCGTGGGCGAGCCCGGTACGCCCCCCGTGGCGCCCGCGGTGGCCAATGCGCTGGCTCGGCTGGACGGCCGGCGCCGCCGAGGCCTGCCCTTGGTGGACGCCCCCGCCCGCACGTGAACCCGGGGCCCGGATCTGCGGGCTTTTTCGCATGCGCTGATCCTGCAGCGGGCCCTATAGTTGCCGGTATTGGTCGGCTTTGCGGCGCCTGCCCGCGGGGCCCTTTACCCATCCATCCGCCTTGCAGCGGACCACCACGAGGCCCGTCCCATGACCCCATCCCCCCTTTCGCACCTACCCCAAGCGCGCTCACCCTATGCATCATGCGCCCTGCTCAGGGCTCAGCGCGGTTTAGCGGGCGCGGCCGTGGCGCTGGCCACCCTGCTGCTGCCCCTGGGCACCCAAGCACAAAGTGCCTCCCCGGCGCCTGCCGTCACCCTGCGCTGGGCCGCTCAGAACGACATCCTCACGCTGGACCCACATTCGCAGAACCACAGCACCACCTCGGCCATCCTCATGCACGCCTACGAGGGCCTGGTGCGCTACGACGCCGACCGCAAGATTGAACCGGCCCTGGCCACCAAGTGGACCTACCTCAGCCCAACCCAAGTGCGTTTCGAGTTGCGCCGCAATGTGCGCTTTCATGACGGCTCGCCCTTCACCGCTGACGATGTGGTTTTCAGCTTCAACCGCATCCGCCAGCCCCAGGGCACGATGGGCATCTACGTCACCGGTATCGCTGAAATCCGCAAGGTCGACAGCCACACGGTGGACTTCATCATGGCCGCACCCAACCCGCTGTTGCTGCGCAACATCGTGGACTTCCGCATGATGAGCAAGGCCTGGGCGGAAAAGAACAAGTCCACCGATGTGCAGAACTACAGAGCCAAGGAAGAGAACTACGCCTCGCGCAATGTCATGGGTACGGGCCCATACATGATCGCCGGCTGGGTACCCGACCAACGGGTGACGATGAAGGTCAACCCCGCCTGGTGGGACAAGCCCACCAGCAACGTGACCGATGTGGTGTACACGCCCATCAAGAGTGACCCCACCCGAGTGGCGGCGCTGATCGCCGGTGATGTGGACCTGTTGACCGATCTGCCCACACAGGATGTGGCCCGCCTGCGCCAGGACCCCAGGCTCAAGGTGGTAGACGGCCCCGAGGTGCGCACCATCTTTTTGGCGCTCGACCAATTCAGCACTGAACTCAAGTACAGCGATGTCAAGGGAAAGAATCCCTTCAAGGACAAGCGCGTGCGCGAAGCCCTGTCCATCGTTGTGGACCGCGAAGCCATCAGGCGCACCATCATGCGCGGGCTGTCGATTCCTGCGGCCATCATGGTGCCGCCTGGCGTGGAAGGTTGGAGCGCGGAGATGGACACGGTGAGTCGGCCCGACGTGGACCGCGCCAAGAAGCTGCTGGCCGAAGCGGGCTACCCCAACGGCTTTGAGTTTCAGCTCAATTGCTCGAACAACCGCTATGTCAACGACGAGGAGATCTGCCAAGCCTTGCTGCCCATGTGGGCCAAAGTCGGCTTGAAGGTGCGGCTGGTGACCGAGCCCTTTGCACAACACAGCGTTCGCTTCCAGAACTTCGACACCTCGGCCTATATGCTGGGCTGGGGGGTGGCCACATTCGATGCCCAGTACACCCTGCAAAGCATCGTGCGGACCCGCACCACCGGAGCCGACGGCAACTTCAATTTCGCCCGCGTCAGCGATCCCCAAATCGATCAACTGGTGGATGCGATGAAGACCGAGATGGATGCTGCCAAGCGCATGGCCCTCATGCGCGAGGCGCTCAAGCGCACCCGCGATGAGCACCTGCTGCTGCCGCTGCACCATCAGATGCGCCCCTGGGCCATGAAGCCCGGGGTGAGCACCCTACACCGCTCAGACGACCGGCCTGAAGCGCGCTTCACCTCGGTGCGCTGACCCCACAGCTGCGCCCTGCACGTGGGCGCTGCGTGGGCTGGCTCAAGCGCAAGGGCCGGCCCCGTGCGCCGTCCTAAAGCGTTGCCAGTGGTCAGATCATGTGCGCCCACTACGAAAACATCCGCGACCCGCGCATCATCCGAGAGCACTTCAAGGCCGAGCCTGTGCAAGCAGATGCGGCCGCCGAGGTGCGGCACGATGTCTGGCCAGGCTACCTGGGGACCTTCATTGTGCGGCCGCTCCAAGCCCGTTGGGGTGACCAGGCAGTGGCCCCACGCATCGCCTTGCCGGGCGTCTTTGGCCTGCTGCCCCACTGGGCCAAAGACGACAAGCTGGCCCGTCACACCTACAACGCCCGCAGCGAAACCGTGGCGGAAAAGCCCAGCTTTCGCCATGCCTGGCGCAAGGCCCGCCACTGCATCATTCCGGCCGCAGCCATCTATGAGCCCAACTGGCGCAGCGGCAAGGCGGTTCCCACGCGCATCACGCGCGCCGACGGGCAAGCCCTGGGCATTGCCGGCTTGTGGGACGCCTGGCGCTCACCCCAGGGGCAGTGGCTGCACAGCTACACCATGCTCACCCTCAATGCCGATGCGCATCCCTTCATGAACCAGTTTCACAAGCCCGGGGATGAAAAGCGCATGGTGGTGGTGTTGCCCGAATCCGACCATGACGCGTGGCTTCAGGCCAGCGCCTCGCAGGCCCGGGCCTTCATCCGCGAATATCCGGCCGAACAGCTGGCCAGCGATGTGATTCCAGCCCCACTGTTGTAGGTGAGCGGGCCACCGGTCTGCGGCCAACCGATCTACGCCAACAGCCTACGGCCCCAGGCTTCATGATCAAGCGCTTGAAGCCGTCGGCGTCAAAGTCCCTCGCCTGATCTGGTCGCGCTCCAGGCTCTCGAACAGCGCCCGGAAGTTGCCTTCGCCAAATCCCTGGTCCGCCTTGCGCTGGATGAACTCGAAGAAGACCGGGCCCAGCACCGGCCGGCTGAAGATCTGCAAAAGCAGCCGCCGCTCACCGCCCGCGGTGCTGCCATCCATCAAGATGCCTCGCGCCTGAATCTCGCCCACCGGCTCGCCATGGCCGGGCATGCGCTCCTCCAACATGTCGTAGTACACCTGATTCGGTGCGGTCATCATGGGAACGCCCGCCATCTGCAGCGCGTCCACCGAGGCTACGATGTCCTGGGTCAACAGCGCGATGTGTTGGATGCCCTCGCCGTTGAATTGCATCAAAAACTCTTCGATCTGACCAGACCCGCCGTGGCCCGACTCCTCATTGAGTGGAATGCGAATCAGGTTGTCGGGCGCGGTCATGGCCTTGCTGGTCAAGCCCGTGTGGGCACCCTTGATGTCGAAATAGCGAATCTCTCGGAAATTAAAGAGGCGCTCATAGAAGCCGCTCCAATATCCCATGCGCCCGCGGTACACGTTGTGGGTCAGGTGGTCGATGAGCTTCAGGCCGTGGCCGGTGGGGTGGCGGCAATCAAGCGGCTCATATTCGGGCAGGACTTCGAAATCGATGTCGTAGATGCTCTTGCCATCTTCGAAGCGATCGATGAGGTAAAGGGGTGCGCCGCCGATCCCTTTGATGGCCGGCAGGCGCAGCTCCATGGGCCCTGTGGGAACTTCCACCGGTTGCGCGCCCAAGTCCAAGGCGCGGGCATAGGCCTGGTGGGCGTCCTTCACCCGAAACGCCAGGGCGCAGGCGCTGGGCCCATGTTCGGCGGCGAAGTAGCCCGCCAAGCTTCGGGGCTCGCGGTTGACGATGAAGTTGATGTCGCCTTGGCGAAACAGCACCACGTCTTTGCTGCGGTGGTGAGCCACCCGAGAAAAGCCCATGCGCTCGAACAGCGGCTCCAGCACACCCGGCTTGGGCGAGGCGAACTCCACAAACTCAAAGCCCATCAAGCCCATCGGGTTGTCTTGTTGCGTATCCATAGAACCTCCCGCCATGGGCCGCATTGTGTAGCGAAACCAGCCGCCGACAACAGCCAGCCCTTGCACCAGCCCATCATTCGCAAGCCCTCTCACACACCCGCCGAGTCAGCCGCAGCCCCGTGTCAGATTGCGGTTACAAATACAGGCCGCGCCGCGCACTCGCCACCAGGAAATCTGTATGAGCCTGCACCTCACGCCCGAACGCTTATTGCAATTCGACCGGATCGGCGCCGTGTCGCTCAGCCCCAGCGGCACCCACGCCGTGGTCAGCCTCAGCCAGGTCGACCTGGAGCACAACCGCATGAGCTCAGCGCTGTGGCTGCTGCCGCTTGACGGCTCCGGGCAACGCCTGCTCACCACCGGCGGCCGCCAAGACGCATCGCCTGAGTTTTCACCGGATGGACGCTTCATCGCCTTCACCGCCGAGCGCGAGCACGCAGGGGTCAAAGACAGCACACCACAGCTCTACCGCATCCCGATGGACGGCGGGGAGGCGCAACGGATCAGCGAATACAAGCCCGGCGTCGGCGCGTTTCGCTGGATGCCCGATGGGCGGCATCTGGTCTTCATTTCATGGGTCTGGCCTGAACTGCGAGGCGCCAAGGCGCAGAACCGTCGGCACAGCGATTGGGCATCACGCAAGGCCACAGGCCTGCTCACGGAACAAACCCAGTACCGCTACTGGAACGCGAATCTGCCTCAGGGCCGTGTGGCCCACCTGCACCTGCTGGATGCGCACACCGGCCGCGTCACCGACCTCTTCGAAGGCACCGACTATGAACTCCCGCGCGACGAGCCCGGCCTAGCCAGCTTTAACATCAGCCCCAATGGGCAGCGCCTGTGCTTCACCCACGACCCCGCCGGCGTCAAGGCCGGGGGCCAGCGTCGGGAACTGGTCGAGCTGACCCTGCGCAGCCGTCACTTTGTGCCCATTACGCGTCTCAGCGGCTGGGACTTCAACGGCCCGCGCTACAGCCCTGATGGCCAGCACATCGCCGCCGTCGCTACACCGGTGCGGCGAACCGATACCGCTTTCGGCCATGCCTGCTTTGGCCGCTTGGCGGTGTGGCCCCTGGTGCGCAACTTCAAGCCCAGCGATGCGCGCCCTTGGCATTTAGACCCTCAGCCCCAACTGCAATGGGAAGACGACGGTGGCGCGGTGTGGTGCACCGCGGAAGACCAGGGCCGCTGCCACGCTTGGCGCCATGACCTCAAGGCAGGGCATTTCACGCAAGAGATCCCAGGCGGCTGGGTACAGGCCTTGGCGGTTCGTGGAAGCGGCCAGGCGGCTACGGTGCTCACCGCGCGGGACAGCCTTGAACACCCAGCCCGCGTCTATGCCCGCCGCACAGGGGGCGAGCGACGCCTGGAGTCCTTTAACGATGCCCGTCTCAAGGCCTTGCGCCTGGGGCGGGTTGAACAACAGGTGGTCAAGGGTGCACAGGGCGATCCGCTGCAGTTGTGGGTGGTTTATCCGCCTGGCTTCAAAGCCAGCCGCCCCCACGCCGCCTTGCAGGTCATTCATGGTGGGCCCTACAGCGCTGCAGGCGACACCTTCGGCTACCGCTGGAACCCGCATGCCTTTGCCGCCATGGGATTCGTGGTGGTGCAGGCCAACTACCACGGCTCTAGCGGCTTCGGTGAAACGTTTCGAACCAGCATCCTGGGCCGCCAGGGCAAACTGGAGCTGCAAGACCTCAAGGCCGCCAACGCGTGGATCCAAACCCAGCCCTGGGTCGACAAGGCACGCGTCTACGCCGCAGGCGCGAGCTACGGCGGCTTTCTGGTGGCGTGGATGAACGGCCACTGCAAGCCCTGGCCCAAGGGACCCATTCGCGCCTACATCTGCCATGCGGGTGTGCTCGACCGGCGGGCCACTTGGAGCGCTGATTCCTACACTCAACGCCATAAGGACCTGGGCGGTACCTATTGGGAACAGCCGCAAAGGCTGGCGTCACAAAGCCCGGTGGAATACGCCGCTCGGATGGACACTCCAACCCTCGTCATTCATGGCGCTCAGGACTTTCGCGTACCGGATCACAACGGACTGGCCCACTACAACACCCTCAAGTCACGCGGCGTGGACGCGCAACTCTTGTGGTTCCCTGATGAAGGCCACTGGGTGATGAAGCCACACAACGTGCTGCAGTGGTACACAGCGTTCGAGCAGTGGCTGCTGCGCCATGGCGCGCGCAAGAGCATCAGCCCGCACTCCTAAACGGCCAGCCGCGCCAGCATCAAGGCCCCCAAGACGCCTGCTCGCCCCGACAGGGCAGGCGCCACCAGAACCTCATGCCCCTCGGAAAGCGCTGTTTCACAGGCGCAGTAGCCGTTGAGCGATTCCCGCAGCGCCAAGCGCACTTGCTCCAACAAACCCGGCTGGTTCATGACGCCGCCACCCAAGATGATGCATTGCGGGCTCAAGGTCTGGATCAGGTTGTGGCACATGAGGGCCAAGTAGCGGGCTTGCATCTGCCACACCGGATCCTGCGGGCTGACCTGTTGGGCTGGACGCCCCAAGCGCAGGGCCAGAGCAGGGCCCGAGGCCAATCCTTCGATACAACGGTCACCGTGAAATGGGCATACCCCCTTGAAGGGCTCATCACCGGGCAGCTTGGGCACTAGCATGTGCCCGATTTCGGGATGGGCCGATCCATTCAAGAGTCGGGCATCTGCGCAGACCCCACCCCCAATACCCGTGCCCACGGTGACATAGACCACATCACGCAATCCCTGGGCCACCCCCAACTCCAACTCGGCACGCAGGGCACAGTTCACATCGGTGTCCAGCGAAACGGGCCGGCCCAGACGGTCCTGCAGGACAGACTTCAGTGCAAAACCCGTCCAGCCAGGCTTGGGCGTCTTGCCGATTCCCACGAAGCCTTGCCCAGAAGCACCGCGCCGTAACGGCCCAAAAGATCCGACCCCAAAGGCACTGACCTCACCCAGCACCTCTTGCTGTGCGGAAAAGAACCGCACGACCGAGTCAACCGTCTCTTCAGGCGAACGCGTTGGGAAGACTGCTTCGCTCAGGATGTTCAGCCGTTCATCGGCAACGGCGCACACAAACTTGGTTCCGCCGCCTTCAACACCACCCCACAGCTTCATGCCCTAAGCTCCTCAGGCTTGCCATGCCCAAGCAATATCGCGGTGCAAGTCCGGGCACCTCCCGTAGTGTGCGCACGCTCAGATACGGGGGGAGTCGTCATGCCTGGACAGCCTACGTTAGGGCCTGACGGCCGAGGCGGCCTGTGGAAACTGCCAGGTTTGCCCATGTCGCAGCACAAAGAAGTCGGCTGCAGATCCTGATGCGCGTTTGGCCAGCTCCAGCTCGCGGGGTGGCTGGTCAAGAGATTCATCGCTGAGCCCCTCGAAGGTGCCCCAGTGGACGCCCAGCGCCGCCTGGGCCTGAACATCCTTCATCACCTGCAGCGCCTCTTCTGGATTGAGGTGCGACTCCTTCATAAACCAACGCGGCTCATACGCCCCGATGGCGATGGCCGCCAAATCGATAGGGCCAATGCGGCGCCCGATGTCTTGCGTGTCGGGCGAGTAACCTAGATCACCCGAGAACCAAAAGCGAAACGTCGGATGCAGGACCGCCCAACTGCCCCACAGCGTCTGGTTGCGGTCACCAACGAACCGCGCGCTCCAGTGCTGCACAGCCAAGAAATGAAACTCCAGCGGCTGTGTGCGCCCTGGCACGGTGTGGCGCTCATCCCAATCCAGAGCGATCACATTGCGCTTGGTGCCCTCGATCACCGCACCTCGCACCTCGCGCGCAAACCAATGATGCACCCCCAACGGCACCAAGAACAACAGGCCTGGGTGGCGGTCCATCAGGGCTTGCACCGTTTTGGCGTCCAAGTGGTCAAAGTGGTTGTGCGAGATAACCACCACGTGGATGGGCGGCAGCTGCTCGAAGGGCACGCCTGGTGCCTGGTGCCGCTTCGGCCCGGCAAAACCCACAGGAGAGGCACGTGGCCCCCAGTGCGGGTCGGTCAGAACATTCACGCCATCGACCTGAAGCAACATGGTGGCGTGCCCCACCCAGGTCACACGGGTCCGGGTCTCGGCACTGTGAATCAAACTCAAGTCAGGCGCCACGCCCAGGATCGGCCCTGCTGGCGGCTTGGGCAGCCCATCGCGCAGCCGCTCCCACTGCCAGCGCAAAAACCCTTCCTTTTCGCCGTGCTCGGCGTAGCGGTTCACAAAACCTTCGGGGCGATGGTGGGGTTTGGCTGCTTGATAGTCAGGGTTGCCGCGCGGCGTGAAGTTCACGCAGGCAGCAATCATCAGGCACAACAACAGCGCACCCATCAGCACAAGGGGATGTTTCACGCGACTCATCGAGACCAACTCCAGTGGGACGATCGCACTAAACAGGGTAAACGGCAGGCCCGGCGCCAGCGTTTGAGGCAACAGCACCGACTTGAGCTTGATGTAGCCGTCGCTGCGCACTAGGCCACATGCGCCGGTTGCAGCCCAAACGCTGTATCCAGTTCATTCATGTAGGCGCCGCCGAAGCGCCCCGCTGAGGCACCTTCACCAGCCGGCGGGTGTCGTAACCCATGGCCTTGACCCGGCCCACCAAAGCGGCATAGCGCTGATCATCGAGAGTGGGCGTGCGGGCCATGATCCACACATAGTCGCGGGCGCTGCGCGCAATGATGGTCTCGGTGTATTGGGCGTCGACATGCGAGATGACGAACTCTGCCTTGATCGGCCAGACGAACTGCATACCCCAGATGGCGTTGTTGGAGCCTGGCACCATGAAGCCTGTAGGCTGCATGCGCTTGGCCGGCCCGTCAAAGCCGCCTTTATTGAAAGTAAAGGTGGTGAGAACACGGCCATCAGGTGCCAACTCATACGACTCGATGGCGTTAAAGATGTCCTTTTCCAAAAAAGTGGGAATGACGCCAATCACGTACCAAGGGCCCATGAACCGGGGAAGGTCAACCATGGGTGCGACCGGCACCGTCACCTTCTGCGGCGTGATGGCGCAGCCGGCCATGAACGACAGCAAAACGGCCGCCAACGCAGTGCGACGGGTCCGAAGTGAAGACTTGGCTTTCATGAATCAGCTCCGAGAGTACAAGGCAAAGTTTCCGTCATCGCGCACTCAATACAGCAAGAAGGGTTGACGCCGCCGCACGAAGGCCTCCACACCGGGCTCCAAGCCCAAGGCCAGCGCCCGCGGGTCCTGGCCTCGGCCCAAGGCATCAAAGGTCTGGGCATGCACCAACAGGGCCAACAGGCGATCGGGCTTCCAGTCTTGCGGATACAAGTGCCGCAAGGCGGCCGCCAATTCCAAGCCTACTCGCACCGAACGAAACTGGGAGCGATCGGTGATGATGATGTTCACCCCACCACACCATTGGCCTTTAAACACGGATGCCGTGGGTAGGAACCGAACCGGGACGAAGCGCACGCCGGGCACACCCCGCGCGTTAAGGTACTGGGCCAGCACACGCCCTTCGATATACGGGGCGCCCACCCACTCAAACGGTGTGTCCGTGCCGCGCCCCACGGACAGGTTGGTGTATTCGAGCAAGCCCACACCGGGATACAGCGTGGCTTGCGTAAGGCTGCGCATATTGGGCGATGGGTTGACCCACAGCTGCTGGGTCTCGTCAAACCACTGCGTGCGCCGCCAGTTTTCCATGGTGATCACACGCACGTCCGCGCCGATGCCCTGTTCCCGGTTGAACATCAGGGCCAGCTCGCCCATGGTCATGCCGTGGCGAACCGGCAGCGTGTGCGTGGCCACGAAACTCAGCTTGTCGGCATCGGCCAGGGGGCCCTCCACCTGCACCCCGTTGATCGGGTTGGGCCGGTCCAGCACGAACACCGGCTTGCCGGCCTTTGCCGCTTCTTCCAACACATGCTGCAGGGTAGAGATGTAGGTGTAAAAGCGCGTGCCAATGTCCTGAATGTCGAAGACCAGGGCATCGAGCGCTTGCAGCTGCTCGGGCTTGGGGCGGCGGGTTTTACCGTAGAGCGAGTAGATGGGCAAGCCTGTGCCCGCATCGACGTCATCGGCAATCTGCGCCTGGTCGAGCTCGCCCCGAATGCCATGCTCGGGTGAGAACAGCGCCACCAGCTGCGCAGGCTTGGCGTTTCTCAACACATCAATGGTCGATTGCCCAGCACGGTTGCGCCCGGTGTGGTTGGTCACCAGGCCCAGACGCAAGCCCGCCAGTGGCTTGAACCCATTGCGCTCCAACACGTCGATGCCATTGAGCACTGGAGCCGGCGCACCCCGCACCGCCGGCACGAAGGCCTCGCGCGCTTTTTCCGCCTGCAGCCGAAAGCGCGGCGTTTGCGCGGCCACTTGCGCGGCGTACTGCGCTTCAAAGGCCGCAGGGCTTGGCCGCGCAGCCGCCGCAGCTGCGCCGGGTGCTGAAGGTTGCGCAGCATGGTGGCCGGTACCGTACCTTGCAGCCACCAGCGTCATCACCTTGGCACGCAGCGCCGTCACGTCCCCCTTGCCATCAGGGTGCACCCGGTTGGATAAAAACACCACATAGGTTTGCGACACCGGATCGATCCACAGCGAGGTGCCGGTAAAGCCGGTATGCCCGAACGAGCCCAGCGGAAAGAGTTCGCCTCGGTTAGCGGAAAAGGCCGTGGCCATATCCCAGCCCAGCGCGCGCGTCCAGCCCTCTTCACTGACCACCACGGGGGCCGTCATGCGCGCGATGCTCGCGGCCGACAGCAGCCGCCTGCCTTCCAGCACGCCACCATTGAGCACCATCTGCGCAAAACGGGCCAAGTCATCAGCTGTGGAAAACAGACCTGCGTGCCCCGCCACGCCCAACATGCGGTGCGCGGTAGGGTCATGCACCTGCCCACGCAGCAGGTGTTGCCCCTGCGTCGCCGCTCGCCCAAGGCTTGCCCCCAGATCGGTTTGTTGGCCGCGCACGCGCTCGGTGGGCGCCAAGCGGGCCAGGGCTGGCTCATCCCAAGCCGGGCCTGGAGTGTCCAAGCGCCGATATGCACTGTCGCGCATGCCCAGGGGCGTGGCAATCTCTTGCACAAAGAACTGGTCGAGCCGGCGGCCACTGACCCGTTCGATGATTTCACCCAACACGATGAACCCGATGTCGGAATACACGAACTTCGAGCCAGGGGCGTGGGCCAGCGGCTCAGCGGCCAGCGCGCGGAGCAGGCCGTCTCGGCCTGCCCAAGCCTGCTTGAGGTCCAAGCTCGGCGCGTACCCTGCCACATGGGTCAGCAGCTGCAGCACCGTCACCCGCTTGGCCGATTCGTGTTGCACTTCGGGAATCCAGCGCCCCACAGTGTCGACCAGGCGCAACTCGCCCCGCTCCACCAGCATCATCGTGGCGGTGGCGGTGGCCACCACCTTGGTGAGGCTGGCCACATCGAATACCGTATCGGGCGTCATCCCTTCAGCACGGGGCACGATGGCGCGCTGCCCGATGGCTTGGCGGTACACCACACGCCCACGGTGGCCCACCAACACCACGGCGCCGGGCAGCTTGCCAGCCTGAACCTCCGCTTGAACCAAAGCTTGCAGCCGCTGCGCCAAATCAGCTTGGGCTGCAGAAGGCTGTGCCAAAACCCATGAACTGGCCATGCAGGCCAGCAGCGCCATCAGCGTTCGAAACAGTCCAAGGGAGCGGGGCACCGGATTCTCCAAATGCAGCAAGACCAGACGACGTCGCCCAACCGGCGGGAACCGCTGGGATCCCCATTGAGCTAGCGTGTGTGAGCCTATACCTCGAAGCTCACACCCTGAGCCAGCGGCAAGGATAGCCCACGGTTGATGGTGTTGGTGGCGCGGCGCATGTACTGCTTCCAAGCGTCTGAGCCCGACTCTCGGCCACCGCCCGTATCCTTATCGCCGCCGAAGGCCCCGCCGATCTCCGCGCCTGAGGTCCCGAGGTTCACATTGGCGATACCGCAGTCTGATCCCACGGCACTCAAAAAGGTTTCTGCCTCAAGCAAATCACGGGTGAAGACAGCCGACGACAGCCCCTGCGGGACCGCGTTGTTCATGTCAATGGCTTGCGCAAGCGTTCGCCAGCACATCACGTACAAAATGGGCGCGAAGGTCTCTTCGCACACGATGGCCGATTGCTGCGGCATCTTCACGATCGCCGGCTGGACGTAGACGCCCTGTGGCGGTTCGGTCTGTCGCAAGCGGGTACCCCCAAACACCACCTCGCCCCCCTGCTCACGTGCGTGCTGCAAGGCGCGGTCCATGGCCCGGTAGGCCGACTCATCAATCAAAGGCCCCATGAGCACACCGTCTTCGCGCGGGTCGCCGATGCGCAAGGAAGCGTAGGCCTTGACCAAGCGCTGAAGCAGCGCCTCTTGCTGAGACTCGTGCACCAGTAGGCGCCGTGTGGTGGTGCAGCGCTGGCCAGCGGTACCCACCGCGCCAAATACGATGCCGCGCACCGCCAAGTTCAGGTCGGCCGTCTGGCCCACCACAACGGCATTGTTGCCCCCCAACTCCAGCAGGCAGCGCCCGAAGCGCTGCGCCACCACCGGGGCTACCGCACGGCCCATGCGGGTACTGCCGGTGGCCGACACCAAGGCCACCCGCGGGTCAGACGCCAAAGCAGCGCCCAACTCGGCGCCGCCCTGCAGCAGCAAACACAGATCCCGGGTGAGAGGCCCCTCACCGGCCGCGGTGTGATCGGCATCAAACTGCGCGCAGCAACGCTCCCACAACCCCTGCACGGCCAGCGCGCACAACGAAGCCTTCTCGGAGGGCTTCCACACGACGGGGTTGCCGCATACG
>SXGQ01430823.1_pt1 | contig 17698 bp, 17 predicted proteins | sample 3178371 | NCBI WGS metagenome assembly SXGQ01 (sample SAMN11356859, study PRJNA531348) | freshwater metagenome | isolation source: freshwater sample F1-20 | place: China: Fuxian Lake, Yuxi | collected 2017-12-25 | reverse complement strand
GACATCGACCGCATCCGGCGGCGCACGCCGCGCGGCATCGCCCGGTCGGTGAAGCGCCGTCGCCACCGCGCCCTGCGCGACCTCACGGGTCACGACCCCTGGGACAACGTGCCGGACCTCCTCGAGACCACCTGGCGCCGCGGGCTGCGGTCCACGGTGTTCCTCATCGGCCGCAACCAGCACCGGCTCGACGGCACCCCGAGGCGCACCTACGAGCGCGAGCGTCGCAACCTGGCCGCCGCGGTGCACGCGGCGGGCTCGGAGGTGGCGCTGCACGGCGCCTTCGCATCATCGGAGTCGCTGGAGGCCCTCGAGGACGAGCTGGCGGTGCTGCGTGCCGAGGCAGGGCCCGTGCAGGGCGTGCGCTTCCACTACCTGAGGTTCCGGTACCACGACACCCCGCTGCGCGTGGAGGCCGCGGGGCTCGCCTACGACGCCAGCCTGGGCTTCAGCGAGCGGCCCGGGTTCGCGGCGGGCTATGCCCGCCCATTCCGCCCATGGATCGTGGGCGAAGAGCGCGAGGCGCGCATCACGCTGGTGCCCCTCGCCGTGATGGACACCACGCTGCACTCGCATCTGGGCCTCGGGCCCGACGAGGCCCGCGAGCGGGCCCTGCGCGTGCTGGGTGCCGTGCGCCGCGCGGGCGGGGCCGCGGCGCTGCTGTGGCACAACACCTACCTGGCCGACGAGCGCGCGCCGGGCTACGACCGCCTGTGGGAGGACCTGCTCGACGACCTCCAGGAGCGCGGCGCGTCGCTCGGCCCCATCGACCCGCCGCAGGCACCCGGCGGCGCCCGCCTGGATGGCCGGCGCATCGTGCACCTCACCACCGTGCACCGGCCCCGTGACGTGCGCATCTTCCACAAGGAGGCCCGCGCCCTGGCCGCTGCGGGCGCGAGCTCGTCGGTGCTCGGGCTCGAGCACCCGGTGCCGCGCTCGCGCCGTGCCGCCGCGGGCTGGGAGCTCGTGCGGCGCGCCACCGCGCTGGACGCCGACGCCTACCACGTGCACGACCCCGAGCTGCTGCCCCAGGCGCTGTGGCTGCAGCGCACCACCGGGCGCCCGGTCATCTACGACGCCCACGAGTACCTCGGCGAGACCACGCGCACCAAGCGATGGATACCCGGTCCCCTCAGGCGTCCTGCCGCGGCCATCGCCGCCGGCGCCGAGAAGGCGGCCGGGCGCAGGCTCGGCGGCGTGGTGACGGCCAACGAGGATCTCGCCGCGCGCTTCGCCGCTGCCGGGTGCCGATCCGTGAGCGTGGCCAACAGCCCGTTCGCATCGGAGTTCGCGGCGGCCGGCGAGCCCGAGGGCAACATCGTGCTCTACGTCGGTGGCCTCGGGCCGCTGCGCGGGCTGCCGCTCATGCTCGAGGCCTTCCCGCAGGTGGGCGTGCCCGGTGCCCGGCTGCTGCTCGCGGGTCCGGGCGACCCCGGCGAGCTGCCGCCCGGGGTGGAATACCTGGGGGTGGTCGACCACTCGGAGGTGCCGGGGCTGCTCGAGCGGGCATCGGTGGCGTGGATTCCCCTGCGCCGCCACGGCAACTACGACCGCGCCGTGCCCACCAAGCTCGTGGAGGCCATGGCGATGGGGCGCCCCGTGGTGGCCAGCGACCTGCCGCGCATGGCGGCCATCGTGCGCTCCACCGGCTGCGGCATCGTGGTGTCGCACGACGACCCGGCCGCCCACGCGGCCGCCATCCGCGAGCTGCTGGAGAACCCCGCCCTGGCGCGCGAGATGGGCGAGGCGGGGCGCCGGGCGTTCCTCGAGGGACTCACGTTCGAGCGCGAGGCGCGCGCCCTCACGTCGTTCTACTCCGAGGTGCTCGGCTGATGGCCCGGGTGCTCTACGTGTCGCAGTACTTCGTGAGCGGCGACCAACCCGGTGGCGTGCGCCACTGGCAGCACTGCCGCGCGCTGGCCCGCGCCGGCCACGACGTGACGGTGGTGACCTCGTACGTGCAGCACAAGGAGCGCACGATCCCCGAGGAGTACCGGGGCCGGCGCATCGTGCGCACCGAGGAGGACGGCCTCGACGTGGTGCGCACCTACTCCACGCCGGGCTACGGACGCGACCTGCGCTCGCGGCTGTCGAACTACGGCACGTTTGCGCTCTGGTCGCTCATCGCCGAGCTGCGCCTGCCGCGGCCCGACGTGGTGGTGGCGTCCTCGCCCTCGCTGCCGGCGGCCGCGGCCGCGGCCGGGGTGGCGAAGGGCCGCAGGTCGCGGTTCCTGCTCGAGGTGCGCGACCTCTGGCCCGACTCCGCGGTGGCGATGGGACTGGTCACCAACCCGCGCGTCATCGGCGCCGCGCGGCGCATGGAGCACTACTGCTACCGGCGCGCCGACCGCATCGTGGCGCTCACCGAGGGCATCCGCGAGGGCGTGGTGGCGTCGGGCGTGGTGCCCGCGGGCCGGGTGAGCCTCATCACCAACGGCGTCGACCTCGACGTGGTCCCCGACCCCACCCACCCCGCGGAGCTGCCGGTGCCCGACGACGCCTTCGTGGCGATGTTCGTGGGGGCGCACGGCACCTACTCGTCGCTCGAGACCGTGCTGCAGGCCGCCGACATCCTTCGCGATGAGCCCCGCATACGGGTGGTGCTGGTGGGCGGCGGCGACCGCAAGCCCGCGCTGGTGGAGATGGCCGGTTCGCTCGACCTTCCGAACGTCACCTTCGTCGACCCCGTGCCGAAGCGCCAGGTGCCGGCGTATCTGGCGCGCGCCGACCTCTGCCTGCTGCCGTACCAGGACCGTGAGCTCTTCGCGGGAGCCCTTCCCAACAAGGTGTTCGACTACCTGGCGGCGTCGCGGCCCATCCTGGCGGCCGCCCCCACGGGCGAGCTCACGCGCCTCGTGGACCACGCCGCATGCGGCTGGAATGTGTCGCCGGAGGACCCCCGGGCAATGGCCGATGCCATCCGCAGGGCGGCGTCCGACCCCTCCGGGGCCCGCGCGCGCGGCGAGGCCGGGCGGGAATACGCCCTCGAGCACTACGACCGGGCGGCCCTCGCGGCCCGCTTCGTGGCGCTGGTGGACGACCTCGCGGCGGGTGCCAGGTGACACCGGGCGCCCACCCGCTCCGCTACCGTGGGGCGGACGTGCAGGACACCGTGCCCGACACCGAGGCCGGCGCGCCCCCGCGGACGCAGCCGGTTGGCGGCGCCGCCAAGCGCGCCTTCGACCTCGCAGTGGCGATCCCCGCCACCATCGTGCTCGCCCCCGTGATGGCGGGGCTGGCCGCATGGGTGCGCATCGACTCGCCCGGGCCCGCGGTGTTCCGCCAGAAGCGCGCCGGCGCGTTCGGGCGGCCCTTCACCTGCTTCAAGTTCCGCTCGATGGTGGATGGCGCCGAGGGCAAGGGCGCCGGGCTCAAGGTGACCGAGGACGACGACCGCATCACCCGCGCCGGGCGCGTGCTGCGGCGCCTCTCGCTCGACGAGCTGCCGCAGCTCATCAACGTGATCCGCGGTGACATGAGCATCGTGGGGCCCCGGCCCACCGTGCCCGCGCAGATCGCCCACTACGACGCCGTGCAGCGACGGCGGCTGCTCGCACGGCCCGGGATGACCGGCCTCGCGCAGGTGCGCGGGCGCGCGAGCATCCCATGGTCGCAGCGCATCGCGCTCGACGTCGAGTACGTCGACACGTGGTCGATGGGCCTCGACCTGCGCATCATCGCCGATACCGTGCGCGTGGTGCTGAGGGGCGAGGGCCAGTACCGCGGCGAGCAGGGCGGGTTCGACCTGGCGGGGCCGTCCGGTGGCTGACCAGCCATCGGTGCTGCTCACGTGCGCGGGCCAGCGCGTGGACATCGTGCGCGCCTTCCGCGATGCCCTCGCCCGCCGTGGCGAGGGCGGCCGCGTGGTGGTGAGCGACCTCGACCCGCTCTCGCCCTCGCTGGTGTCCGCCGACGTGGTGGTGGAGCTCCCGGCCGTGGATGATCCGGGCTACGGCCAGGCCGTGGCCGACGTGGTGGCAGCCCACGGCGTGGGCGCCGTGCTGCCGCTCACCGACCTCGACCCGGTCATCCTCGCCCAGGCCGCCCCGCTCGTGCGCGATGCGGGCGGGCAGGTGTTCCTGCCGTCGCCCGAGGTGGCGGCGGCCTGCCAGGACAAGTGGCTGTGCCACGAGATCCTCGAGGGCGCGGGGCTTCCGTCTCCCCCCACGTGGCCCGTGGACGGCACCGACCGCGACGCCCTTCCCTACCCGATGATGATCAAGCCGCGCATCGGGTTCGCCGGCCGGTGGATCCACCGCTGCGACGACCGCGAGGAGCTCGACTTCTTCCTCTCGCGCACGCCGGTGGCCAGCGTGCTGCAGCAGGCCCTGCCCGGTGAGGAGTTCAGCATCGACTGCCTGGCGTCGCTCGACGGGCGCGCCATCGGGGCGATCCCGCGCGCGATGTACCAGAGCAAGGGCGGCGAGCAGATCAAGGGCGAGAGCCTCGACGACCCGCAGCTGGTGGACCTCGCCGCCGCGGTCATCGAGGGCATCGGCCTCGTGGGCCCCTGCACGATCCAGTGCTTCCGCGAGGATGGCCGCATCCTGGGCGTGACCGACATCAACACGCGCTTCGGCGGCGGGTTCCCGCTGCCCCTCGCAGCGGGTGGCGACTATCCCTTCCTCATCCTTGCGATGGCCGCCGGGGAGGACGTCGCGCCCCGACTCGGAACACACAGGGCGGGCGTCGTGATGACACGCTTCCTGTCGGAGCACATCCTCGTGCGCGACGGGGACGGGCTCACGGCAATGGATGGCCACGAAGAGGCGGTGAGCGGTGGCATCTGAGCGCGAGATCACCCTGGGGGATGTCTGGCGCGCCATCTGGCGCGGTAAGTGGATCGTGGTGGGCACCACCGTGCTGGCCGCGCTCATCGCGTTCGCCTTCACCTTCACGGCCGACACCACCTACACCGCGTCGGCGAAGGTGTACCTGGGACAGGCCACCACCATGATGGGCAACCTGGCCTCCACGCCCGGCACCAACCCGCTCACGGCCGCCACGATGCTGCAGGGCGACGCCGTGGTGGCGGCGGTGGCGACGGAGACCGGCCTCACGCCGTCCACGGTGCGCGCGCGCACCGACATCGCCGTGCCGCGCGCGCCCGGGACCGTGACCACCAACCAGCCGGCCATCGCCACCATCACGGCCACCACGGCCGAGCGCGAGGGCGCCATCACCCTCGCCAACGCCTACGCCAAGGCGGCGCTCGCCGGGGCCAGCGGCGGGTACGACGCCGTGAGCACCACGCTCGAGCGCCAGGTGCGCCAGCTTCGCGCCGAGGAGATCCGCCTCGTCGCCGCCGCGCGCCGCCAGCCCACCACTGACCTGCTCACGCAGATCAACGACGTGCGCGAGGTGCTCACCACCTCGGAGCTCCAGCTGGCGCGCGTGCAGCAGATCGAGGCACCCGCCATCGTCACCCTCGCCACCGGCGCGGCGTCGTCGGGCAGCACCACCAACCGGGCGCGCACCACGATCCTCGGCGCGGTCATCGGGTTCCTCATCGGCATCGTCATCGCGCTGGCCATCAGCGGCGGCATCCGCCGCGAGCCCGGCGCCGCGTAGCCGGGCGGCGCCCGCGTGAGGCTCATCCCGCGCTCGCAGAAGGCCGTCGCCTGGACCATCTCCGGTGTCTTCCTGGCCATCGCGCTGCTGCTGGTGGCGTACACCGTGGTGAGCGGGGGCCTTGACGACGGCGACCAGCTGGGCACGGCCGCGGGCTTCGAGGAGGCCCAGCGGCCCACCGGCGCGCTCGGCACCGACCGCTGGCCCGAGTACGGCTACGACGCCCAGCGCACCCGCGCCAACCCCGACCTCGACCTGCCCCCGCCCTACCGGCAGGCGTGGAAGCAGGACCTCGGATCGCTGCTGGAGTTCCCGCCGGTGGTCAACGACGGACGCCTGTTCGTGGGCACCAACAAGCGGCGTGCATATGCGCTCGACGTGGACACCGGCAAGGTGCTCTGGTGGCGCAAGCTCACGGGGCGGTCCGCGGCATCGCCCGCCATCGCGGGCGACCTGGTGCTCTTCACCACCATCAACGGCTACGTCGAGGCCATGCACCAGGACGACTCCCAGATCGCCTGGCGCCGCGACGTGGGCACCTCCACCGAGTCGTCGCCGCTCATCATCGGCAACCGGGCGTACGTGGGCACGCTCGGCGGCCTGGTGCTCTGCATGGACGTGCGCACCGGCAAGCTCATCTGGACCGCCCGCGCCACGGGCGAGGTGAAGTCGAGCCTCACGCAGTCGGGCCGGCAGGTGATCGTGGGCGACTACGGCGGGCGCATCACGTCGTTCTCGGCCAAGACCGGGCGCATCCGGTGGCGCACCACCAGCCCCGGGCGCCTCCTCGCCGGCGCGGGCACCTTCTACGGGAATCCCGCCGTGGCCTACGGGCGCATCTACGCCAGCAACGTGAACCGACGCATCATCTCGCTCAACTCGCGTGATGGCTCGATCGCCTGGGTGCGCGTGGTGGGCGACTGGGCCTACTCGAGCCCCGCGGTGAGCGACGAGACGGTGTACGTGGGCTCCTACGACAAGAAGCTCTACGCGCTCGATGCCGTCACCGGCGGGGTGCGCTGGACCTTCGACGCCGGCGAGCGCATCGCGGGTTCGGCCACCGTGATCGGCGACCTCGTGTGGTTCTCCACCATCGCGCGGCGCCCGAGTGACGGCCGCACCTTCGCGCTCGACGCCCGCACGGGCGAGCGGGTGTTCACCTTCCCCGACGGCCGGTACACGCCGGCCGTGGGGATCGACGGCATGCTGCTGATCACGGGCGTGCGCACGGTCTACGGGATGAAGCCGACGGGATGAGCATCCGGCAGGTCGCCCGCGCGGCCGCCGTCGTCGCGCTCTTCGGGATCCTCTCCCGGATCCTGGGCTTCGTGCGCGAGATCGTGCTCGCGGGCGTGTACGGCGCCACGGCCGACACCGACGCGCTGGTCAACGCCCTCTTCGTGGTCAACACCGTAGCGGCGGTGCTGCTCTACGTGCTGACCACGCTGATGATCCCCATCTTCCAGCAGGAGCGCGAGCAGAACGGCGCGGCCAGCGCGTGGAGCCTGCTCTGGGCCATCGCCGGCTGGATCGGCATGGCCCTCGTGGTGATCACCGGCCTCGTCGCGATCTTCCCCGAGTTCTTCATCTGGTTCTTCGACATGGGGCCCGAGCGCGCCGCCATCGCGTCGGAGCTCCTGCGCGTGATGGCACCTGCGCTCATGCTGCAGGGCTTCTCCGCGATGTTCACCGCGATCCTTCAGGTGCACGGCCGCTTCGCCGGCCCCGCCGCCGTGGGCGTGGCGTTCAACGCGGGAATCCTCGTGGGCGTCATCCTCGGTGCGGGCGCCCTGGGCATCACCGCCGCCGCCTGGGGCGTCACCCTCGGCGCCGTGCTGCAGGTGGCGCTGCAGCTGCCGCAGTTCATCCGCGAGTCGAAGGCCGGAGGCGGCCTGAAGGTGGCGTTCTCGCACCCCCGCCTCGGCTCGGTGGCCGTGCTGGCCATCCCGGTGGCGGCGGCGTCGCTGCTGCAGCAGGTGAACTCCTTCACCGACAAGCTCTTCGCCTCGTCGCTCGAGGCCGGCCGCAACGCGGCCCTGTCATTCGCCAATGCCCTCGGCTCCGCACCGCGCACCGTGCTGCTCTTTCCCCTGCTCACACCGCTGTTCCCGCTCATCGCGCGCTTCTTCGCCGAGTCGCGCAAGAACGAGGGCGTCGACGCCTTTCGCCGGGCCGCGGGCATCCTCGCCCTGGTGTCGATCCCCCTGTCGCTCCTCATGTTCATCGGCGCCGGCGAGATCGCCCAGGTGGCGTTCGGCCGCGGCAAGTGCGACTCCGCCTGCGTGTCGGAGATCTCCGCCCCCCTGGCCTTCTATGGCATCGCGGTGTGGGGCAACTTCATCGGCTACCTGCTCAACCGCACCCTCTCGGCGGGCAACCACGCCCGGGAGATCATGGTGGCCACGATCTTCACCGTGGTGCTCACCATCGGGCTCGACCTGATCCTGCTCGGTCCGCTCGAGCAGGCCGGGCTCGCCCTCGCCAGCGCCATCGCCGTGTACGTGAACACCGGCATCACCCTGTGGTTCCTGCGCCGCCGCACCCCGCAGCTGTCCCTGCGCATGCTCGCGCGCCAGCAGGGGCGCGTGCTGGTCGCCGGAATCATCGCCGGGGCCATCGCCCTCATCCCGGCGTTCCTCATGCCGGCGAACACCGGCACCTTCTGGGGCGCCTTCGCGTGGCTGGCGGTCGTGTCGTTCGTGGGCGGCGCGGTGTTCGTGCTGCTGGCGCGGGTGCTCGCCCCGCGTGAGTTCGCCGACGCCCGGACCTCGCTCAGCAACCTGTCGTTCTCGCGCCGCCGATGACCACGCGGGCACCCGACCCCCTGGCACGACGCGAGCCGATCGCGGGTCGGGCCGCGAGGCGCATAGGTCGGGCCGCCCGGGACATCCGCCTGCTCACCGCACTGGCAGTGGCCGGGCTCATGGCCATCGGGGCCGCCATCCGGTGGTGGGCGCTCGGCGGCCTCGAGTTCGCGCTGGGCTCGGACGACGCCCGCTACGTGGCAGCGGCGAAGAACCTCGCCAACGGGTTCCTCCCCGACGGCGAGGCCGAATGGTTCGGGGCGCGGGCCGCGTTCCTGTGGCCAGTGGCCCTGGTGTTCCGCATCGCGGGCGCGGACGACTACCGGGCCATCGCGTGGCCCCTCGCATGCTCGGTGCTGTGCATCCTCGCCACCTTCCTGGTCGCACGCGAGCTCGTGGGCAGGCGCCCTGCGCTGGTGGCCGCGGGCATCGTGGCCGTGGCCCCCGTGGAGGTGCTCTGGGCCACGCGACTGCGCCCCGACGCGGTGATGCCGCTGTTCATCGCGCTCGCCGCATGGGCCGCCCTGCGCGCGAACCGCGGCAGCAGCGAGAGGAGCACCTGGCTGTGGCTCGGCGGCGCCGGGCTGGCGATCGGCGCCGCGTGGTCCGCGCGCGAGACCGCCCTGGTGATGATCCCCGTCATCGCGCTCGCGGCCTGGCCGGCGCTTCGCGCGTCGTGGCGCCGCGCATGGGCCTTCGTGGCCGGGCTGGCGATCATCCCCGTGTCCCTGGTGATCGTTTTCGCGTTCGATGGCAGGCCCCTCTGGCCGCTCACGGCCACGGCCGACGCCGGGTCGTTCCGCTCGCCGGCCGACGGATGGAGCGCCACCACCGCATACGTGGCGCAGCTCGTGGAGGGCGTGCTCGATCCGCGCTCGCCGCTGTTCCTCGCGCTCCCGCTGCTGCTCATCGCGGCGGGGGTGGCCATCGCGCGTCGCACGCGCGCAGTGGTGCTTCCCGCGGCGTGGCTCGCCTGGGGCTTCCTCTACCTCGAGGTGGGGACCCTGCTCAGCGTCGACAAGCCCGTGAGGTTCCTCACCCTGCTCACGGTGCCCGCAGCGCTGCTCATCGCCATCGCACTTGACGGGCGCCTCAGTCCCCTCCTCGTGCCCGCCGTGGCCGTGGCGGCGGTGCTGGCGGTGCAACCGCGCATCGATTCCGGCAACCGCGGCGCCAACGTCGTGCTCGCCTCATCCGTGGCCGCCACCCTGCGCGACCTGCCGCCCGGTCCCGTGCTCACGGCCGACTACACGTGGTGGGCCAAGCTCAACGCGTACCTGGCGCGCGAACGCCTGCCGATCAGGCGCGACATCGACCCGGCATTCCTCGACGAAGCCGGGCGTGCCCGGGCGCGCACGCTCGACCGCCTTCCCGACCCGGATGACTACCGCGGCGGCTACGTGGTGACCGGCCCGGTACGGCGCACCGCGGGGTGGCCGACGAACTGGGGCGTCGCCGAGGCCGCGATCCGCGAGGCCATCGCCGATGCCGACCTGCAGCGCGTGGCGCGGGTCGGGCGCGCCACGATCTGGCGGTGGACGCCCTGACCGGTCGCGTATCGTGCACCCCCATGAGGGCGGCGATCGTCATACCCGCGCGCGACGAGGCCATCGCGATCGATGCCGTCGTGCGCGGAGCGCGTCAGGCGATGCCCGCCGCGCGCGTGATCGTGGTCGACGACGCCTCGCATGACTGCACCGCGGACTGTGCGGCGGCCGCCGGGGCGGACGTGCTGCGGCTGCCCGCCCACGCCGGCTATGCCGGTGCCCTTCAGGCCGGCTACCGCGAGGCGCTCGACGAGCCGGTGGATCTCGTGCTGCAGATGGACGGGGACGGCCAGCACCGCGCGCCCGACCTCCCTCGCCTCGCCGACGCGCTCGACGGATGCGACCTGGTGCTGGGATCGCGCTTCCTGGGCCCTTCACCCGGCTACCGCATCCCGGGGTTGCGCCGCGCCGGAATGGCCGCGTGCCGGTGGATGGCCCGCGAGGTGGGTGGACTCGGCCTCACCGATCCGACCTCCGGCCTGCGCGCGCTGCGGCCCTCGATCGCCGCGCGCATCGCGGACGATGGCTTTCCCGCGGGCCTCACCGAGACGAGCCTGCTGATCGACCTGCACAGGGCCGGTTTTCGCATCACGGAGATCCCCGTGCTCATGCGGGCATCGCGCGGGCGCTCCATGCACGCCGGGGTCGCAGGCGCGGCGCACTTCGCGCGCATTTCGTGGGTGGTGCTGGGCCAGGCGGCCAGCCGCGGGGATGCCCCGCGCGCAGCCGATCCCGCCCCGGCGCCCGCCGCGCGCACCTGACCCACCCGCGGCGGCAGTCACGGCGGAACGCCTTGTAAGGAGATTGTGTGTGATTCCCGCGCTGAGCGGGTCTTTCGCTGCTGATCCGTCATAGTCGGCACGTGAGCAATCGGTCCCTCCGCATCTCCGCGGCCACTGCCGCGTCCGGTGCCATCCTCCTCGTGGCCTCGGGCATCGCCCTCGGGGCACCCGCCACGCAGGCCGCGGCCGGCCAGGCCCAGCCTGCCGCCGGCGCCGATCGGGCCTCCCTGGCCCAGAACAACGGTCGCGGCAATGGCGGTAACGGGGGAAATGGCAACAACGGCGGCCGCGGCAATGGGGGCAATGGCGGAGCGGGCGGCTCCAACGGCGGCGGTCGCCCGGCGCCAAACCCGATCATCACCCCGCCCTCAGCACCCGCAACGCCCGTGGCGCCACCGGTCATCGTCCGGCCGCCCACCGCGCCAGCGCCCGGACCCAGCACGAGCCCCGGCGGCAACGGCAACGGCAACGGGAGCGGGAGCCCGGGCAACCGCCCGTCCAACCCGTCGTCCGGGGGAAGCAGCGGGGGGAGTGGTGCCGGCTCGCGCCCCATCACCCCGGCAGCGGGCAGCGGTACCGGCGGAGGCTCCTCGGGCGGCAACTCCGGTTCGCGCAACGCCGCACCCGCCACTGGTGGTGGGTCCCCGGCAAGCGCGGGCGCCATCGCCGCGCCGGCAGTTCCCCGGGGCATGCCCACCCGAGGACTCAGCGCCGGGTCCGGTCCCGTGGCCGTCATGGTGTACATGGACCTCTCCCACCCCGCGGACGCCGCCACCTACCTGAGCGTCACCACGCGCCTGCTGTCCCGCGTGGCATCGGATCGGTCGGCCACCCTCACCTTCAGCCCAATCATCATGGGCAGCGACTCCAACAGCATGGAGGCCGCCCTGGCCATCCTCGCCGGGGCGAACCAGAACAAGACGTGGTGCGTCACCGCCCAGGTGGCCACGCTGCGCAGCACGCGCGGGGGCGACTGGATCAACCGCACGGCGCTTCGCTCCATCGCCCGCTCCTGCGGAATCTCCAGCGCGCGCTTCGTGCGCGACGCCACGGGCAACCGCCTCTACCCGCGCCTCAACGCCATCCGCCAGCAGGCGCAGGCCGATGGCGTGGGGGCGACGCCCTCATACGTGGTGAAGGGCGGCAGCGGGTCGCAGACGGTCGCGAACCCGGGCAGCGCCGACGCCGTCGTCGCGGCGATCTCGGGCAACAGCTGATTCACCGCACCTGCGGCCTGCACTAGCCTTCCCGGCCATGCCCACCTCACTCGTCACCGGCGGGGCCGGATTCCTCGGCTCCCACCTCTGCGACCGCCTCCTGTCGGATGGCCACCGCGTGATCTGCGTCGACAACCTCGACACCGGCACGCTCGAGAACATCGAGCACATCCGGTCGGGCGACTTCGTGTTCCTCGAGCACGACATGACGCGCCACCTGGACATCGGCGAGCCCCTTGACGAGGTGTTCCACCTGGCGTCGCCCGCCAGCCCCATCGACTACCTGCGCCTGCCACTGCACACCCTGAAGGTGGGCTCGTACGGCACGCACAACGCGCTGGGCCTGGCGAAGAAGCACCGCGCGAGGTTCCTGCTGGCATCCACGAGCGAGGTGTACGGCGACCCGCAGGTGCACCCGCAGCGCGAGGACTACTGGGGCCACGTGAACCCCATCGGGCCGCGCGGGGTGTACGACGAGGCCAAGCGCTACGCCGAGGCGCTCACCATGGCCTACCACCGCCAGCAGGGCGTGGACACCCACATCGTGCGCATCTTCAACACCGACGGCCCGCGCATGCGGCCCAAGGATGGCCGTGCCATCCCCACGTTCCTGCGCCAGGCCAGCGAGGGCGCGCCCCTCACCGTGTTCGGCGACGGCAGCCAGACGCGGTCGTTCTGCTTCGTCACCGACCTCATCGAGGGCCTCGTGCGGCTGATCCGCAGCGATGAGCACGACCCGGTGAACATCGGCAATCCGGAGGAGTACACGATCCTCCAGCTGGCCGAGGCCGTGCTCGAGGCCACCGGATCCCCCTCGGAGATCGTCTACGAGGCGCTTCCGCAGGACGACCCCACGGTGCGCCAGCCCGACATCACGCGTGCACGGGGCATCCTCGGGTGGGAGCCGACCATCGGCCTGGCCGACGGCCTGCGCATGACGATCCAGGGCACCACCGCCACCAGCGCCGCCCGGGCCTAGCCCGCCCATGGCCGGCCCCGCCGTGCTCGCGCAAGGCCTCCGCAAGGCCTACGGATCGCGCGTGGCGGTCGACGGCATCAGCCTCGAGGTGCGGCGCGGCGAGTGCTTCGGGTTCCTGGGGCCCAACGGGGCCGGCAAGACCACCACCATGCGCATGCTGGCGTGCCTCTCCGAGCGCGACGCCGGCGAGCTCGCGGTGCTGGGCATCGACCCTGATGGCGATCCGCGCGCGCTGAAGGCCCGGCTCGGCGTGGTGCCGCAGGAGGTCAACCTCGACCTCGAGCTCACCGTGCTCGAGAACATGCTCGTATACGCGCGCTACTTCGGCATCAAGGCGGGCCCCGCACGCGAGCGGGCGATGGAGCTGCTGCGCTTCGTCGACCTGCACGAGCGGGCCGACGACACCGTGGTGAAGCTCTCGGGTGGCATGCAGCGCCGGCTGCAGATCGCGCGGGCGCTCATCAACGACCCCGAGATGATCCTGCTCGACGAGCCCACAACCGGGCTCGACCCCCAGGCGCGGCGCATGGTGTGGGAGCGACTGCGCGACCTGCGCGCCGGGGGCACATCCGTGGTGATCACCACGCACTACATGGACGAGGCCGAGCGCCTCTGCGATCGCATCGTGGTCATCGACCACGGCCGGGTGGTGCGCGAGGGGGCGCCCGCCGCGCTGGTGCGCGAGGAGGTCGGGGCAGAGGTGCTCGAGCTGCGAACGGAGCCGCCGGGCGCGGCGGCGCTTGCCGCCGCGATCAGCCCAAGCCACCTGGTGGAGGGCGAGATCGTGATGGCCTTCGGCGACAGCGCCCACGACATGCGCGCGCGCGCCGACGGCGCCGGGACCCCCTACGAGATGGTGGCCGAGCGACGCGCCACGCTCGAGGACCTCTTCATCGTGCTCACCGGGCACTCCCTGCGCGAGGACTCGCCGGACTGACCCCCGCGCCGGGCACGGTGCCAATGGCGCGGGCGCTGGGGCCGGTGCCGGGTTCGGGACCGGCACCGGTGCCGAGCTGGGGACCGCCCAGCATCAGCTCAGGCGGCGGCGTCCCGACCGAGCCACTCGGCCGTCACCAGCAGGTCGCGCTCCACCAGTTCATGGCCCGCCTCGACCACGCTGATCATCACGTCGGCGCTCGCTTGCTCGAGCACCTCGCCGAGGCGCTCCGTGGCGCTCATCGACGAGTAGGCATCGTGCGTGCCGGCGGCGATGAGCACCCGCGTGCCGGGGAGGGGCGCGATCTCGCCCGGCTCATAGGGCATGACCGGTCGCAGGAGGGCAGCGCCTGCGAGCACCCCGGGGTGGCGGAACAGCATGCCCACCGCGGCGTTCGCGCCGTTGGAGTATCCGAGGGCCATCACGCGTGAGGGGTCGAGGCCGTAGGCCGACACCGCGTCCGCCACGAAGGCGGCGAGCTCGTCCGCGGCCAGCATGAGGTCGTCGATGTCGAGGTCGAGCATGCTGCGGCGCGCGAAGAAGCGGCGGGTCGTGCCGCCCTCCATCACCTTGCCGCGGGGAGCAAGCAGGTTCGCGTGGGGCGCCAGTCGCCGCGCCAGCGGCATCAACTGGTGCTCATCGCCGCCCGTGGCGTGCAGCACCAGCAGCGTGTCGGGGCCTGTCCCGGGCTCGAACGCGTGGGCGAAGCCCAGCTCGGGTGGCTCTCCCCCCGGCGAGTTGCTCACGGCCAGCGCGCTCACGCTGTCGCCGGCGGAGGCGCTTCCGATGGCCAGTCCGCGCGTGGATCCGGCACTGGCACGAGCCGGGCCTCCACCAGGTCGCGGCGCTCCTCCAGCCAGGGCGGCAGGAAGAGGTTCCGGCCGAAGTCCTCCTCGGGACCGGTCACGGTGAACCCGGGCTCCTCGGTAGCCAGCTCGAAGAGCAGGCCCCCGGGCTCGCGGAAGTACACCGAGCGGAAGAAGTGGCGATCCACGATGCCGCTGGTGCCGATGCGCGCCTGGCGCAGCAGGCGATCCCACTCCGGCTGGTCATCGTCATTCGTGCAGAAGGCGATGTGGTGGATGACCCCCGCGCCCTGATGGGCCCACGCCCCGTCAGGTGCCTCCTCCACGGAGATCCACCCGCCGCGCGACCCGCCGCGGAGCGCCAGGCGCCCATCCGGAAGTGGCATGGCGCCCATGAGGCGCTCGAGCACCGCAGCAGTGGCGTCCGGGGCGCCGCTGTACACCCGCACCCCGTCGAACCCCCGCAGCGCATGCTCCTCGGGAATCTCCGGGTGCTGGGCGGCGAGGGGCGCGTCCGTGCCGTCGTCGATCACCAGCACGTGGCCCAGGCCTTCGGGGTCCTCGAACTGCAGCTCATGGCCATCGCGGCGCGTCGCGCACCCCTCCGCGGCCAGGCGCTGCTCCCAGAACGCCAGGGCATCGGGCGATGCCACGCGCCAGGCGATGCGATGGGGCGCGCCGGCGCCGAGGCGGCCGGGCATGGCGCCCGGGTACTCGAAGAACGTCAGGTCGGCGCCCGGGCGCGCATGCTCATCGCCGTAGAAGAGGTGGTAGGCGCCGGGGTCGTCCTGGTTGACGGTCTTGGCCAGGAGCCGGAGGCCCATCACCCGCGTGTAGAAGTCGAGGTTCCGCAGCGCGTCGCCGGTGATCGCGGTGATGTGGTGGATCCCGTTGAGCTTCATGGCGTCATCGTAGCGTCGATACTTGCGCCCTCAACGACCTTCGGTCGGCGGTGCAGGGACGGCACCCGGGGGAACATGCTCAGGCAGGGGTCTCGGACGCCCCGGCGGCGGGCTCGGCGCTCGCCCACGGCGCGGGCCTGCCGAAGACCGAGGCCAGCCAGATACCCACCCCGTAGAGGATGAGCTGCGGGACCATCAACATGAGCATGCTCAGCGGATCGCCGCCCGGGAGGATCGCCGCGATGAAGGCGATCACCACGATCGCGTAGCGCCACCAGCGCCGGAACTGCTGCGCCGTCACCAGCCCCATGCGCGCCAGCACGAGCATCGCCACGGGCACCTCGAACACCAGCCCTCCGGCGAACATGATCGTGAGGGCGAACGAGAAGTAGTCGGCCGCGCGCAGCGACACCTGGAAGTCGTCACCGGCGAAGCCCAGCAGCCACTGCAGGGCGACCGGCAGCACGAGGAAGTACACGAACAGCACGCCGCCGATGAAGAGCCCGGACACCCCCGCCACGATCGCGAGCATCTTCTTGCGGGTCTGCTCGCCGATTGCGGGCACCACGTAGGCGTACAGCTGGTAGAGCAGGATCGGCAGCGTCACCAGGATCGATGCGCCCAGCACCACCTTGAGGATCACCAGGAACGGCTCGGTGGGCGACAGCGCGAGGAGCTTGCGGTACTCGGGCGCGAGCGGGTCGAGCAGCACGCCGAGCAGCCACGCGTTGAACACGTAGAGCACGGCGAAGGCCACGACGAGGGCCACCACGGCGATTACCAGCCGGCGGCGCAGCTCGGTGAGGTGCTCAACGACGCTCAGCTTGTCGTCGGGATCGACCCGGCGCACGCCGAATCGCCCGAAGCGGCCGCTCATGGGACTACCCCTGCGGCCCCGGCCGCTCGCCCGGCGGCGAGTCGCCGCTCACGACGATGCCCTCGAGCACGTCCGGCGCGGTGGTGGGCTGCTCGGGCTCACCGGCCGTGGCCGTGGTCACCGGAGCCGCCTGCGCGGCGGGGGTGGGCTGCGGCGCGGGGTCGTCGTCGTGCCGGTCACCGCTGATCGCGCCCTTGAAGTCGCGGATCCCCTTGCCCACCGCCCGGCTGAACTCGGGCAGCTTCGTGGGGCCGAGCACGAGCACGGCGATCACGAGCACGATGATGATCTGGATGGGCGAGAGGTCGAACATCGGGTAGGAAAGGCTAGACCCCCGGGAGGTTCACCGGAAGCCGGGCGGGGTACTGGGATAGGGTTTCCGGCATGCCGAATGACCCCGTTTCGACCACTGAGGACGTCGTGATCCGCCAGATGCGTGATCAGGTGATCGACAACGACCTCAAGATCATGCAGGCGCTCAACCAGCGCCTCGCGCTCGTCTCGCGCCTGCGCGCGTACAAGGAGGAGCGGGGCCTGGAGTTCGTGGACGCCTCGCGCGAGGAGTGGATGGTGCGCTACCTGCAGGGCGCCAACAAGGGCGCGCTCTCCGACGAGGGCCTCGCGGAGATCTACGGGCACATCCTCGAGCTCACGAAGAGGGAAACCGCCCGCTGACCCTGCCGGCGCGCCGCGTGCGCGCCGCCCCGCTCAGTCGGCGAAGTCCTCCGGGGTCACCTGGTCGAGGAACTCCTTGAACTTCTCGACCATGTCCTCGTCGTCCTCGGGCTCGTGCTCGAACTCGATGGCGTTCTCGTCGAGCAGGTCGTCGGAGGCGAAGATCGGGGCGCCCGTGCGCACCGCGACGGCGATGGCGTCGCTGGGCCGGGAGTCGATCTCCACGTCGGGCCCGGGCGTGCGAAGGTGGATGAGCGCGTAGAAGGTGTTGTCGCGCATCTCGGTGACCGTCACCCGCGACACCTCGGCCTGCAGGCCGTCGATCATCTCGGTGATGAGGTCGTGGGTCATGGGCCGGGGCGACTCGGTGCCCTGCAGCTTCATGAGGATCGCCGACGCCTCGGCGTGGCCGATCCAGATCGGCAGGAAGCGGTTCCCGTCGACCGTCTTGAGCAGCACGATCGGCTGCTTGCCGACCATGTCGAAGCTCACCCCGTAGATGACCATCTCCTGCATGGGCCGATCATAGACGCGGGCAGGGCACCACTCCGGTGCTATGGTCCCGCGCCGCGGGCGATTAGCTCAGGTGGTTAGAGCGCAT
>SXGQ01396525.1_pt1 | contig 17699 bp, 17 predicted proteins | sample 3178371 | NCBI WGS metagenome assembly SXGQ01 (sample SAMN11356859, study PRJNA531348) | freshwater metagenome | isolation source: freshwater sample F1-20 | place: China: Fuxian Lake, Yuxi | collected 2017-12-25 | reverse complement strand
GTCCGCATCGCGTCGCCCGAAGTCCAAGAGCAGCCAAGACGCATACATCTGTGGTGCGAAACGGGACTCGTTGTCAGCTTCGGCCTGTGGGCTGAACGACTCGCCAGGCTGAGCCGAGTAGCTCATGCTCGCCTCGATGCCAACGCGCGGCGCATAGGCTGCGAACGCAGATTGTTCGCGAGCCGCAGCGGCCCGCGCGCGGTACCAAGACTCGCGCGTGGCGGGGTTCGCTTCAAGAGCCGCTGCCGCGAGATCCGCGAGGCCCCACACGCGCTCGATGCCAGGACCAGCGCCATCGCTTGGCACAACAGAGGCATCAGCCGCCGCGTCTGCCTGTGACGCAACAGCGGATCGAATCCCGCGGTCGATGAATGCTGCCTGATCCGCATCGGAGGCGCGTCCAAGCGCGCCGAGTTGGGCGACGAGCGACTTCGGATCAGCCGCCACTGGTCGTGGTGACTCGGCAGACGGACTGCGCGCCACCTCGACTTCGATCTTGCGTTCCATGTCGGCGAGTCCCTGCCGCCAGAGCGGATCGCCGCTCTGGCAGCCGGCGATGCACACGAGCAGGAACAGGATTCCCCCACATCGTGGAAGTGGACACATCACGGAGGAGGAAAGGTTCATGCGCATCGAGCTCCGTCGCTCCAGTATCGACCATCCCCGATGCGGAACTCCAAGTCAAGGGAATGCACGGGTGCAAAAGGGATGCCGCTTGGGCGAAAGTCAGCCAGCGATTCGCGCGGTGGCAACGCCATGCCGCGTGCACCGCTCTCGAGCTGATCCACGAGATCGTCGACACCGGAGACCGAGCCCGCCACCGCGCGCAGCACATCCCGCTTCCCGAGCAGGTTCGTCAGTCGCGGAGGGGTTCGTGGTCGAACGAGCTTCGCGAGCGCAGCGTTGAGCCGATTCGCGGTCAAGAATGCCGTCATGATCTCCTTGCTCATCGTCGAGAACTCATTCGAGATCGACACGGGGCCAAAGAGACATCTCGTCTGCGGCCTGGCGAGGATGAATTCGCCGATTGCGCGCCAAACGAGGATTGCAGCATGCGATTGGCGATGAACCGAACATCGGAGCGCTGTCGATCGAGCAGCCAGCAGACGGTCGCCGCATCGAGAAACCCGAATGGGTGGTTTGAAACAACAAGGAGAGGCCCACCCTTGGGGTGCGCGCAACTTCACTCGCATCCACTGCGAGCGTGACGAGGAACCCACGGATGAGGAGATCTTCGTTTGACTTTCGATGGCTCATTCCATGCGCCCACCTCCAATCCGCGGAATCCCATCCGATTCGCGTTCAGGGTGCTGCCGCAGATGGGTGAAGGTCGTGTGACGACACAGAGGTGGTGCCACGGCGAGTCAATCGCCGAGACCAAGTCGGGACTCCATGTCCAGGAAATGTTCAGTTACCGATTGCCGTTCGCTGCGGTGCAGCTGCGGGTCGACCGCGGTCATTGAGATTCGTCGGCGTATTGGGAGTACCGGGGATCTTCGGCGATGGCACGGGACGCGTCGGTTCTGGCTGGAGTTCCGCAGGCAGGGGAATGTGCTTCCAGGCAAGGGTTTCCAGGACAAAGTCCTTCGAGACCTTGCCGCGGCGGACGGTCAGCGTGATCGACTGCCCAGCCGACATGCCTTGCAACACGGCCCGAATGGCCGCGGGTGTGGCGGGCGATTTGCCATTCACGGCAGTGATGATGTCGAAATCCTCAATGCCCGCCCGGTAGCCCGGACCATTTGGCATGACGCTGACAACCAGCGAACATCCATTCACATCGGAACCGAGATGCTTGACGAGCGCTTCCCCCGGTTCTTCAAAGCGAACGCCGAGCATGACAGGGGGGTGCTCTGGTGGCTGCGGGATTGGAATGCTCTGAAGAACCTGCCCCTGAGAACCAATGATCTCGACCGCGGTGTCCGTACGGCGGACATGTTGCTTGGCAACGGACCGACCGTTGATGGTGACATGGATCTCGTCGCCAACGAAGTGCAGATCTATTTGGGGTGTCGGTGGTGGTGGCGGTGGTGGCGAAGGTTGCGATGGCGCAGGGGGTGGCGGTGGCGGTGGCGGTGGTGAATCTGGCTCTGGCTCTGATGCTGGTTCCGGCTCTGGTTCCGGCTCCTTTCGCACCTCGATCTGTGCAGTCGGAACGCGAGCGATGCGTGTGCGTTCCACAACGGGTTCTGCAGTTTCAGGCGACGCATCATCCACCGGGATTGTCAGACCACCCGGCTCAGGTCCAGGCACTTGGTCTTCGGGCAGATCACGCATGCCAAATGGAACGGGCGCGTTCTCCTGCGGCGGCGGCGCTTTCGCATCCTGAGTGTTCGCGCAACCTGCAATCAGGCTTGCAGTACCCGCTGAGATGACCAAGCGCAGGATCATGAGGGTGCATGATCTTACCCGTAGCATTACGAACGATGGGACTTGATGAACGGTGTGCGCTCGCGTTTCGATGCACTCTGATGGCTGGGATGCTGTCGATTGCAGCATGTTCGCAAGCACCGAAGTATCGGCTTCAGGATGGGGAGATGTACCCCTATGGCCCCGACAAGGCAGAAGTCCACACATTGTCGCGCCTTCAATCGGATGGATCTGGCATCGTTCACGGCGCGGTTGTGTTCATCGAGTTCCGCGATCTGGATGGGGAAACATGTCGTGGGGTCGGTGAGGTGGAGCTTGCGCTGGTGGTATCAGGGCGCGAGCCGTATTCCAAGCGGCTGCAGCTCGACAACACTGGAGAAAACATCGCGGTGTGGAACCGCGCAGTGCGAATGTATGAGGTGCCATTCACGATCGATCCGCCGCTCAAGGCAGACAGTCCCACCGCGGTGCGAGCCGATCTGAAGTGGACATGCGGAACGAAGCCCGTTGTCACGGACTCGGTTCAGCTGGCCGCGGTGCCGGCACAGTGAGTACCGCAGGCCTCTGCGGCGCAGCAGCCGGTGCCGCATTTTCATCGACTCGATACTTGCGTTCATACTTATCGCGAAGCAGCGTCTGATGACTCTCGAGCTGCACGGGGCTCCCGTCGATCCACGCGGCGGTCACGGATGATGTCACCTCCAAGGGATCGCCCGAGTGAAGCAGCAGCGAAGCGCTCCGCGCGGGAGCGATCGTGCCGTAACGGTCGGCAGCGCCGCACAGTTCGGCGGGAACCCGCGTGATGGCAGCAAGCGCCTCTTCACGCGGCATCCCAAATGCGGCAGCCATTGCTGCATGATGGGCGATGTTGCGGTCGTTGCTCGGTTCATCGCCGCAGGCGATTGCGACGCGGATGCCACGGGCAGCAAGGCGGGCAGGCAGCGTGTACGCCTCGTCATACGATTGGTGGGCGAATCGCGGCAGCTGAAGCGTGCCGAGAACGATCACGGGAACTTGATGCTGTACGAGCAAATCCGCAACGGCTTCGGCACCTTGGCCACCCACGATCACGGGGCGAAGCTTTCGCGCGGTTGCCCAGAGCACGGCAGACTCGATCTGCCCCGTGCTCGCCGCTGAAATCAGCAGTGGGCGTTCACCTGTCAGCACATCGGCGAGTCGACTGAAGCGCGCGTCGAGCGGTAGTGATGGGTCCGCGGCGCGTGCGCGAATCGCAGCCGCCGCCGCATCGAAGAAATCATCGAATCTCCGTAGCGAAGTCACGCGCTGTCGCTCCTGTTCCTTCGCACTCGTGCTCGCGTACCAGTTCGGCGCAGGCTCGGTCGCGGGCCACTGAATGAATGTGCCTGCGTCTGGCACGATGGTCATCTGCTCATTCGTCCAACCGTTCAGGCGGAGCAAGCTTGTTTCACCAGAGACTTGCCCACCTTGCGGGAACACCCAAGCGAGGAGAACGCCGCCGAGTCGCGCCACGGGAAACAGACTGCTGTCAGGATTGACGGCAACCCACGCGCTCACTTCAGGGTGGAACGGTCCAAACTCGCTCGTGTCATCCGTGGCACGAACCGCCTGCACTTCAATAAGTCCGAGCGTTGTGGCACTCGAGATGAACGCCGGCGTGATGTGTTTTCCACTGCCATCGATGCGAACGGCGTCCGCAGCAATCGACTGACCATCGGCCGCATGCGCTGCGCCTTGACCCACACACACGATGCGGTCACCCTGCAGGACCACGAATCCATCAGTCAGTACTGGCTGTGCAGCAATGGCTGTATGCACCGTGGCGTGTTCGATCACCGTCTGGCGCTGCGTGGCAGCGGGCGCGGGCAGCATGGTGCTCTGAGCCAGCGTCGCCGCAAGCGTGAGGGGAATCACTGCCATGGGTGTCCACATGATCATGGCGCAGCCTGCACGCATCCACAGTCGCCACGCGAGAAAATCGACTCGATGGGGCGGCCACTCCGCCACCAACCGAGGAGGAATGTTTCGCGTGCATCGATCATTCGACCCAGCAACCGTTGCGGAGGAGCTCCCGGCGGATCCATGGTGTCATCCTGTGCGTCTTCCGCCTCCTCGCCGTTCGGTGCATCGCCTGGGGAAGCCTGCGCTGCACCCCGACTGCCATCGCGCGAAGGACGCCGCGGCTTGCGCTCGGCCGCCATCGCCAGAATGAGTTCACGCCGTTCCTTCTCACGCTTTGGTCGAAGCGCCAGATCCGTGGCGCGATCGAAGTGAAGTGCACCATCGATCCAAGTCTGCTGACACACGCTCATCGGACTCAGTGGATCGCCCGACCACAGGGCGAGATCCGCATCCTTGCCCACTTCAATGCTGCCCGTGCGTTCACCCATGCCGATCTGGCGCGCGGGATGGATGGTGACGAAGCGAAGTGCGGTGGCAGGATCGAGCCCACCGTACTTCACCGCCTTGGCAGCCTCCACATTGAGCCGACGCGCCAGTTCATTCGAATCCGAGTTGAACGACACGACGACATCTTCACTATGCATGATCGCGCCCGCCCACGGAATCGCGTCCATCACTTCCATCTTGTACGCCCACCAGTCACTGAAGCAGGATGCACCGGCGCCATGACGAGCAATGGCATCGGCCACCTTGTATCCCTCGAGCACATGCTGCAGTGTTCCCACCCGGAATCCAAACTCATCCGCCAGACGCAACAGCATGAGGATCTCATCTTGTCTGTAGGAGTGGCAGTGAATGATCCGCGTGCCCTCCAAAATCTCGGCGAGCGTCTCCAGTTCGAGATCCTCTCGGACGGGCGCGAGACGCGCACGATCGGGATTCGACTGGAGTGACATCTGTGCCGCTCGGTACTCACGCGCCGCCTGGAAACGGTCGCGGAGATAAGCCTCGACACCCATCCGAGTCTGTGGGTACCGACCGCGCGGTCGCACGACATTCTCACCGAGGGCAAACTTGATTCCAGGTTTTGCGCTGCGGGCGGGCCACGAGGAAAGTGGGGAGCCCCACTTCAGCTTCACCACGCTGTTCTGTCCACCGATTGGGTTCGCGCTGCCATGCAATTGATTCACGCAAGTCACGCCGCCCGCGAGCTGTCGGTACCAGTTCACATCATCGGGATCGACAACATCCGCGATACGCACCTCCGCCGTGCAGGCCTCGGTCGCCTCGTTGACCGATCCCTCCACTCCCGTGTGGCTGTGGCAGTCGATCATGCCGGGTGTGAGATGCATGCCGCTGCAGTCGATGGTGCGAATGTTCGTGGGAGCGCTCAGAGCCTTTCCGACTGCAGCAATCCGTCCGCCCTGGACGAGCACATCGCACTCGCGCACGATGCCATCGGCGGCGCTTGTCCAGACAGTGGCAGACTTGAAGAGCACCTCTTCGGCGTGCGGCGGCGCTGGCTGACCAAAGTCGCCGAAGGGCGCGGTGACGGCGAGTGTCGGCCGTGGCGTTGGCCAGTCGTCCTCCTTCGGGTCGCCGTTCCCATCGGCCTTTGTGTCGTCGGGCTTTGCGGCATTCTCGGGCGCCACCGCCACCGCCGAGAAGATCACCCGCTTGCCGTCCTCGCACTCTGCTTCGAGCGTGATCACGCGTTCATCGCTGCGGAAATTGCAGCGCAGCAGACCTTGCAGATCAAGCGCCTTCCCATCGAGTATGCAGGAACCCAACAGGGCTTGGAGAAGCACCTGCCGCGCGCAATGCGTGTCGCGCTTTCCGCCATCGAGCAGGGCGGTGACGCAGAGTGTCCGTTTGCGCGTGTCGATTTCGAGCAAGCGTGTTTGACCTGATGGGAGCACGATCGACGCACGCGTTGGGCCCAGGAACTCCTGCGGTGCAGCGCCATCCGATCCGCCCGTGGTGTCGATCCGTCGTCCGTCCACCCACACCTGCACGATGCGCGACTTGGGCGCGAAGAGCTGTCCTTCGCTGATCGTCAGGTTCGCCGACTTGCCAACCTCGATCGTTCCAAGCGTGTCTGCCAGACCGAGGAGCGCAGCGGGTTCCGTGGTGAGTGCAGCGATCAGCTGTGGCTCGCTCAACCCAGCGACCATCGCATCGCGCACACGCGCAGGGAAATCGCTGCGCCGATCAAGGCGAGCCGTGGTCAATGACACGGGAACGCCTGCCGCAATGAGCCGTGATGGGTTCGAAGGCGCCATGGCCCACGCCGCCAGTTCCGTGAACGACAGGCTCTCCGACTGCCGCGCCGACGGCACTTCCACGGGGGCTGGAAAGCGAAGCGGTACGACGGCAGGAACCTTGTGCGCCGCGAACTCATCGAGGTGTCGGAACTCCTGTCCGCTCGCGAGTACGACCACACCAACGCCGCAATCGCGCCCGACTGCGCATGCGCGAAGGGGTTCGAGCCAACCCGCGCAGTCAAAGAAGACGCGGCCACCGTCCACAGCAGGCGCCAACGCATCGAGTGCCGGTGAAGCCGTGGGGGGCGCATTCACTTGCGGGTGGCGTTCCCATGCCCGTGCGCTTTCCTTTCGCCATCGAGCGTCACGGAGCGTCTGACGAAGAAGGGCAACGACCCCCATCTGCGATTGCGGGTAGATGCTCGTGCGATCGTCATCCCATCGAACGGGCATGTCGTCGCGCCCGCGGCTCATGCCGACGAAGGGACCGACTCCAGCACCGATGATGCGCATCGCATCCCGATCCTCGCCCAGCAGCACGACGCTGCCGCTGCCCCGAAAGATCCCATGACTCGGATAGAGCGCGGCCACGGTGAAGCCAAGGGAACGCAGCTCGCGCTCAAGTTCTTTCGTGGGCGGCGCAAGATCCTGTGCGCGAATCTGCGGGGTGACCTGGGGATTCCAGTGCGCTGCGGCTTCGCTCGCCGCACTCTTGGCGGCGGCGGTCGAGTCGATCATGAGGCACGGCTCGATGAGGCCAGCGGTGATGGTCCACGCTCGTCCATCGTGTTCCGTTGCGCCGGCTGGGACGGGCGTGGATGCACTGGGGCCGACCGCGACGATCTTGCCGTCACGCATCACGATGGTGCAGTCGGTCACCTTCCGATTTGGGTTGATGAACGCCGTCGCATGCGTGATGGCATCCCATCGGATGTCCGCGGGTCGCATGCCATTGTCGGGCGCAAGTTGTGCGGTCGCCTGCGAACTGCAGACGATCGACGCCGCGAAACTGCAGCGCAGGATCATCTTTCTCACGGGATGGAGAGTGTAGGGGTCGCGGAGGACAGGGCAGACGCGCGCATCCGCGCGGCGATCTCAGTGTCTGCGGCCGTCAATACTCGCGCAGTTCACCCAGCATTTTCTCAAGAGCTGCGTTCAATCGTTCGGGCGTGTCACACCGCCCCTCTGCGATCAGTTTCTTCATCTCCGCCACACGATCCGCTCGCACATCGGGCAGCGCCTTGATCGCCGCAACATGCTTCGCGACTGTGCCGTCGGCGAGGCGATCAAGACTCGAGGGAGTGGCCGTGACGGAATCGATCGGTGTTTCGGCGGGATCGCCGATGCCTCGCTTGGGCGCCTGAGTGTGCTTGGACATGACGCAACTCCTTCGACCGCCGCTTCAGGTCCATCTTCAGCATCGGCCCAACTGTTCCGCGACTTCCGTGTGGTGAGCCCGTAACGAACTCAACTATAGGGATCGTCACTTGTCGTTCCAAGACTTCAACAATTCAAAGATCGATGCTGCGGCGAGTTATGATCCTGTCGTCATGGAAGCCTCCCAGGCATCTCGGGTCGGATCATCGCCCGCGCATTGGACGGCTCTGCTGCTGGCGATCGCATTTTTTGCAGGAGGATGCAACTCCGCAGGCACAAAAACCAGCAAGGACGCAACCAAAGAGCAGGATCCCCAGTCTCTTGCTTTCGATGGTGATCTTGATCTCGATGAGCCGCCCGTCACCAAGTCACCCTTGGGCAGTACCGACGGGTCTCGCAGTGGAACCGCCAAGGTGGATCCGAGCGATGGATCGGGGGCGAAGGGGTCCTTTTCGATCCCGGGGAGCCCAGGAGGGGCGGGCGCATCGAGTGCCGACCGCCGCGGGGCCGGGTCCGCAGTGGATCGAGCGAGACCAGCAGGTGCGACCAGTGCAGGGAGCAGCGACACCGTCGTTGGCGATGACAAGGGTGGTCGCTGGGGCGTTCTTCTGCTGAGTTTCACTGGCGAAGAGCATCTCGAGTCGGCGAAGGCCGCATGCCGACAGCTTCGGCAGCGCTATCCGCTTCTCAAGGATTCCTACGTTCGCGAGAAGTCCAATGGATCCGTGGTGCTGGTCGGGCGTTTCACGGCGGTCGATGATCCTGCAGCGAAGCCGCTTGCCAGGCAGGTGCAGGCCTTGCAGGATGGTGACGAGCGTCCATTTGCCCGTGCATTCCTGACAAGGGTCGAGCCAGCGAAGCGCGGGTCGAGCGGTGCGCTCGAACTGCGTCGACTGCGAGAGGAGAACCCCGATGTCCGCGAGCTGTATTCCCTCGAGGTCGCCGTCTGGAGCGACTTTGGTTCTGGGGAAATCTCGCTAGATGAGATTCGGCGTCAAGCGGAGGCGTACACGAAGAAGTTGCGCGCGCAGGGCTACATGGCGTTCTACCAACATGACGATGACAAGCGCATGAGCATGGTCACGGTCGGAGCATTTGGCAAGGACGCCTATGACGCGAAGACGATGGTGTACTCCGATGAAGTCGAGGCGATCCGCAAGAATTTCTCGAAGTTGCTCGTGAATGGCGAGGAACTGCTGCGTCCCGTGATGCGTGGATCGAAGGAAGTGACGCCCGAGCGACCCATCTTGATTCTGGTGCCCAACTGATGGCAACGCGACAGCCGTCCAAGAAGGGAACGCGACCGCGATCGGCAGAGGAGCCGCTGCCCACAGGCGGCGATGCGTGTGTTGCGGCGATGGCCAGCACAGCGATCGATCATCCACTGCTTGGCATGGAACGCGTGTTCGGCACGCTCGGATCAGCCCTTGCATCGGGTCACTGCCCTCATGCATGGATCTTTCACGGTCCGAGCGGGATCGGCAAATGCACTTCGGCCATGCGCTTCGCGGCCGTGCTCGTCGACCCGCAGTCCGGCAGCGCCGAACGCGCGGCCTGTGCACCCCTGCGGCAGTCGCGCAGTGCCGATCTCCTTCGAGCGGGAACGCATCCCGATGTGCATCTCATTCGCGCTGAACTGGCAGGATCGAGCGCAGACAGGGAACTCCGCGATCGAAAGCAGGTGAACATCCCGGTGCAACTGCTGCGCGAGCACATGATCGGCGGCACCAACAGTTCGGGCGGACAGATGGAGGGAGCCGTCTTCAAGTCCAGCGTGTTGGGCGCGGGCAAGGTGTTCATCATCGACGAGGCCGAACGGCTCGAAGCAGATGGGCAGAATGTCCTGTTGAAGGTTCTGGAGGAGCCGCCACCGGGCACATTCATCGTGCTGGTCACGAGCAGCCTGGATCGTCTCTTGCCGACGATTCGCTCGCGCTGCCAGTCGATCGGCTTCTCCCCCTTGCGCTCTGAGCAGATGAAGCAGTGGCTCGACGCCCGCCTCGGTGAAGTGACGGGGTCGCACCGCGCATTCGTCGAGCAATATGCGGCGGGTTCACCGGGTGCGGCCGTGACCGCCGTTGCGATGGACTTGCAGTCCCTGCATGACAAGATCGTTCCCATGATGGAACGATTCGAGCGTGGCGGGTGTCCGCTGGAGTTGGCGGACCTCATGAATGACTTCGCTTCCGAGGCTGCAGAGGCGGTGGTGAAGACGAATGAGCATGCAAGCAAGGAGGCGGCAAATCGTCGCGCTGCCGCCATCGTGTTCTCGGTGATCGGTGCAGAGGTTCGGCGCCGCATGCATGCTGCCCGGACGCAGCCGCAGCGACTTCGATATTGGGCGCGCGTGCCGATGGTGATCGCAGAGACCGAGCGAATGCTGCAGGCGAATGTCAATCAGAAGCTGGCGTTGGCAGAGTTCGTATCGGCATGGGCTGCGCTGGGTCCTTCGCTCGGCGAACCCAGCGGCGGCGTGGCGCGGGGGCACCGTGCATGAGCGAGTCGCTCGAAGTGGAGCGTGTGTTCCTCTTGAGCGGAATGCCGGACATCGGTGTGGTGGAACGCTGGCGGATCGAGCAGGGGTATCTCGGCGGCGCGGAGCCGATGGGTGGACGACTTCGCCGAACCACGATGCCCGACGGGTCAGTGGTGCATCACCACACGCAGAAGCAGGGGGTTGGTCTCGTTCGGATTGAACGGGAGACGCAGATCGGCAGCGATGTCTTTGCTGCGCAGTGGGGCGACACTCTTGGCAGGCGAGTGAGCAAGATCCGTCACCGCGTGCCGAGCGACGGATTGCTCTGGGAAATCGATCAGTTCACGGAGCTGCCGCTGGTGTTGGCGGAGGTGGAACTGCCGGATGAACACCATGCGCTGCAGATTCCATCGTGGTTGGAGCGCGTGATCCGCCGCGAGGTGACAGACGACGGGCGATATCGCAATTTCATGTTGGCCGTTCACGGACTGCCCGATGAGTTGGGAACGCGATAGACTCTGCGGCCTCGGAAGAACCCCCATGACCATGTTCCAGTGCAAGATCGTGACGCCCGCCGACTCAGTGCTTGATGAGGAAGCGAAGTATGTGACCTTCCAGGCATTCGACGGACAGCGCGGCGTCATGCGCGGTGCTTCGCCGTTTCTCGCCAAGCTCGGTGGAGGGCAGTGCCGAATCGATACCGCGTCCGGCACGAAGCGGTATGTCCTGAATGGCGGATTCGCACAGATGAACGCCAACACGCTCGTGTTGCTCGCCGATGGCGCGGAAGATGTGGATTCGATCAAGTTCGAGGAGGCAACGAAGCGCGTGTCCGATGCCGACGCGAAGGTGACGGCGCAGAACGACAAGCCGCTGACATTGTCGCAGCGGGAGAAGATCGAGTCGGAGCAGTCGCTCGCGCGTGCGCGTGTCGCGGCTGTGCGCCGGGCGTGATCATGGTTGGACCAGGGAAGTCCGCGGAGCCGCCGCAGCCCGCTGCGCGGGGGGACAGCCCGGCGCAGGTGGATGGTTCACAAGAGAATGTTGCGCTGCAGCCCGAGGTTCCGTGTGCCGATCAGCCTCTTGCGCGGCGCATTGAAGCGCTTGTCTTCGCGGCAGATCGTCCACTCCCCGATGCGCGCATCGCGGACCTGCTTGGTATCGCGGAGCAGTCGAAAGTCGGTGCAGCGATCCGCGAGGCGATCGAGACGCTGAATGCTGGATATGCAGCATCGGCGAATGCGTTTCGAATAGAACAGGTCGCGGGCGGCAGGCAGGTGCTTACGCAGCCGAACTTCGCGCCCGTGGTGGCTCGCCTTCGCGGAGAGCGGCAGCAAGCGCGATTGACCCAACCTGCTATTGAAACACTCGCCATCATCGCCTATCGCCAACCGATCCAGCGCTCGGAGATCGAGGCAATCCGTGGCGTTGCATGTGGCGAAGTGCTCCGCGGGCTGCTCGAGCGGCGCTTGGTGCGGATTGCCGGGCGCGCGGAAGAGCTCGGTCGTCCGATGCTGTATGGCACGACGAACGAGTTCCTGAAGGTGTTCGGACTGGGCACGCTGGCAGACCTGCCGCAGTCTCGCGAACTCAAGGCCTGAATCCCTTCCAGCGGCAGATGGGGTGAAAAAACCCCCGACCGCTTGGAAGCGTCGGGGGCTGCACACGAAATCTGCTTCTGTCGATCAGCGGCTCGGCTGTTTCAGCGCCGCCGTCGCCGCCGTCCGAATGCTCCCGCGAGGGCGATCAGTGCCACGGCGCCAGGGTTGGGAACCGCTTGGAAGGCGACGGTGCTTGAAAAACTCGCCTCGGACCCCGCGGACATCCTGAAGTTCAGGCGGATCGAGATGTTGGAGGCTGCTGATGTGGGCACCACAACTCCAGAGAAGTTGGCGTTGCCCAGTGAAATGATCTGGAAAGGCTGTGCAAAGACGAGTGTGTTGTTGAACTCGCTTCGCGCGGGCGTGCCATCCACGAGCGCAGCCCACAGAGGTACGGTGCTTGTCAGGCTGCCGAGCGCAGTTGAGGCGTTCAGGAACTGACCGCCGACGGAGCCGCTGATTGTCAGTGGGCCTGCGGCAGAGCCGGTCATTCCGATTGTGATCGAGAAGTCCTGGGCAGACGCGCTTTGGTTTCGGACAACAAAGTTGCCGTTGGTGAACCCACTGTTCGTGACAGGATTCCATCCTTGCGTGTTGTCGGTCCAGCTGACCGAAGCGCCGCCCGCCGTCCACGCACCGGTGGCCGACCATGTGGTGCTCGAAACTGGAGTGACTGTGTTGGTCGGTGTTGAACTGCCAGCAGTGGATAGCACCGAGGCGGTAAAGCCCTCAAGGGAAAATCCGCCGAGAGCTGGTCCGCTGATGAGCAAACCCGAGAGCAGTGCTGCTCTGGGTAGCAAAGTTGACATTGGGGTCTGGATCAACCTTTTCCTTCCCATCGACTTGACTGGCGCACTATCTGCGCATCAATGATGTATTGGCTCGCGAGGAGCCGCACCGACTTCTTTTCCGTGATTCCAATCCCAGGAAGCCGCACACAATGAAGGCAGCTGGGGCGGGGATTGGGTTGGCAACAAAGACGCTTGAGAACGAAACGGAATCGCCCGCACTCAATGAGAATGCGAATCGAATTCCGATCGTGGAGTTGATTGCGGGGCCCGAGACTGGAACTGGGAATCCAAAGGATCCGTCGGAGAACGAGGTCGTTCCATTCGCGGCTGTCACCTGTTGGAACGCATTTGCCATCAGTGCTTGGACAACCGACTGATCAGCAAGGGCCGAGTAGACGGAGCCCCCGTTGATCGAAGTCAGGAGTGCGCTTCCAGATCCGTTGGAATCTGTGAGCGTTCCGCTCACCTGTCCCGAGAGCAAGCTCGCCGCGAGGGGTGGGCTGATGGACAATGAAAAGTCGAGGAGGTAGTCGCGCGCGAGATCCGACTCATTGGTCACAGTGAATGTCCCTGTGATAAACGGATCGGGGTCTACCAAGTAAATCCATGAGAGTGTCGTGCCGGTGTTGCCGTGGTAGCTGCCTTGATACAGCCACTCGGTTGGTGCAACTTGCACGACCGAACCGAAGTCGGAGGCCAGTCCGCCACCCGCGACACCTTCTGATGAAAGCAAGAAGGCGAATGGGGGTGCCGACACAGTGCCCAGCGCGGTAGCCGCGCAGAGAAGCGAAGCGCCAACCGAGGCGTAGCTAAAGTGATAGATGGATTGCATGCCTTTTCCCTGTTCTTGACGTATCCAAAGCGCAACAGAACTATCCCCTAGACGCCCAAAGATAAACCGGCAATGCCGCATTGGCTAGTTCAAGGCGCGTGATTTTCATGAAAATCAGCACGCGCAAGGCGTTCAGACTGAAGTCGATGCGGAAGGCAAGGCGCGATTGGGTGCTGCATGAGCAGCCTGCGACTGTGCAAATGCGGTCAGAGCAGAACCCATTTCGCGAACCGAAACGGCAGTTCGAAATGACTCTCGAAGCGCCTTCCCGTTCTGAATGGTCTTTCCATACCAGGCCATTCGGAGCTTCATCATGTGGAGCGCATGGCGTTCTGAGTAGTTCTGGGCACTGAGAAGCTCCAGGTGCCGACCAATCATCGATATTTTATCGGACACAGATGGCTCCTGCAGGAGTGACGGATCTGGCTTCGGCATCTGCAGCAACTCCCACGCATGGCGAAAGATCCACGGGGTGCGCAGTGCGGCGCGCCCGATCATCACGCCCTGGCAACCTGTTTGGCGCAGCATCGAGAGGACATGCATCGGTTCGGTGATGTCACCGTTTCCAATGACGGGAATGCCGCGGACGGCGCTGACCACCTCGCCGATTCGCGCCCAGTCGGCATGTCCAGAAAAGAACTGAATCGTCCACCGACCGTGCACAGTGACCGCTTGAATGCCGATGGACTCGAGATCGCGCGCGAGCCGAGGCGCCACGAAATGTTCTGGATCCCAACCGAGTCGCATCTTTGCCGTCACGGGAACGCGCCCTCCAGAGTGGCGTTCCACTGCCTTCACGATTCTCTCGGCGAGAAGCGTTGTCGCACTGCAGTCACGCAGCAACAATGATCCGCCGTGCTTCTTCGCAACCTTGTCCACGGGGCAGCCCATGTTGATGTCGATGAGGCGCGCGCCATGATCGACTGCCCAGCAGGCAGCCTGCGGCAGCGGATCATCGCCATTGCCGTAGAGTTGCATGCCGCAGGGATCGTCGGCGGGGCAAGTCGCCGCAAGTTCAAGGGTCTTTGCTGATCCGTTGAGAATGGCGCGCGAGTTCAGCAGATCCGTGCTGGCGAGCCCAACGCCACCCTGTTCTCGGCAGAGCAGGCGAAACGGAAGGTCGCAGTGCCCCGCTATCGGCGCGAGCAGCAGCGGAGTCTTCAGTGTGAGCGGTCCGATGCGAAGCACCGGAGCATTGTCCTCTACGATGCGCCCATGCCAACCCTCTTTCGTCTGGGAATCCTCCTTTGTGGCGTCGTTGCGCCGCTTCTCGGAGGCTGCTCCAACCAGTTCCTGAGCTGTTATCAAGGCGATCGGTTCCCGGCCACGGAAACCGTACAGGTCGTCGCCGCGCAGCCCGCAGGCAGTGGGCTGATTGGAACATCCTCCTTTTCTGCGGGTGCAGGCTTTGGTGAACCTGAGGCGATTGCAGCTGCGTGTGCAGTCGGGGCAAACAGTGTGCAGTGGGGGAAGGGGCTCGACGACGGACGACGACCAGCGGGCGAGGGAACGGTGTCCTCCTCTCTGACACCCATGCCCCCGACTTCGTCGTGGTCACCCGCGCAGCCGGGCGGACAGCTCTACCGCTACGTCGCACGCTTTTATCGCGCGGGCGTTCCCAATTCGCCAAGAGCGACACCGATCGAAGATGTGCCAAAGCATGGCGACGCGAGTCAGTTCACGGAAGACTCGACGGCTGCGACCAAGGAAGCATCGGGTCGATGAGCGAGTCGCAGGCGAAGACGCGGTCCCGCTTGCGCCCCGTGACTTCCCGCAGCGAGCCGCGTGAGACGAACTTTTCGATGATCGCCTGAGCCGCGCGGAATGTGATGTCGAGCGTACGGGCCGCATCGCTGACGGTGACCTGCGGGCGTTCAACGAGGGTGTGCGCGAGAAGAACGCAGTGTCGCGGCGCGCGCATGGCTTCCGCAACATGGATGAGTTGCGTGCGCGCGGCATCGAAGCGGAGCAGCAAAGCCTGCAGTTGATGGGCCTCGTCTGCAACAAGCCTGAGCCAGAATCGATGCCACATGGCGAATCGCTCGCGGTCGAGTGCGATGCTGAGGAGGCGTCGGTGCTCTGCGCGAGAGTCGTTGCATGTGGGAGTGCCCGCAACCATCGGGACCGCAGTCGCCGCCGCAGCGCTCACCATGGATGCAGCATGCGTGTGCGCGACAGTGAGGGACGATTCGCCGAAAGGCTGCAGCAGGGTGAAGAGCCAGATCGTCCACGACGCGCCGCACAATGTGCGATGGAGGAGAGCTCCGTCATCGCTGTCGCCGTGTGTATGGCCCGTCGTACTCTCTCGAAGAGCTCGCTCCCACTTCGGCATGATTGTGGCGAGCCACGCTGGCGGAGCAGGCACATGTGCGATGCCAGTCTCACCACCCGAAGCAGCACCGAGCCACGCCTGCGTCGTGCGAATCGAAGGACTGGATCCGTGGAGTGAGTAACGAAGCAGAAGCCTCGCCTTTGCGGCAGCGCGCCACTCCGCCGCATCGATCCATCCAGCGAGACGCCCCACCGCAAGCAGCGCACTCGCGGACTCGTGGCAGGGGGCGATCTGCGGCAACTCCATGTGCGGTCGAAGCGCCCATGTCGTGACTGGAAGTCGCCGAACAATCTCGAACGAACCGAGATCACTGATCGGCTGACGGTCTGTCGTACGCGGCGTGAGGTGTTGGGGAGAAATGCTCATTGCAGGGAAGCGAGGGAAAGTACATCAGTGGCCCAAGCCGTCGACGATCCCCTCTTCAATGCGGTAAAGCCCCAGCAGAAATCGCCCAACCCGGAAGGGTTCGATCCGCAATCTGCCTCGGATGGTGCCGAAGGAGATGAGGTGTCGCCCGCGAATGGGAATGGACTGAACGAGTGTCGCCTCGATGCAGTCGAACGCCGTGGGTGGCGTGCCAATGCAGCAGCCGTCCCATCTGTTTCGCATCACGAGCAGTTCCGAAGTGCGATCGACCGCCACGGGCGGCGCGAGATAGCCGCTGATTTCCACATGTGTTCCGTCATACCTCGCGATCTCGGCTGGAACCGTGATCGTGCCATCGGCACTCGCCCCTCGCTCAGCTTCCATCAGCAGCGCCCAGTTCAGTCGGTAAGGATCGCGCTCGGATCCCGTGCCATGTGTTTCGATCGTCTCCGTGCTCCGGACATCGCTTGGCGGCGCATCCACGGTTGGCTTGCGCGCCGGAAGCAGCCAAGCGGCTGCAGCGATCAGCAGGAGAACGGGCATCCAGAATCGTCGCACGCGGCTTTCCTACGCCTTCAGAAGTGCGCGAATCGCTTCGACACACGCATGCACGCTCGATTGATCCGTTCGCAGATGAAGGGCAGGAGCGGTCGGCGGTTCATACGGCGCACTTACGCCGGTGAATGAGGGCAGATCACCGCTGCGCGCGCGCGCGTAGTGCCCCTTGGGATCACGCGACTCAGCGATCTGCACGGGCGCATCGATGAAGACTTCGTGGAACAACACCGATGCATGCTCGTGGCGGCTTCGGACAAGCGCGCGGTCATCGGCCATCGGGCTCACCATGCTCACGACCGCAGTGGAACCACTCTCGGCGATCAGGAGCGCCGCCTCGCCGGCACGCCGCACCGCTTCGGCACGACCACTGGCGGAGAAATCAAGTCCTGCGTTCAATCCATGTCGGAGCGTGTCGCCATCGAGCACGATGCAGGGCGTACCGTCGGCGAGAAGCGCGCCTTCGAGTGCGAGGGCGATGGTGGTCTTGCCCGAAGCGGGGATGCCCGTCAGCCAGATCGTGCAGCCTCGTCGCCCAAGTCGAGCAAAACGATGCGCTGCCGCGAGTTTTGCATGCGGCACGGCATTCGGAGTTGGGCGTGGAGCGTTCACGGTGATCTCTGCGCGATTTCGAGTGGAGCCGACGAAGCATGGAGCGTAGTCCAATTGCTAGGCTTCTCACAGATGCTTGATCGGCGTTGGACCCATCTCGAAGATCTCGAAGCAGAGGCGATTCACATTTTTCGTGAAGCGGCAGCGGGCTTCGAGCGCCCCGTCCTGATGTATTCCATCGGGAAGGATTCGACCGTGCTGCTGCATCTGGCGCTCAAGGCTTTCTGGCCGGCGAAGCTTCC
>SXGQ01269867.1_pt1 | contig 17706 bp, 17 predicted proteins | sample 3178371 | NCBI WGS metagenome assembly SXGQ01 (sample SAMN11356859, study PRJNA531348) | freshwater metagenome | isolation source: freshwater sample F1-20 | place: China: Fuxian Lake, Yuxi | collected 2017-12-25 | reverse complement strand
GGCCGTCAAAGGTACGCGAGGGATCCTGACGCCTGCAGAGGCTGTCAACGCTGTGACAGTCGGGGCGCTGCATGCCGATGGCGGCGGCGACTGCCCCCCGCATCACATCGAACCCTACGGCTTTGCGGCGGCCAATCTCTGCTCGGGGGTAGGACTGGGCGTGAACCGCTCTGTGAAGCCGGACCTCGTAGAAGCCGGAGGCCGTCAGGTCGCGTTGGCGCACCCGCACGCGGACGGCTTCGCGATCAAGGGCCACCAGATCGGCCATATCGGGCAGGGGACCGCGGCTCCTGACGTGCACGGCGGAAGCCTCGACCACGTCATCCGCTCCACGGGCACGAGCAACGCGGCGGCGCTCACGACACGTTCCGCCGTTCTCCTTGCTGACGCACTGGAGGACGTCGCCGCAGCGTCGGGCGAACGTTGGCTGGAACTCCCGACGCGCGCCGTCATGCTGAAAGCCCTGCTCGTTCATGGCTGCAGGTGGGGCGATGTTGGGGCTGTCCTTGACCGCGCCTATCCGCCCGCGGGGACGATGCAATGGCGGCGTCGGCGCGAGACCATCACGCGCTTCCTCGGCTTTGGACAGAGTGGCCGCGAACGGGTGATCGAGGGCGACAGAAGCCGCATCACTCTCCTTGGCGACGACGTCATCACCTCCGACACCTTGCACGAGTACCGGATACCCGTCCCGCACGCGCTTCTGAACAGTCGGGAGGTCAGACGGATCGTCCTGACGCTCGCCTGGTGCACGCCCGTGCAGCCCGCGACGACAGCATACCGCGGCGTGGCGCTCGACATTGTGGATTCAACCGGAAAGCGCAAGTTCTGGAAGGCAGTGTCGCCCCTGCCGCAGCCCCATCCGGATGATGACCGGCGTGGCACCGTGATCCACCGGGTCTACGAAGGCGCCAGCAAGATCAAGGCAATCGGTCCGGACGGTCTGTTCGTGGGCGTGCAGGCACGGGCGCTGCATGACAGCTTCCGTGACGCGAAGGTTCCATACGCGCTGGCCGTGACACTGGAGGTGGCACAGACCGTCCGGGCTGACATATACGCCGACGTGCGCTCCCGGGTTCGGTCTCGTGTCCGGACCCGGGAGCGCGTTCGGTCAACCGGTGACGGGGCATGAGCGCGAACGACGTGAGAGTGCTCGGGGAGTGCGGTCCCGAGGAGATCGCGGCCTATCTGAGCGACATCGGCGACGAGGAAGCGGCCGAGCGCTTCCGGCGAGCCGGCGTGCAAGGACAGGGCTTCGGGCGATATCTCGGCATGGACCAGTATGCCTACACGGGCGTGCTCGTCGGTTTCGTACCGCCCGGCTCCGGCGAGACCAGCGCAATCGCGAATGCGGCCGAGATCGAGGCCGATGTTGGCCTGAAGGGCGCCCGCCTGAAGCTCACGCTCGACGGCTTCTTCGTCCAGAGCTACCCGGGGAACGGCAAGCACCGCATCCTGTGCGACTTCGCCGGTCAGAACCAACTTGCGGGCGACACGGAGGAGCTCAGGTTCGCACTGACCGTGGAGGCGAACGACGGCCAAAGCGCCGGCATCCAGGGGAAGCCGATCTTCATGGGCGTGACCGTGGGCGAAGACGGACTGCAGCTTCGCGGGCAGACGATCAACATATCGAGTGCGGAAGACGATGTCATTTTGGACGCCCTGAACAGCGACGCTTTCAAGGCCGGCCTGGCGCTCGTCACGACGGCACAGCCCGCCTTGCGGCCCTTCGTCGGGCTGGCGAGCAGCGTCGTGAAAGCGGCGGCGAACCGCAGCAAGAACAAGCCCGTGTTCAAGTTCGAGGTGGGGCTCGACTTCAACCAAAACAATCTGTCCGCCCGGCTGAGACGCGGGACCTACGTCGTGGTCCAGAGCGCCGAGGAGAGCTGGGACTGGGGGCGCTTCAAGTTCGCGCGGAACACGCGAACCGTGCTCCGTAAGACTGACGGAGCCGGGCTCCCGCTGAACTACCTCGTTCTAGGCGTCGACGACTTCGCGGGCGTCCCAGCCACCCCGAAGAGCACGCGAAGCACGAAGGCAAAGTCGTCGGACAACCAGGGAGCGGCCCTGGCTCCCGCGCGGTCGCCAGCTGCTTCAGGTTGAGGCCCAGGTTCGCCCTCTGCTTTGGACGCGGTGAACGGCGGCCACGTCGGGCCGAAGCTATGGTCTGCCAGAGAAGCCGCCGGAGCACTCGCTCAGGTCGTCGGCTAGCGCTCCTCCGGTTGTGCCATTTAGAAATCGTCAGGATGATCATCGACGAAGCCTGCGTTGGGGACGATCCCACGTCGTAGCCAGAACGCAACGAAGCTCGGCTTAGCAATGACGAGCTTCCGCTGGCCGAACGGGTTGCTACAGCTGGCGTAAGCCGTCTCGGGCGTTTCGAACGCTGACATGGTGGTCCGTTCGGGCGTGTAACGTAGCCGATTTGACTTTTCACGTTCTGGTCCATCCTGTTCGGATGTTCGGCGTACGCCCGCTCGGGCCCTCAGCATGGTTCGCGGGCATAAAACGAAGGACGTGAAGCGCGAGGCGCTCGCCCGCTTCGGCATCACGGCCCGGCACTTCAACGGCATCCGCTTCCAAGCGGTGCAAGCGTGGAAGGGGTCGGTCCGGTACCGGATCTCGCAGGTACCCGACCGCATCGAAGCCGTCGAGGGCAGGATCGAGCGGCTCGGACATCAGATCGAGGCGGCGAAGACGGAGGCTCACCGGGCGAAGCTCCGCCTAGCTCGGCGCGAGGCTGTCAGGGCCGAAGTCGTAATGTTCGCTGACGTCCGCGAGATCAACCGTCGGGCCGGCCCGCAACAGCCTGCGGCTCTCGAAGGCCATGAAGCGGCTTGCGGGCGGCGAGCAGCCTTGGCCGGCCGTATCCCAAGCGATCCTCGCCGGCGACCTGCCCTCGTCCGACATACGGCGTTCTGTGATATGTTGCGGGCAGCGAGACCGAGGAGGACAGACGTGGTCGCCCTGAGAAAGTCGCCGGTAGTGCAGGCCGAGGTCGTCAGCGATCCATCCGTGATGAGCGGCGACCCCGTCGTGCGCGGCACCCGGATTCCTGCGGAGACGATTGTCGCCTATCTGCGCGCCGGTCGGAGCGCGCGGGAGATCTTCGAGGACTACCCCACCCTGCCCATCGACGGCATTGAGGCCGTGGAACGCTGGGCGGAGGAAACCCACGGGCGAGACTGGCGCCAAGCGGCGCGCGCGCCCACACCGTGAGCGACGCGATCCTTGTCGACGAGTGCCTCAGCGTGGCGCTCGTCGCGGTGGCAAAGGAGAGGGGCATCTCCGCGCTTCACGTCGGCCATATCGGGAAGAGCGGATGGCAGGACTGGAACCTCGCCCCATACGCGCTGGACCACGACTACATCGTGGTTACCAACAACCGGCGCCACTTCCTGAGGGAGTATCTCAAGCACGACGTTCATAACGGCTTGATCATCGTCGTCCCGAACGTCGAACGAGACGATCAGATCCGTCTCTTCGGACTGGCCCTCGACGTCGCCCTTGAGCTGGATGCGGAGATGACGAATTCGCTGGTCGAGGTCCTCGCCGACGGGACCGTGCACGTGAGGACCTGGACCAGCGAAGACCACGATATCGGCCACATCCAGAACCCGACGTGGCCAGGGCCGTAACGAGGCGTTCGGCAGAGCCCCCGCCTCACTCAAGCGAAATACGGTCGCCGCTCGGCCTCAGGCACCACGACGAGCTTGTTGTACTCCTCGGCCAGCGCGCGAAGCACCTTGTCCGAAGCTATCTTACGTCTGTCGGCCGCGGGCACCCGGAGCGAGTGCGTCTCAGAGATTCCGCTTTGCGAGAAGCTGGTAGAGCGCGCCAGGGCTGCACGGTGAGTCGACCGCGTCGACGAATGTGGGGCCGAACGAGTAGAATTTCGCGGGACTGGCTCCCGGGTCTCCTTCGGACGAGGAGAGTCCAACGTGGAGACGGTGAGACGCAACGCCCGGCCGGCGTCCGTCTTCGAAGTTGCAGTACGCTCCCAGGCAGGGGAGAATTCAACGGACTTGGCCGATGCGGTATACTGAATTGCAATGTCAGACCGGCCGTAGGCCAGAGCTGCCGCTCACCAAAGGTCGTTCAGGGCCGAAGTCATAGTGATCGCCTGTCTACGTGCGCCAAGCGAAACCGCATTGGCCTGCAGGCTAGAATAGGAAAGCGCCTGCACCCGCGGCCTGATCTCGGCATAGTAGCCGGCGAGAATGGCGAGGAGAGGCAACGTGCTGAACAGGATCAGCGTCAGAGCCAACTTACCACGCAAACCGGCGGGCACCACGTCCATAAAACACTCCGCAGGTCGCATCCCACCTGGATCAATACGGCAAATCTTGTGCTGCGTTATCCCATAAAGTTCAACACAATGTCGTTGGCTGATTGCACCGAATGGGCGTCACGAAGCTGTGCTTCGGCCAAGCACAACGAAATCTGACCTGCCGTATCCGAAAGATTTGGGGCACAACGCCCTCGATGATCGTTGAAGAAACACGTCGGAACACGTGTGGCTCCGCTGGCGTGGCGCTAAGGTCAGGCTTGGGTGTGTGGCGCGAGCCGCGCGTCCCAGTCGAGTGCGGGATCATGCCGGACGTGGGAGGAAGCGGGCGACTGCGGCCGATCCGACGCGACGCTCGGTCGAGCGGCGCGGGAACCCGCTTCGTCCCGCACCAGGTTGGGGCACCTTCGCCTTGGGCAAAGCCGAGCCGAAGCGTTTGATACGGGTGATTTCGGTGGGGGACGCAGGAAGCTGTCTGCGCCGTGTCTCAGCAACGAGACGGGCACCCTAGCGCGCACAAGCGCCCGAAGCCTAATCCCCTAGTAAGGTGCCCACCCGTTGCGTTCTCGCGCCCAACGCAGGTTGATGCCGAGCTCCTCAGGTGTTCGCCAAAATCCCCGTGCACGACGTTCGAAATCCGTTTCGATATGGCGGACCATATCGCTGCCGAGCGACTTCCTGAGTTTCGGGGGAACAGTCCGCCTGGCGCGCGCCGCCGCCGGGTCACCCATGAACCTGGTTACCTCGGCGAGGTCATGGGCAACCGCGAGTGGCAGGCCAGTGACCGCCATTACTGCCCCGACACACTGATGGTGGCGTGCTGCCACCTCCCCGAAGTCGAGTTCCTCGTCGTATGGGGTCCGCTCGTGGCCCGCTCCGATATCCGTCTTGAGCTCGTGCCAGGAAGAGAACCCGAACGCCAACGCGATGATCCGGCGACAATCATCCTCGGAGATCGGGAACCCCGCTGTTTCGAGATGCCTATGGATTTCGCCCGCCTTGAAGCTCGGGCCGTCGATGCTGGCAGGATGGAAACGCAACTGAAACTCCGGACCGCGAGGACGCGGGTCGATCGATTCAGCTCACGGAAGTCCTGTCAAGAGTCCCCGGGGCTCCGCACCGAGGGCGAGGAGCGCCTCAAGTCGCGGTCGGACGGACGGCCGAGAAGGCGCCTACCAGCTCGCCTATCCAATCGCCGGGGACGAAATCCTCCACCTCGATGTTCCCGTTGGAATGCACGAAGCCCAGCAACAAGGTCGGGGCTGTCTCCGGGTCCGGGTCGGTCGTCGTGTCGACGACACTGACCATCGTCAGGCCGTGTTCGTCCTTGTCGACGTTCACCTTAAACGGCACGAAAGTGCTCATCGTGCCTTTAGTGGTTTGGACGGGGCTGAGGACGGCAGGATTACCGTATCGCTCGTTCACCTGTATCAACCACTCGATCACGTCTTCGGGTTTTGCCTCCCGAGCCCAGACCTGCCGACCAGGCAATACGATGACGTTGTCCAAGTTCTGCTCCCCATGAGCCGCGGAGCCTGCCGTGCGAGCATTAACATTTCTCCTGGGAACCGATCGTCACGTGACGTTCTTCATAGCGTCCTGCGGGGAACAGCTATGTTCGCTCCCGAACTCGAACTTCGGCTCGACTGATGGGCTGAAGACCCGCGCGGTCGTGCTGGAGGTGAACCCAAGCGTCGGCTGGCAATCGATGAGCTGGAAGCCGGCGCCGGAACGTCGAAAGGCGCCGCTGCTCTCCTGATCGTTATCGTCCGCAACTTTCGGTCAATGAATTTCTGCGCTAACCGTTGCCCGCCCGCTCGCTCGGGCCAAGGCGGCCTAGAGATCCTTTCGATCCCGCCTCAGAAACGGGATCATGCTCGCAAAACGGGACGGCCAGCCTCGCAACAAGTTGCTGTCGCTGCTCGACGCCGAGCAATACGACCTGCTCGTCTGCAATGGCCTGGAACCGGTCGAGGTGGATCACCAGTCTTCGTTTGAAGCACCTGGCGCGGACCATGGGTTCGTCTATTTCCCGGAGAGCGGCGTCGCGTCGCTTACGGCGCGCGCACCGGCGCATCAGGTCGAGGTCGCCATGGTCGGCCGGGAGGGCATGATCGGCGTCTCCGCCGTCTTGGGGGCACCACACTGCCTCGACGACGTCGTCATTCGTATGCCCGGCACGTTCTCCAGGATCGACGGCAAGGCGCTGATCCAGGCCATGAGCGAAGCCCCCAGGATCCGAAGCTTGCTGCTTCTCTACGTACAGGCGCTCCTGACGCAAATTTCGTTCAATTTGATGACGACCGCCCGCTTCTCCGTCGAGGCGCGTCTCGCCCGCTGGCTGCTCATGTGTCACGACCGGGTGGATGCAAACGAACTTGCGATCACCCATCAAGCTGCCGCCTCGGTGCTCGGCGTCCGCCGTCCCGGCGTGACGGTCGCCACCCACGTGCTGGAAGGACAGGGCATGATCCGCGCGAGGCGAGGTCGGATCGTCGTGCTCAACCGGCCGAAGCTGGAGGCCCTGGCAGGCGAGAGCTACGGCCGTCCGGAAGCCGAGTACGACCGGCTTTTCGCTCCTGAACGGTCATGCTCTCCGCCCGAGGCCGCGGACGGTACGTCGGCACCTGACCTGTTGTCCTCTCTTCGTCTGGAACCCGAGCGGGCTTGAGCCCTCGGCACCCCGACCGAGCGGCGAGGCATGGGGCCTGCGATCGAGGCCCGGGGCGCCGCCCGGATCGTTGCTTGCTCAAGCCCGGCTAGCCTTGAGCCGCTCCCGCGCGGTCGGCGACCGACGCGCGCCGAGCCTGCGGCAAGTGGCTGTCCTGCCGCCCGAGCCGGAGGCCGGCGGGGCGTTTCGGCCAAGCTGTGACAAAGGGCGCGTCGCTCGAAGAACCGTCGCCCCGCCGCAGGAAACGCGGGTTCGATGCCGCTGGCCGCCAGCTTCCGGACCAGCGCAGCCACCGACGTGTTCTCTTCCTTGGCGAGTTCGGCCGCCGACACGAACCGAGATCGGAAGGCCGACCACTGCCGGCGGGTAACCACCAGTCGGCGACGGTTGCGGAAACCGATCGGGGTCGTGGATCGCGTAAGGTGACCGGATCGGACGAGGGCGTCGGCGACCGACTTGCGCCCGAGGGTCCTCACCACCTCGTCCCAGGAGACCAAGTCGGACCGACGGGCATCCGCCGCCTGGGTGGCGAGCACGTCTCGGGTAGGGACTAGCAGTCCACCAAGGCCAGGCATGGACGGCCATCTGCCCACGGGCGAGACGCGACCTTCCAACATCGCGCGCACGATCCACCCGGTGGACGACATGGAAGCGCGCGCCGCGCGGCCGAGGAACTCCGTCCCCGTCGCGCGGGCTTCCATGATCGGCACGCCTGACACGAGCCTATCGATCAAGTTCGACACGTCCTCCTGTCGGAAGCGGTCGTCCCGCATGCCCGTCTCGCGGCGGTTCACGACAGGGGAGAGGCAGCGCTCCGCGACGAGCGAGGCGAACGCGTCGGACGAAAGCCCGAGCGCCCCGCGCGCCTCGACCGTCGACATCGTGGCCCGGTGCAGCGCCGCAGCCCTTCCGACCTGTTCCGCCGCAAAGACTTCACGACGATGGTCGACTCCCGCTGGTGCCGCACCTGTGGCCAGGAGCATCCGGCGAGCTAGCGGCTTCTGGACCCCCAGGTGTCGGGCCGCTTGGGCGAGCGTGTAAAGGGACTGCGTCCTGATCACCTCGCCGAAGAGCTTCTGTCCCGGTGCCAAGGGAACATGCGCCAGCGCGTGGCTTCGGAGCAGGGCTCGGATCTCGGCAAAGGCAGGGTCGGGCTCGTCCGACGCCAGCCAGCGATACAGGCGACCGTAGACGATGCCCGGCCCGAAGTGATCTCGGCTCGTGTACGAAGTCGCGACGAGGCGGTCGAGGTGACGAAGCAAGGACGACGCGCCCTCCGCCACGTTCGCGTACCCCGTTGAGAGGAGGTGGGCAGTATCGTGCGTACGCGGGTCGCGCGCCCCCCGCCGCCCGGCTCCGAGCACTTCCATCAGGTCGACGGCGCGGGAGAGCGGGAGCCTGTCCAGAAGGTCGCAAGCGACCCGCGGCGCAAATCCCAGTCGCCCGACGACATAACGCTCGCCGTCGCGACTGGCAGCGTCGAGCCCGCCTGCGGCCGCCCGGAGACCGATCCTATCTCCCCGGGCCCCGACGAGACGGACCCCGTGGATATGGCAGCGCCTGACGGGGACGACGTCCCACCAGCTTCGATGCCACCTGACCTGCTCCGGATGCGCGTTGTCCCCGTCCCGGCAGATCGGACAACACCGCGGATGCAAGCATGACCAGTGCGCGCGGTCGAGCTGCTCGCCGCCCAGGCGCACCACCTTCCCGTCCACGTGGAACGTCGCTCGACCCAACTCGTCCTCGGGAACGCCGGCGGTGGTCGCGACCGCCAGCCACCCTGCGCCGGAGAGGATGTCTCGATGCGACAGGTTCAACTCCGCGGCGAAGTCATGGGCGGACCTGCAGCCCATGGCTCGCGAGAGCCGCTCGAAGAGCGCGTAGGCTGGCTCGCCGCTTCGGAAGGGAACCCGGATCGGCGATGGCGTCGGGGAGCGATGCATCTGTCGAAGCAGGGAGCTCAAAGTCCGAAGGTCGGGCGCGTGTCCGGTCCGATGCCGGTGCCACGGATCGGCGGCAACGGCAGCGCCTCCTCGTCGTCGGCCGCGAGCGGGACTGCCCCGCCCAGGCGCCGACGGACCTCCTTTTCCTTCATGACGAACGGATTGGCCCCGTCCCCAAGGCGTTTCCAACGCTCGAAGATGACGGGCAACGCTCCCGTGATGTCCGGATCACCGGCCATGTAAGCGATCTCGGCGCTGTCCTTGAGAAGCCGCCGCACGGCCTGGCCGTGGAACCCTTGGACCGCCAGCTGGAACCGAGGCGTCATGTCGCCCAGGTTCGACTTTTTCCGGAAGCCGAGAGCGGTAAGCTGGTCGTCGTACTTGTCGAGGAAGGTGGCGAACGCATCCTCGTCGCTCGGCCACGCGAAAGGACGGAGAGGCAGCTTCCTGCCACGTCCCTCGAATTGCGGCCAGGAATCGAAGAAGCCGAGCACCTGGGGCTCGCCGGCCAGTATCCACTGGAACGGATGGGTGTTGATCATCGTCTTGACGTTCTCGGACAGGACCTTCTCGCGGTTCTTGTTCTTGCTGTTGTCCGCCCGGACGAAGCGGTCCACCACGTGCTGGAACTCGTCGATCTTGATGACGCGCACGCCGCGCTTGAGCGCGATCTTGGCGAAGCGGTCGAGCAGGACGGACTCCGACTCCCTGGTCGACACGGAATAGCCCGTGACGGCTTCGAGCAGGCGCGCCGCGAGCGCCTTGGTGTCGCCCGGAGAGGGCGCCTCGATGGAGATGACGGGGAGCGGATCGGCGTAAGGTCCGACCTGCACGGCGACATCGTTTGCAAGGAGGTTACGGCTCAGGAGCCAGGACTTGCCCGAGCCCGAGTCCCCCCCGACCAGCAAGCAGGTCCCCTCGCCTCGGCGAGCTCGGCGAGCGAGCCAGCCGAACTCCCTGACCCCCTGTTCGTAGGCGAGCGTCGGCACGTGGATCGCGCCGACCTCGGCCATGAACTGGTCGAGCACCGAGGCGTTGGTGGGTAGGTTCCAGTCGATCTCCATTGTTCACCCCTATGCGTAGTGTGACGCCCGCTCGGCGACCGAGCCCGGCGACTTCGTTGCGATCGGCTTGACGAGCTCGGCGGCGGTGGGACCCGGGTCCGCGTCCGCCGCCCGTTGCTGACGTCGCCTGGCCGCCTCGGCAGCAGCCTGACGATCCGCAAACTTCTGCTTCGGCCTCGTGAGCTTCTCACCGGCGAGATCGTCCGTGCGGGCTTCCTCCAGGAGTTCGCGCTTGGTCACGAACAGGATCTCCTTGCGAAGGCGCTCGCCCGCCGGCGTCCGCTCCCGACCTCGGCGGCGAATGCGCTTCCACATCGACAGGTCGACGCCCTCGACAAGCTCGGGGCAGTCGACCTCGCCACGGTGGCGGACAGGCCCGTGCTCGGTCTCCTCCAAGAGCAACAGGTCCCCAAGGTTCTCCGGATCGAGCAAGGTGACGTACGTCTTGCCCGGCCCGTTCCTACGGAACACGTCCTCGAAGGCCTTGGAGTGCCAGAACAGTCCTTGGTGCTCGATGCCGACGTCCCTAAGCGGCTTCACGAGGACCTGGCGCGTGAGGAGGTTCACCTCCTCGACGCTTGGCGGATAATCGATCCCGAGCTGCGAGAGTTCGTCCCAGACCTCCGCCGGCGTCTGCCAGAACAGGCCCCTGTGTTCGCGGTGATGGTGGATGCCGACGACCCACTTCTCGAAACGAGCCTTGATCTCCGCGAGCGTGAACCGGGCGGTTGCCTCGGAATCGTAGTCTCCGCGCGCAACCGAGTTCGAGAAGGTGCGCCCCGGAATGGTTGCGACGTCTCGCTGGACCTCCCGGAAGAAGCGCTCGATGCGACCGCGTTCCCAGGGCTGACGCCGCCCCATGTGGCGGATCTCGATACCGAGCATGGCCGCCACGACCTTGAGACTGATCGAGTGAAATTCTTTGCCGTTGTCGATGTGAATGATTCTCGGTTTTCCCCAGGCGGGGTTCGCGACCGTGAGGTCGCCGATCCTCACGTCGTCCTTGGGGGACATGACGTGACGAAGGCACTTCATGACGGAGACCCACGACGGCGGGTCCAGTGACAGCGACCAACCCACGACGACGCGCGAGCGCTGGCAGATCGCAATGGTCGCCCAGACACGTCCGGCGATGCCGCGTTTCAGCTCCGGCGCATCCTCCTCCGTCTCAAGCGGCACTCCGGTGCGCTCGCGCGTGGCGATGACGTCGAGCAGGACGTGATCGATTTCGACGATGCCGAGCAGCCTCTCGGGCGAGCCGCGCCGGCGCTTGGACGTGAACTTGCGGCGAGCCGCACGATTGCCGTTAACGAGCCGGTACCGTTCCTCGGCGTCGATGTTGCGCGAAATCAGGTAGCTCAACTGAGATGGAGACGGCACCTCGTGCGACGTGCCGTGCCGCTCGTTGTGCTCGCGGATTTCGCCCTCGACTATGACGTGCAGGCCCTCCATCGAGCAGCCTTCCGGCTTCAGATGGTGAAGACGGGCTTGTTCCAGCACGATCTTCATGACGGCCGGCGCGCGCTCGACCGGTTTGCGACCCTTGCGGTGGTTCATCGGCGCAAGCGCGGTGATGTTCCGCCCGGAGCGGACCCAACGACGATACCAGCTGCGCAGGGTCGTGCCGCTCGGCGCCCGTTCCTTCGCCAGGAACGCGACGGCCCGCGCAGCACGCTCGAAGTTCGTGTCCGTCTGGGAGAAACGGCCTCGTGAGACAAGGCCGTCAACCACGACCACGTACTTGTGCCGATGCATCGCGGCCGCTTGCTGGGCCTCGGGAAGCTCGTTGACCAAAAATCTCAGGCGCTCCGCCACTCCTTTTTCCAGGCCTGCAAACCGCTGCGGGGGCAGCACGAGCACGCCGGTCCTGTAGGCCTGGAGCAGGGCCGAGGCATCCAGCGTCTGCGTCGCTCCGTCGATTGAGGAGCGCAGCACGAGGCCGGCGTCCTCACGCCCGATGACGACGTGGGAGACGCCTTTCAGATCGATCCGACTGTCCTGCTTCAAGCATGGGAACGGGATCTTCATGCGGAAGCTCCTTCACGCAGGCGCATGCCGCGTCCGGCCGCGGCGAGGAGGTGGGCTCGTGCGCGGGCCGGGCGAGAGACGTGCCGCTCGGTCCACACGATGAAGGCCAGACCACGCGAGGCGAGGCTGGCCCGGATAAGGGCATGCTTGCGCCGGAGCTTGGGACGCCGCGCATCGCGCGCCGTCTTCACTTCGACGAGCACGGGCCCGAGCACCGTCACGACTTCGACGTCCGGCGTGTAGCGACGGACTTTCTGCCCGTCCCACCACAGCTCGCGGCGGGGCTGCTCACGGAAGGTGAGCACGACGTCGATCTCGTCGAGCAACGCGGCCGTGTTTCGCTCGCCGCGCGACTCGTACTCGACCATCCTGCCGGCCTTGAGAGAGGGGTAAAACCCGCGGACGCCCTCGCCGGACGGCGTCACGATACGCCTGAGCCTGTCCGGTTCGATCAGGGCGCGCAGCGATATCCGGCCGGGCGCGCCGGCTTGGGACGAAGACTGCGGATGGCGGTTCTCGCCCGTCATGGCAGGCGCCTCGCCACTCGCGGATCGACCTGCCGGGCCAAGGCGCGCCGGGGCAGCAGCGCTTCGACGGCCATTCCGGATCGCAGCCACGTGCGATGCCAACGCCGCAGCGTATGCGGGCTCGGCGGAGTTTCAGGCTCACCGATCTCCATGGCGACCTGGGTCGCGATGTGCCCGTAGACGTCCTCGGACCGGGATAGCTCGCCGCCGCCGAAGCGGATGTCGCATGCTTGAACGTACTTGAACCTCCGCTGCGCGACGCCGCGTTCGCGTTCCGCCGCGTCGAGGAAACGGCTGCGATGCCTTCCCGACATCGACGACGAAGGTGATCCGCCGGGGCCGAGCCGGGTCAGGATGCCGTCGCGATACAATCGCAGGAGTTCTTCGGCGGTGAGCTGGGTCAGCTGTCCGGAAGGCCAGAGGAGCGTGATGCCGGTCGGGGTGTGAGAGATAACGGTGGCTGGCGAGCCGTGCACGGCACAGCGCTCGCCTACGCCGAAGCGCAGGATCATGTTGTTCTCCGTCGTGAGTTGGGTTGGCGCCCGGGGTGCCCCCCGGGCGGCCGGATGTCGTCAGGCTCGGGCGGGAGCGACCGTGGTCAGGAGCAAGGCGTCGAGCTGGGCAACGTTGGTAACCCGCCGCTCCTCGGACGCGGGGCGCGCCGGCAACTCGTCGGTGATCAGACGCGACAGCACGTGCAGGGCGCGTTCTCGGCCCGCCGCCCTTTTCTTGAGAGGCGCGGCCGGCAGCCACACCAGCGTGCAGCCGTGCTCCCGGGCGGCGCGGGGAATTTCACGGTCGGCCCAGTCGAGGCCGTGATCCATCTCGATGGTCGACGGGCTTCGGGCGGACGCGGCGAGTTGCGCCAGCAGGCGCTTCACAGCGTTGGCGGTGGCCCAAGGTCCTCGCGTACCGGTCACGGCGGCGACGATGCGGCAATCATCGTCGAGCGCGACCACGACAGTCGGTGTCGTCCCGTCCGGAAGGACGAGGTGGGCCAAGACCAGCAGGTCGAGGAAGATGACCAGGCCGGCCGCGGGCAGCTCGGGCCTGGGAGGATAAGTCGGCCTGCTGTCGTCGATGTTCGTCACGTGCGTCTCCGTCGGTGCGCCCGCTAGGGCGCGGAAAGCCGGACGGGTCCTGACGGCGACCAGCGACGGAGCGGCGGGACGGAGCTGATTCGCTCTGTCGCACCCCAGCTCCGCCATTTGGCCTTGCGGAAGGCGCATGGAGCTGCGAATCATCGTGGCCTGAGCACACGACCGCTCTCCATTGCCGTTCGCCGTCGCGTCCGGTTGGTGGTTGGTTGGTGGCCGCCGCCCGTTCTGTTCCAGAGGCGGGGCGTCGGCCGGTTCTTGCTCGACAAGGGGGATGCGCGGGTTGCAGCCGCGTGTCCCCCGCTCGGGCTCAGCTCGTCCTAAACATGGCTCCTCCTCGCGTCGGCCGTCCCTGGCCGGGCGCCGCTCATGCCGTGAATCCAAACCTGGCACAATAGTCGTCGGCGCGCGCCGGGTGAGCTTTTACGTCGCACCCCCAAGCAATCAATTCAGCGTATCGCGCATACGCAAATCGATCGCACCTGACACTCGCCCGCGTCGAAGGACAACTGCCGATCCGCTCGGCTCGAAATCCTGAAGGTTTGAGCGGCTAATCCTTGAGGCACGGCGCAACAGGCCATGGCGCAAGGAAACATCATGGAAACCTCAAGGATTGATCAGCCTAACCTTCGCGTCCCGGGATTGCGGTTCCTAAGCTTCCGGTCTGCCGCCTCAAGCCACCAAGGATTGAGGCGAGGCGATCCTTCCGGTCGTGAGCGGACCGCCTGGCGAGTTCCACGCCGGATCGTTCGCCCCGTATCTTGAAGGATTGAGCGATCTATCCTTCGCGAGGCAGCGCGACGCGTAACCCCAACGTGAGCGAAGGTCCGGGGATCAAGTCGATCCGACTTCCAGGAACCGATCGCGCCACCCTTCGAGGAACTCGCCGAAGTGAGGCGCTCGACGGAGTTCGTACGTCAGGTAATCCACCAGACTTCGCGCCGAGTTGTCGTGCCCTTCCCGCGAACAACGGCCAGACAAGTGCGACCACCGCAAGTACAACAGGAAGGTATTGAGAGCGTCGCACTCGCAATACGCGTTCACCTCAGCCAGGCGCCCTGCCTTGACCAGATCGTCCACGAGCGAACCGTGGGCGCCGACCTTCCCAGGAAGGCCCAGGAGACGAGCGGTCTCGTCGAGGCCCATGGCCTGGGTGCCTCCGCGATCGGAAAGACACTGCATCACGTCGCAGTGGTATTCCTCCGAGAAGCGCGACCCGTACCCGTTCCACCGGTCACCGCGCCGGTACCAGGTCGAGGTCTCGACGCCGTGGAGCATGGCACGGTGGCGAAGGACGGCCATGTCGAATCGCGCCCCGTTCCAGGTCACCAGGCGGTAATTGCCGGCGGAGAAATATCGCCAGAAGCCCGAGACGAGCTCCGCCTCGCTCCAGCCGGGTTCGCCGCCCGACCGACATCGCTCCACGACGTAGCGCTCGCCCCCGTTCGGGTCGGTCTCGATCCTGGCCACGACGTAGGAGATCGTGACGACCTGGTGGTAGACCGGCTTCGGGAAGGCGTCCGGCGCGACGCTCGGGGGCGTGCGGGCGTCCCGGATCGTCTCGATGTCGAGCACCAACAGCTGATCCGGCTCGCGACAGCGTTTCGTCCAGCCCTCGCGAGAGGAGCGGGCCTGCCGACGCTGGAGCGGCGCCGGAGCTGGCGACGTCGGGATCATGGTCGTCGCGGGTTGCATCGTGTCTCCTTCGGGCTGAGGTTCGGGCAGGGTGGAGGTCCGGTCAGATCGTGACCACGCGACCGGGATCGAAGCCGGAGAGCGGATGCCGCAGGTTGCGGGGATTGGCCAGGACACGCGTTCGGCCGAGGCGGACGTCCCAGGAATACGGCGTTCCCCCGAAGATCCATCCTGCCGGGGCGCTCCATCGTTCGAACAGCTCGTCGAGTTCCGAGCCCTGCCAAGCGGCGGCCCAGGGATCGAGAAGCGGCGAGGCTCGGTCTGCCGGCAGGCAGGCACGGCAGGGCGGGAACGCTGACAGGACGAGCGCCCGGTCTCCGGGTCGTATGTTGGCGAACGCCGGATGTGACGAGGGCCGCGCCCCCTCCCCGCCGGCGACTATCGACGCGAGCGCGTCCTCCACGAAGGCTCGGGACCGGGCATGCGCCCCGGCGAGATCGTGTGGCGCGAGCGGAAGCCCGCCGGACGCGACCATCTTGCGGAGCGCCCGCCAGCCGTGGCGAGCGTGAGCCCTGGCCTGCGAAGCCTTCGAGGCGCCCGTGAGCGAAAAGCTCGGCCACATCGTGGCGCCTAGGACGTGCAGCCCGTCGCCCGCTTTCTCAAGCCGGACGGATTCGTCGTGCAGGAGCTCGATCCCGAGGCGCGAGGCCACGAGCCTGCCCTCCGCGAGCGCCTCGTCGACCGGAACCCCGTCCGAGAACTCGACGGGGCCCGGCACGAACAGGACGGCCGTGTCGGCCCGGCCCCGACGGAGCGAGTCGGCCAGCCAGTGCAAGGCCCTGGAGACACCCGGACATACGTTGCCCCCGACCAGGATCGCATCGACGGCTGGCATGTGATCGGGCACGACGAAGGGTGCGAGATCCACCCTCAGATCGGACAGGATCCAGAGGTCGTGCCCCCTGTCGTGGCGATCGGGATCGCCGTCGTGTCGCGCGCCTGCGCCCCGGGCCGGTGCCATGCGGTCCGGCTTCGCCCCGCGGTCGAACAGGTCGGCGCGCACGGCGAGCTCGCCGGCGTGTTGGGTGTCCATCTCGACCCTCCGCTCAGTTCAGGAACTCGGACCGCATGCGCTCGCGGGCGCGCAGCACGCCCTCGACGAGACGCTTGAGGCGACGCGCGGAACCGCCACGCCAGCGCCGCCGCAGCACGTCGCGTTCGACCTGGTCGAGCGGCGGCAGGAAGCGCGCGTCTATCCCCGTGTCGCGTGCGATATCGGCCACGAGCGCCGGCAGGAGCGCGTCCAGGTGCTGGGGCTTCGGCAGCGGAAACGTCACCACGGTCAACCTGTCGACCAGCGGAGCGGGCAGTCGGTCGAGGTCGTTCGCGGTGCAAACGACGCAGATGTTCGAGGCGTCGATCTCCACCTGCAGCGCCGGATCGGGGTAGCGACGCGCCGTCTCGCGCTCGGCGAGCGGAATCAACGAATTCCAAAGGTTCCCATAGTCCGCCCGGGTAGGGGCCTTGTCGACCTCGTCGATGAGCAGGAGCGGATTGGCTTGGCCGAACCGCGCCATCGCCATGAAGGCGCGGCACGGCTCGGCCGTGTACCAGCGCCGTTCGGTTCCCCCGAGGGACGCGCCGGCGTCTCCGGTGCCGTCGACGCGATAGGTGCCGATCCCCAGCTCCTCCCCCAGGCGACGTCCGAACAAGCTCTTGCCTCCGCCCGGTCGGCCGAGCAGGAGCAACGGTGGCAGCTGCACCCAACGTTTCCCGACGAGCTTGCCCAGCACGCGGTCCACCGCGTCGGTCGCGTACGGGAACTCGGACAGGAGCCTCCGCCGGACCGTCGGCAGATCCGGGGTCGGCACCAAGGCCAAGGGCTTGCCGATGGCATGCTCGTAGCCACGCGTGACGTCCTTCGCCTTCGACGCACCGGTCGCGTGCACCGCCGGGCAGACGACGACGAAGCCTTCGGTCGCCTCAGCGGGAGCCTCGCCCGCCTCGCTCTCCGTGTGCGGTGCCTCCGTAGCCCTGGCCCTGCGTTCCGCGCGCCTCGTGCGCCGTTCGCGCTCGCGCTTCGCGGCACGATCCTCGACAGGCTCCAGCGCGCGTCGCCCGAGTTGCGCGCCGGCCTCGCTGAAGGTGCCGTTCACCATGTAGCTCGGTGCGCGCGCCACCCCCAGCAGCGCGAGGCCGACTGCCAGGTCGCGAGCGGCAACCTTCAAGTCGTCGAACGCGCCGCCCAACGCTTCCCGCCATGCGACCGTCGCCGCTTTGCGACGTTCGCCGTCGGCTGGGAAGGTCTCCTCGAACAACGTGTCGATGTCGACGACGAACTCGTCCTCGTCGCCGTCCCCGTCGGTTTCGGCCTGGGCGGAGGCCGAGGCCAGCGCGAGTTGGTGCAGGCGCGATCCGGCTTCCGGCAGGCGGTCGATAGCCTTCCAGGC
>SXGQ01633644.1_pt1 | contig 17708 bp, 25 predicted proteins | sample 3178371 | NCBI WGS metagenome assembly SXGQ01 (sample SAMN11356859, study PRJNA531348) | freshwater metagenome | isolation source: freshwater sample F1-20 | place: China: Fuxian Lake, Yuxi | collected 2017-12-25 | reverse complement strand
TAAATCATTACATAAGGATAAAAGAGAAGCAATTGATAAATACTTAATGCCTCTATTAGCCAAGAATGAAAAAATAGATATAACAGTTAGATTATCACTTAAATTACTTGGTTTTGAACCATTAGATAAAGTAGGTGACTTTGATATTGGGTTAACATCAGTATTTACTGAAGAGGAGTTCACTACAGTTAAAAATTTCTTTGGTTTCTACACATCATATGGAGAAAAATATGGTCATGAACCAGATAAGAAAGAATTTGACCCAAATGCTCATTTATGGCAATTTGGCAAACATTGGGAGGTTAGTGTGGATGATACATTTAATAGAACAGCTGAAATTAAAATAGATATATTCAATGATGAAATGCTTAGGAAAAAAGACATTATTGAAATATGGTATGATGATTTTCCAATTCATCTAATACATCCAAGTGTTACTTACAGTTATAGAATGAGATATGCTTTAGATCAAAGAGGATCTACAACATACAAATATTGGGAGCGTATGAGTGAGTTTATGAGGGATGCTAAACAATATTATCTTAAAATTAGAGCCATTTATAAAATGATAGCTCGTATTCATGAACATAATGCTAATATTGAGGGTAATAAAGATAAAATTCTTAAGATAAGAGAATTAGCTGATAGAAGAACTCATAATATGGAGAACTTTTTTGAAAAAGTATTCAATGAAACACTTGATCCATTTACTTTAACAATGGAAAAAGAACATGAGCAGTTTACTAAAGGATTAAATAAAACAATTAAGTTATGACAATTAAAAACCCACCAGTTATAAGTAAATTTGGTATCACAACTGAGTTTAAAGTTGAGAATAGATTTAAAGATCATCCATTACTAGAACAATATGATTTAAAAGTTATATTTAGTGGATGGTTTCCTAAAGAAGAGGCTAATGAAATTGAAAATGAGTTTTTACAAAGATATCCTAAAATTAAGTATAATTTTACAGTTAATGGTCTTGATGAAATAGATGGCCATAGTGAGATGAGATATATTGATGAAGCAATTGTAAACAAAATAAGAACAGAGTTGTATGACCTTAGAGGAGATAATACCTTTAAGTCAATTAAAGAACGAAAACAATTTGCGGTTAAACTGTATTTTGTACAATTTGTAAGAAAATGAAAACAATAGCAATCGGAGACATTCATGGACGTTCATTATGGAAATTAATAGTTAATCAAGAACAAGACACTGATAGGATTGTTTTTATAGGTGATTACTTTGATTCATTTAATATTAAAGGAGAAGAACAATTAAATAATTTTCTTGACATTGTTGAATATAAAAAATCAAGTGGTAAAGAAGTTATTATGCTTATTGGTAATCATGATTATCATTATTTTCCTGAAGTAGGAAATACAGGTACATCTGGTTATCAATCAATATTTAAGCATCAAATTGAACCAACTATTGATGCTAATAGAGAGCATTTACAAATAGCTTATCAGTTTGATGAGTATTTGTTTTCACATGCTGGTATTAGTAGTAAATTTATGGATAGTGTATTTGGTATTGATGGATGGAAAATAGAAACAATAATTGAACAACTGAATGAACTTTTTAAATATAAACCATTAACATTTGGATTTGGAGAGGCAGTTAGTATAAAGAAAATGAGTTATTTAGATCCATATGGTGATAATGAAGAACAATCTCCAATATGGATTAGACCGCGTTCATTAATGGCTGCTAATAAAGATACATTACGTAAACAAGTAATTCAAATAGTTGGTCATACTCAAGTTAAAAAACTTGATTTAGAAGGATCTCAAAAATCAGCTGGTGGTAGATATTACTTAATTGATTGTCAAGAAACAACAGGTGAATATTTAATTATTAACAATGGGGAATTTAGTATTGGCCAAACAAGGTAAAAAGACTCGTAAGAAAAAGAAAATGGTAGAGAAAGATCCTGAGTTTATTGTGTACAGTGATCTAGGTTATTTTAAAGGATTAATCAATGGTGGTCAAATCGAATGGACCCAAAATGAAAATGAAGCCAAACCATTAGACCATCTTAATAAAGTACAAACTATAAAATTTTTAGCTCCTCGAACCATTGAGATTATATATGAATATATCTAAGGTTGGGATTCATAAAATTTACAATATTTATATCAAATTACTCTTTCGTGATTTTTTAACTAAAACAAAAACAAATGAAAAAACAAGTAAAATTAGTTGTAGCGGCATTATCATTAATGTTAGTGTCATTCACAACAAATGCACAATTTAAAAAATCAGAAAAGTTCGTAGAAGGAACAGTTTCTTATTCTAAATCAACTGGTACTGATGGACAGTACATTATCAATCCAACAATTGGATATTTTTTAACAGATAAATTCGCCGTAGGTGTTGAAGGTGGATTTGGTAAAAACGCGACCCAGAAAGTAATAGGTATTGGAGCATTTGGTAGATGTTATGTGTTATGTGTTGGAAATAAACTTCATGTTTATTCTCAATTAAGCATTTCAAATAAGGCTACTGAAGTTGGTGTTAATAAAACAACAACTACAAATGCAAATGTAGGTTTTGGAGCTAACTATTTTGTATCTAAAAACTTAGCCCTTAGTACAACATTGGCTAGTTTAATTGATTACACTGATGTTGGTTCTGCATCTACATTCTCAATCGGCTTCACTGGGGTTAATAACCCATTAAGTGTAGCTAAGTTTGGAGTTTTATATCGATTCTAAGACATCACGCGAAAGAGTATAATTAAGAAGCCTGGAAGCAATTCCAGGCTTTTTTTTGTTTGAGCTAAGAATAAATCTTATATTTAATTAAAGATATTAGTTATGAATAAACACACACTATGGGTTGAGAAATATAGACCTGATACACTAAAGGGTTATTTAGGGAATGAAGCCTTTACAGAAGCATTAGGTGAATGGATTGAGAAAAATAATTTTCCTAATTTATTACTATACGGATCACCAGGTACAGGTAAAACAACTGCCGCTAAGTTAGTAGTTAAAAATATTAATTGTGACTTTTTATATTTAAATTGTTCTGATGAGAATGGTATTGATGTGATTAGAGATAAAGTTAAACAATTTGCTTCAGGTGCTACATTTAAACCACTTAAAGTGGTTATATTAGATGAAGCTGATTTCTTAACTATAAATGCTCAAGCAGCACTTAGAAACATTATTGAGACATTTAGTTTGAATACTAGGTTTATTTTTACTTGCAATTATGTAGAACGTATTATTGATGCTTTACAGTCACGATTAACTAGTTTTCATTTAGCAACAGCTGATATTAAACTTGTAGCTAAACATTTAGTTGGTATACTTGATGATGAGGGTATTAAATATGATAAGCAAGATATAGTTAACATTGTTAAAAAAACCTATCCTGATTTAAGACGAGCAATTAATATATTACAAAGTAATTCAGTTAAAGGTAAGTTAACACTTAGTGAGGTGATAGATAGTAATTATATTGAACAAGTGATTGATGAGCTTAAATCTAAAAAGAAAACAGCATTCAATAATATTAGACAGATCATAGCTAATAACAATATAAATGATTTCACTGGTTTATATAAATCATTATATGATCATTACTCATCTCCAGAGTCAACAATAGTTATAGAAGAATATATGTTTCACTCAACTACAATACCTGATAAAGAAATTTGTTTTATGGGGTGTGTAGCTAAACTTTTAAATTTATGAATCAAGAACAACCAAGGTTAAATATTGACCTAAACAAAACACAAGAGGTGGTTTGTGAAAAATGTGGTGGTAAAGTATTTCAAGAAGGACTAATGCTTAGAAAAGCATCTAAATTCTTAACTGGTACAACACAAGATGCTCTTATCCCATTACCAGTATTTAGTTGCTCAGCATGTGGTCATGTTAATGAAGAATTTTTACCTGAGCCACTGAAAAATAAAGATAGTGAATCTATTTGATTGGCTAAATCAGATAACATATAATAAACAGCCGTGGGACACATTCACGGATGAAGATAAGACTGAGTTTAATACTTATATGATTCATCGTTTTATTAGTATGAATCCAGACTATGTTGATGCTGTTAATTTAATCCAATGTTATCCAGATTGTCCTAAAAGAAAGGTATATCAATTTTATTGTGAATTATTGCCTAAAAAGAAAGCATTCTTTAAATATATTAAAGCAAGTGCTAAGGATGATCCTGAGACTATTAAAGCTATAGCTGAGTATTATAAATGTAGTACTCGTGAATCAAAAGAATATATTAATATAGTAGATGTGAATAATATTAAAAATGTGCTTAACTTGGGACAGTCAGGTACAAATAAAAAAAGGAGAAAAAAATCATGATTACATTTACATTAGGTGCTTTGGCTGCGGTTGCGGTTGGGGTACTGATTTGGCTTACAATTAGTGTTATTGGATCACTAAAAAGGGTCAAGTCATTAGAAGAAGAAAATATAATCCAATGGCGAGATATTGAAGAACGTTATAATTCAATTGAACGTAAATTAGACCAAGCTATAGACATTATTAATAGAAGAGTTGATGATAACTATAGTTATACTGATTCACGATTTGATAAATTTGATAATGCAATTGAACGTAACTATGTTTCAAAAGTAGATAAAAACAGTAACACAATCAGTTATAATAATTAATAATTAATCTCACTTGGCTGTCCCAATTAAGTCATTTAAATTTAGGTTATGCATATATCAGATTCAAAATCATATCGTGAATACATGATTATGATGGAACGTGAACAAGAAACATTAATGGAACAAAGTCGTATGAAACACACTAAAGACAATATCACAAATCAAGTTATTGAAGACTTAAAAGCTAGAGCTGAGCGTGGTTATAGTAAATATAACACAACATTAGGTGAGAATAATAAAGATAATTATATGAATCATCTATATGAAGAGTTATTAGATGCAGCTCAATATATTAAAAAAGAACAATCAATCATTCCTGATATTCAAAATTTAATTAAATTACATTCTGACAATACTAAGTTAGGTGAGGTTATAAGAGAGATATATGGCAAAAAGTAAATTAACAGAGATTGAATTAAAAATAAAAACCCATCAACTTAAAGAAGTTGACTATAGATACCAATCAACAGTATCATACTCTCAATATTCAATGTGGCGTAAATGTCCTCATCAGTGGTATTTAGCCTATATTAAAAATTTAGCCCCATATTCAGCTTCAATTCATACTATATTTGGAACTGCTATTCATGAGACAATGCAGCATTATCTTAAAGTAATGTATGAACAAAGTGGAGCAGCAGCTGATAGAGAAGATATAGTAGGTATGTTTAATGAACGTTTTAGAACAGTTTATAAAGAACAATTTGAAGCATCTAAACAACACTTCTCTAATCCAGATGAGATGAGAGAATTTTATGAGGATGGTATTAACATACTTGAATGGTTTAAAAAACATCGTGGTCAATTCTTTACCACTCGTAATACAGTATTATTAGGTATTGAGATGCCTTTAATGGTTGGTTTATCTAAAAATGTATTTCTAAAAGGATATATTGATTTTGTTTTATATGATAAGGATTTAGATAAAGTTTATATCTATGATATCAAAACATCTAGATCAGGATGGAGAGATAAAGATAAAAAAGATGATATTAAATTAGCTCAAATATTACTTTATAAAGAATACTTTGCTAAACAATATAATATTGATATTGATAAAATTGAAGTTGAGTTTTTTATATTAAAAAGAAAAATATGGGATAATGAAGCGTTCGCTATACCTTATATCACCTCATTTAGACCAGCTAGTGGTAAAATTAAACGTAAACAAGCAGCTGAGAAATTTAATATGTTTTTAAATGAATGTTTTGATAATGATGGTAAACATGTAATTAAAGAATATTCTAAAATAGTAAGTAAAGACAGTTGCACTTATTGCCCATTCAATAATAATAAAGAACTTTGTGATAAGAATGTTGTTTCTTGATCTATATGTATATTTATATATATAAAATATATTATATGGGAGACAATAAATTAACTAGTGTTAAGGTTAATGAGACATTATTTGACGAGTTTAAAGTGTTATGTGTTAGAACAAAGTTTTCACTTCAAAAATTAGTCGATAGAAGTATTCATTTATATTTAACTGATGATGATTATAGAAAAAAACTTCATAGTCATTCAAATTTATCATTATCAGGTAGTAAACAATCTTAAAATTTAGTCTAAACAGTGTTATGAAAGAAAGTTATTTGCCTCAAGCACAAAGGAAAAAAATCTTATTATTATGTGATGATATCAGAATGACATCTGGTATTAGCACAATGGCAAGAGAAATTGTATTAGGTACAGCACATCATTTTAATTGGGTCAATGTAGGTGGAGCTATCAAACATCCAGATGAAGGTAAGCGTTTTGATTTAAACAATGATACTAATAAGTATGCTGGTATCACTGATGCTAATGTTATATTGTATCCAATTAGTGGTTATGGTGATACTCAGTTTATTAGACAAATGATTGACTTTGAAAAACCAGATGTGTTAATGATGTTTACTGACCCAAGATATTGGATTTGGTTATTTCAAATTGAAAATGAAATTAGAAGAAAAATACCTATTGTTTATTTAAACATTTGGGATGATTATCCAGCTCCATTATATAATGAACCATATTATGAGTCATGTGATGGATTAATGGCTATATCAAAACAAACACTTAATATAAATAAATTAGTATTAGGTGATAAAGCAAAAAACAAAGTATTAAGTTATGTACCTCATGGTATAAATGAAAAAATGTTTTTCCCAATTGAGGATAAATCCAAATTAATAGACATTAAAAGAAAATTATTTGGAAATAAAGAATATGACTTTATAGTAATGTTTAATTCTAGAAATATTAGACGTAAACAAGTACCTGATACTATGGCTGCGTTTAAAGTATTTTTAGATAAATTACCTAAAGAAAAAGCTGATAGATGTGCTTTAATATTACATACTCAACCTATTGATGAGCATGGAACTGATTTATATGCTGTACGTGATATATTATTCACAGAAGAACAATGCTCACAAGTTTATTTTTCAGACTTAAGAATCCCAACTCAAGATCTTAATTTAATATATAACATATCTGATGTTTGTATATTATTAACATCAAATGAAGGATGGGGATTAAGTTTAACTGAGGCAATGATGGCTGGTAAAATGATTATTGCTAATGTAACTGGTGGTATGCAAGATCAAATGCGTTTTATAGATGAGAATGGTAAATGGATTGATTTTGATTCTGAATTCTGTTCTAACCATTTTGGTAAATATAAAACATGTGGTGAATGGGCTATACCAGTATTTCCAAGTAATGTAAGTATTCAAGGTTCAGTCCCAACACCTTATATCTATGATGATAGAGCTGATTTTAGAGAAGCAGCTGATAATATTATGAAGGTATATGAGATGGGAAATGAAGAACGTGAACATAGAGGTAAATTAGCTCATGAATGGGTAACATCAGATGAATCAATGATGTCAGCTGATAATATGAGTAAAAATGTTATAAAGCATATTAATGAAGTTTTGGCTAACTGGAAACCAAGATATAAATTTGAGTTAATTAAAACTGAACCACTTAAAAGAAAACACATTCGTCATAAATTAGTTTATTGATAAGTTATGAAACCATTAGTAGTTATAAGTTGTCCTATTGAGACAATGTCAGGGTATGGAGCTAGAGCTAGAGATATAGTTAGAGCACTTTTAAAACATGATAAGTATGATATTAAAGTAATTTCTCAGCGTTGGGGTAACACAGCGTATAATGCTTTAGATCCTAATAAAACTGAAGATAAACAGTTATTAGGTTTAATTTGGAAACAACCTCAATTGCCTAAACAACCTGATATTTGGATTCAAATCACAGTACCAAATGAATTCCAACCAGTAGGTAAATACAATATTGGTATCACAGCAGGTATTGAAACTACAGTATGTGATCCAAGTTGGATTGAGGGTATTAACAGAATGAATCTAACATTAGTATCATCAAATCATGCTAAACAAGTATTTGAACAATCAACATTTGAGAAACGAAATAAACAAACTAATGCTTTAGAAAGTGTTATTAAGTTAGAAAGACCAGTAGAAGTATTATTTGAGGGAGCTGATTTAAATAAATACTTCCATATTGAAGATAATGATTTAGAAGAAACTGAGTTAGTATTATCATTAGATGAAATTGAAGAAGATTTTTGTTTTCTATTTGTAGGCCATTGGTTACAAGGTAATGTTGGTGAGGATAGAAAGAATGTAGGTTATATGATCAAAGCATTTTTAGAGATGTTTAAAAACAGGAAAGGAATTAAACCAGCATTAATTTTAAAAACATCTCAAGTGACTAACTCTATAATGGATAGAGATGAAATACTTAAAAAAATAGATGCTATTAGACAAACAGTTAAAGGTGATTTACCAAATGTTTATTTACTACATGGTGATTTAGAAGATAAGGATATGAATGACTTATATAACCATGGTAAAGTAAAAGCGATGGTGTCATTGACTAAAGGTGAAGGATTTGGAAGACCATTACTTGAATTTAGTTTATCTAAAAAACCTATTATAGCTAGTAATTGGAGTGGACATATTGATTTCTTACATCCAGACTATAATGTTTTAGTAGGAGGTACTTTAACTAATGTTCATTCATCAGCTCAAGCTAAAAATATGATATTAGCTGAATCACAATGGTTTACTCCTAATGATGGAGAAGTAGCTGAGGCATTTAAATTAATTTATACTGACTATAATAAATGTTTAGAAAAAGCTAAACGTCAAGCTCATTTTGCTAAAACAAATTTTTCATTTGATAAAATGGCTGAGTTGTTAGATAGTATTTTAGAATCAAAAGTACCTAAACAAGTAGAACTTAAACTACCAACATTAAAAAAAGTAGGTTCAACAACTGAAATGCCTAAACTTAATTTACCTAAACTTAAAAAAATAGAGTAATGACAAGTAGAGACTTTGTTATTTGGTTAAAAGGTTTCGCCACAGCAGCTAATCCTTATAATGTGACACCTAAACAATGGGATGAAATAAAGGATAAATTAGATAAAGTGATGGATACTCCTAAATTAGAACCAACAATAAATTATATTGAAACACCAAAACCAGAAGAAAGTAAAGTATTTTAATTATGGAAGATAAATTAGTAATATGTTCACATTGTGGGTCAGACACTTGCTATGAGCATAAACAACAAGGGATAACAATTTGGAGTTGTATGGGATGTGGTTTTACAACTAATGAACTAATGATTGAAGGAAGTGAATTAGTTAAAGAAACAGAAGAAGTAATGCCTGAGCTATACAAGGATATTAAATTTATAGATGGTCAAAATCAAGTTTGGTATCCAACAGTTATTAATATTCAAGATAAAGGTACTGTGTTTATAAATGGTACCAGTAAAGATAATTGGGGTTGGGCAGGTATTAAAGCTGTAGAAACAACAGATGAAGAAAAACAAAAACTTAAAGGTGCTACTCACAAATCAGATCCTAAAACATTAATGATGTTCAGTAAGGAACAATTTGATGAGGCTTGTCATTATATTGGATTAATTTAAATTTAGATTATGACTACTATTAGTTTCGCAATCACAACATGGAATGAGCATATTGAATTAGAGCGTTTATTAGATCAACTTGTAACTATTATCAAACCAGGAGATGAAATAATGGTTCAATTAGATAATACAGCTACAGACGAAGTTAAAAAAGTAGCTGGTAAATATAATGTTGGTCAAAAATTTGAATACCATAGAATATATTATTCACTAAATGGTGATTTCGCTTCATTTAAAAATAATATTAAACAACACTGCACACGTGATTGGGTATTCTTTATTGACGCTGATGAATACCTAAGTGATGGTTTAGCTGAAAATATTCATAGTATATTAGATATGAATAGAGGTTTAGTTGATGTTATAGCTTTACCTCGTATTAATACAGTTGAAGGACTAACACGTGATCATATTGATAAGTGGAGATGGTTTGTAGACGATAATGGTTGGGTTAACTATCCAGATTATCAAACTCGTATTTGCGCTAATAAAAAAGATATTCAATGGAAAAATAAAGTACATGAAAGATTATCTGGATGGAAAACAATAGCTAATTTACCTGAAGGATATGAATTAATACACCCTAAAACAATTGATAGACAAGAAAAACAAAACAAGTTTTATGAGCAAATTTAAAGTAGGAGTTATTGGAAATGGTTTTGTAGGTGAAGCACAAATATTTGCTTTCTCTCCAACAACTGATTTAAAAGTATTTGATGTTGATCCACTTAAGTCAACACACACATTACTTGAAGTATTATCTCAAGAGTTTATATTTGTATGTTTACCAACCCCAATGAAAGAAAATGGTGAACAAGATTTATCTTATATTGAGAATTTCTTTAGTAATATAGGTTTATATAACACAGAAGCCATTTTTATTTTAAAATCAACTGTATTACCAGGTACTACAAAGCAATTAAAAGACAAATATAATTTTAATATAGTATTTTGCCCTGAGTTTTTAACTGAGCGAACAGCTAAGTTAGACATCTTAAGTCAAGCTAGAGTTATATTTGGAGGTGAGAAACATTTAACTGATAAAGTAGAACAATTATTCAGTCAACGATTTGCAAATAGACATTATATTCATACTGACTCAACTACAGCTGAGTTTATTAAATATATGAATAATACTTTCTTTGCTACTAAAGTAAGTTTAATGAATGAGTTTTATAGAATGTCTAAGGCATTAGATATTGATTGGGAAACAGCTAAACATGGATTTGCTTCAGATGGTAGAGTAGGTGACTCACACTTACATGTACCAGGACATGATGGTAGATTAGGTTTTGGTGGTACTTGTTTTCCTAAGGATATAAATGCACTTATAACATTAGGTAAAGAATTAAATACACCTATGAATGTTTTAGAAGCAGCTTGGAAAACAAATTTAGAAGTTAGACCAGAACAAGACTGGAAAAAAATGAAAGGTAGAGCGGTATCATGAAATATCTAATATACATTGTGACTATTGATCACTCTCAATCAGTAAATAAAAACAGTGATTATTCTAAGTATTGTTTAAATACTTGGAAGTATTGGTGTAATAAACATAATATTGATTTATATACTATTACTGAACATGATGAGCGTTTTAAATATGCTGTTTGGAATAAAGAATTAATTTATAAAATAGGAGAAGGTTATGACAAAATAGGTATTGTAGATTCAGATACAATGATTAGATGGGACGCTCCAAATATATTTGAACAATTAGGTGAAGAGGTAGCTGGTGTTGTTGATACAGCTGATTTAAGATGGATAACAAATAGTTTAAATAACTATGGAGATGCTTTCTTTAAAAATAAAGCTAAATTAAATATAGATGAATATTTTAATGCTGGGGTTTTATTTTTTGATAAAAAGTATCTTAATGTGTTTAAACAGGTATTAGATTTTTATTTAGAGAATAAAATTGAATTAGATAATTGGAATAAAGGAGGAGGTAAAGAACAAACTATATTAAATTATTTCTTAGTTAAAAATAAAGTAAATAAAAAAGAATTACTACCAGAATGGAATTTAGTGGCTATACATAAAAAAGATATGTTTAAACATAATTGGCAACTAAATAAAGATATGACTCCATTCTTTATCAAATATGCTTATGTTTGGCATTTTACAGGATTTGATCCTTCAAATAGAGAAAATCTAATGAAACAAACATGGGATTTAATTAAACACAATTATGAGTAAGAATATAATTTTCATAACCGCTGTTAAAGTACCAGGCCAAGAACATAGGAGTAATACTTATGATCTAGGTATAAGTAGTTTTAAACATTGGGCTGATAAACATAATTGTGAAGTATTTGTTTTGGATCAATTATTGTTTCCTAATGATCAGATGAAGATTAATTTTCATCGTTATTATTGTTTTGATTTATTAGATGAAAATAATATTGACTATGATCAAATATTAATTACAGACGCGGATGCTATTATTCATCCTGACTGTCCTAATTTTTTTGAGTTAACAGATAATAAATACACTGTTACAAGATGTGATGGTAGTTTTGATTGGATATGTAGGTCTAAAGAAAATTATGAGCATTTCTTTAATAATGGAGATAATACTTATAACTTATGGGATTACTTTAATGCTGGATTTCAAGTAGTTAATAAACAGCATAAAGATATATTTAAAAAATTCACTCAATTCTATTGGGATAATGTTGATTTAGTAAAACACATTCAACAAAACTTTGGAGTAGGTACTGATCAAGCCTTATTAAATTATTTTATTAGGACTCAAGATGTTGAATTAAAATACTTACCTTATAGATATTGTATGGCTGATTTATTTTTAAAAAATTTATTAGCTGATGATTTGTTCTTTATTAACATACCAGGTATATATCAATTTAATGCTATACCAAATAATAAAGATGCTAACTTAACTCATAAATTTATGGACTCAACTTATAAACATTTATACAATGGGAAAAAATGATTTTTTAGGTGGATATTCAATATCTGATGTTTGTTTTAATTTTATCAGAGAGATATTACCAGAAGGAAAAGTAATATTAGAATTAGGTAGTGGATTAGGTACTGATGCTTTAAGCAAACATTATACAATGTACTCTATTGAAGATAATAGCGCTTGGATAAATAAATATAATTCAACTTATCTTCATGTTCCGCTCAAGAAATATGATGATATTTGGACTGCACCTAATCTACCAGGAGTAAATAATGCTTGGTTTAATCCAGATATATTAAAACAAAAATTAGCATTCGCATTTTGGGATGTGAAGTATGATTTAATATTAGTAGATGGACCAAGTGGATTTTTTGGTAGAGGAGGATTTTTAAAACATTTAGATCTATTTGATACAAGTGTACCTATGATTATAGATGACATACATAGAGAAGAAATGGATTTAATGATCGCCATATCTGAAAAATTAAATAAACCTTATAAAACATTAGATAAATATACAGGTTATATTTTATGACAAAATTCGCTATAGGATGCTTAGTACAGTGGTATGAGGTAAAAATTATTAAAGAATATATCTCATCAATAAAATCAGCTATAGACAACTATGGTAAGGATAATGTTGTAATTGATTTCGCTATTATACAAGGACAACAACTAGAAGAATTTGATGGTGATGAATATGAGTGGGATGACTTAATTCATGAATTGATGAAACCCATAACTGATTTATTTGATAGTGGGTATAAAGTGGATTGGAAATGTTACTCAGATAAAATATATTCAATAGCTGATTATAGAAGAGAATTTAATGATGTATATTGTAATCAAGTAGATATTTTAATTTGGGGTGAATCAGATATGTTAGCTCCAAAACAAATGTTTATTGTATTAGATCATTTACATCAACAAATAAAAAATCAAACACCTAAATACTTAGGTTTCTTTGGTGGATGTAAAATGTGGGATCCAAGTTGGAAACCACTTGAACATCCTTTATTTACTGATAAACCATTTATTGAAGGTGATACTACTAACTGGTGGAGTTTAAGGTACACTATGAGTGAAAAGGAAATGGATGATATAAATAACCAAACTGATCAACCAGAAGTTATTATATTACCTCAACATAAGTTTAATGGATGTGGTTTAGTTATATCATCTGAGGTAATTAAAGCTGGAGCTAATATACCTAAAGGAATGTTTTTTGTTCATGAGGATACAGCGTTTATGCAAGTAACTAATAAATTGTTAGGTAACATACCTCAATTTGTTATTCAAAATATACTATTAGTACATAATAGAAAACATCATGGTAAACGTTGTAGAGTTAAAGGTGAATCAGGTATTGATCCTACTAACACAGGTTTATTAAGAAGACAACATGATTGGTATAATAAAGCTTATCAGGCTAGTAGTGAGAATTTAGCTAATTTATTTAATCCTAATTATAAATTTAAAACCTGGAGTGACTTATGAGAGTAGCTTTTTTCACTGAGATGGGTTTTAATGGTAAAGTACCTCGTACTCATGATAATATGAGAACTGAGTTTGCTTGGATGGTAGCTTTAGATGCTGATCATTATAATATAAAACAAACACCAACTGAGAAATATGATTTAGGTATTGTTATTATACCTAAGAAAAATCCTGATCTTAATTTAGATGATTTAAAATTAAGCTGTGATAAGGTAGCTGTGATGCAAGAAGGACCTAATTGGTACTGGCAAGACTATGATTTGGCTAAACAAATATGGTATTTTAACACTTTAACTTCAGCTGATATTATTTTTACCCATAATGAAGTTGATAAAACATATTATCAAGGTTTAACTAATCACCCAAATGTTAGAGTAATGTCTTCACTTATGATTGAAGATGCTATAGGTGAATTAAAACAAGTAGAAAGACAAGGTGTTATTATAGGAGGTAATTTTGTTTCTTGGTATGGTGGATTTGATTCTTACATAGTAGCAAGTGAAATAACTGATAAAGTATTTGCTCCATCAATGGGTAGAAAACAAGTAGGTGAAGAACAATTAATACAACATTTACCTTATCTAACTTGGAAACAATGGATACATGAGTTAAATAAATTTAAATATGGAGTTCATTTAATGAGAACTCATGCTGCTGGTACATTTGCTCTTAACTGCGCTTATTTAGGTATACCTTGTATTGGATATAAAGGATTAGACACTCAAGAAATTTGTCACCCTAATTTAACAGTTGATGTAGGAGACTTGGTTATGGCAAAAAAATTAATTAAATTACTAGAAGATGATTATGAATTTTATAATTATCAAAGTAAAATAGCTAAAATAAATTATAATAAGTTTTACACAGAACAAGTATTTAAAAATAAATTTGAAATATGAATATAAATTTTGTAATTGCTGGTTGGCATTTTAATCAATCTAGTTTAATTGATGGATTACATCAGTTAGAACAAACAAATGATAATGTTAATGTGTTTTGGGCTTGTCATAGAGAACCAACTGATGAAATAAAAGAAAAATTTAAATATGAGGTATTCTTTAATGGAGGTGAAGAATGTGGAGCATATGACCAAGCATTAGAACATTTAGCTCCAACATTAAATGATGATGATGTTATGTTTTTCTTACATGATGATATTGTAGTTAAAGATTGGGAGTTCATTAGTATATGTCTTAGCAGATTAAATTCAGGTTATAAAGTTATAGGTAATGGTATGGATTATCCAGACTTATTTGATCCATTTAAAGTACCTAAGTTAGGTATAACTGAAGAGTTTGATGGTAAACCTTGTAGAGACTATGTTAAACCTGAAAACCAACATATGTTTGATAAGGCGATGCAAATTCTAAAGGTTAGACCATCATTTATAGCTATGAAATATAGTGATGTTAAATTAATGGGTGGGTTTGAACCTAGAAAAGAAGCTTATGAGCCACCATTAGTAGGAGTAGATGAATGGAGTCCTGAAGGTGGACCACACTATAGAGGTTCTAAAGGATTATCTTCATTTGGAAACATATTTCCAGCACTTGTTTGTTATAAAATGAATAAAGTGTTTAAACATAGTGAATTTAGTTTTCTAAGTCAAACATATGTTGATTCAGAATACTTATATGAGTGTCAAAGAGGTAATATAACTGATGTACACCCAATGTCATAATATGAAGAATTTAAAATCATCTGTTAATATACAAGGTAAAACTGTTACTCAAATTATTCACTTTGTAGGTGGAGTAAAGAGAACATACCATGGAATATTAACTGAATCAATTAAACAAGGACAGTTCACCAAAATGGTTTGTGAAGATGGAACTATGTTAATGATAAATGATGATAATGTTTTATGTATAGAAATATTTAAAGAAGATAAATAAATTAAAAATGGAAATAAGACAAAAAATGTTGCCTGTGTTGCAACCAAAAGGAGATCAAAGCGATATTGATGCTGTAAAAGAAGTCATTGAGTCTGGATGGTGGGGTAAAGGACCTAAAGTAGAGCAGTTTGAAAGAGAATTTGCTCAATTAGTAGGTTCTAAATACGCTATTGCTGTTACTAGTAACTCACATGGACAGGATTTAGTAATGAAAGCTCTAGGTATTAAAAACAGAGATATTGTTAATCCAACAATATCATTTATGGCTACAGCTATGATTCCAATTTGGAATGATTGTACAACTAATGTTGTTGATGTAGATCCATTTAATATGAATATTGATCCTGATGATGTTAAAAAACATTTAACAGCTAAATCAGACTTATTAATTGCTGTTAATCAAGCAGGTGTTCCAGCTCCAATTGATGATATTAGAAAATTTTATGATGGTTTTATTCTTGAAGACTGCGCTCATAGTTGTTACACTCCAGGCGCTGGGTTAAAAGGTGATGCTGCTGTTTGGTCATTCCAAGCTGTTAAAACAATGCCAAGTGGTGATGGTGGTATGATTACTCTTAATGATGAAAAATTATATAATAGATTAAAAGAAATGACTTGGTTTGGAGTTTCATCTACATTCTCTAGAGTAAATAAAAATGATAATGTGACTGGTAGACCAGGTTATACTTGGGATTATGAGGTGGATAAAGTAGGTTATAAATGCTATATGATTGATTTAACAGCTGCTTTATGTTTATCTCAATTAAAAAAACTTCCAGCTATGTTAGAGTGGAGACGTCATGTTCAAGCTCGTTATAATGCTGAATTATGTGAACAAGTTATTAGACCTCCATTTAGTGACACAGTACAATATTATTGCGCTAAGGTACCTCATCAACATAGAGATAGTTTAATTGACTATTTGGCTGATAAAAAGATTCACACATCAGTGCATTTCAAACCATTACATAAGTATGAAATCATTCAAAAACATCTCACCCACCCAGGTAGAAGTTATAATGTAGCTGATCATGAGTGGTTAGGTTTAGTTTCATTACCAGTTCATAATGCTATGAATGAAGCTGATATTGATTATATAATTTATTGGGTTAATAAGTATTTTGAAAACAATGGATAAAATAACATTTGTATTACCAAGTAGAAATAATTTAGAATTTCTCCAACTAGCCTATAATTCTATTAGAAAATTAGGTCTTGAATATCATGATGGTGTAGCTATTACTCAACAATCTCATGATATATTAATTTTAGATGACGCTAGTACAGATGGTACTCAAGAGTGGATTAAATCACTTAATGATCCTAATTTAATTACTTATTACAATCCAGGCCCAGAGCGTATTGGTATTGTAGGTATGTTTGATAAAGGAATTGAAATGGCTAGAACAGAAATCATATTCGCTTTTCATGCTGATATGGTCGCTGGGCCTGCTTTAGATGAAAATATTTTAAAACATCTTAAACCAGGTGTAGTAGTGAGTGCTACTAGAATTGAACCACCATTACATCCTCATGGGCCTGAAAAAATAACTGTTGACTTTGGAATTGAAGCTGATCAGTTTAGAGAAAATGATTTTAATGATTATTGTCGAAAAATGTCTGGACATAATAAGGATAAATCTACTGAGGGCATATTTGCCCCTTGGTGTATGTATAAATCAGACTACTTAGCTGTTGGAGGACATGATGAATTATTTGCTCCTCAATCTAAAGAAGATAGTGACTTATTTAATCGTTTTGTTTT
>SXGQ01664868.1_pt1 | contig 17710 bp, 15 predicted proteins | sample 3178371 | NCBI WGS metagenome assembly SXGQ01 (sample SAMN11356859, study PRJNA531348) | freshwater metagenome | isolation source: freshwater sample F1-20 | place: China: Fuxian Lake, Yuxi | collected 2017-12-25 | reverse complement strand
AGAAGCGCATGAAGCAAGTCGGCTCGGTCGAGATTCCTCAGGAAGCCTTCCTCGCTGTACTCAAGGTAGGCAGGAAATAAACATGTTGGATCTGGTCGCCTCGTTGTTGTCGTTGTTTACGTTTCCCGTGGCGCTCATCTGCGTGGTCGACGACTGGTTCTTGCGGCCGGGGCGACAGTTGCGATCTCCGGCTGGCGCGTCTGTGAAAGATCCACTTTTGATGCGCGTCTCGTATGCCGTATTACCCGCGCTGGTGTTGGCAAGCTTTTATCAACTGATGAGTGCGCAGCGGGCGGATTTCAGCCTTGTGTTGATCCTCATCACGATCGTCTCGGGCGTAGTCTGGGCGATCGATCATTTTTTTCTACGACCGCGTCGTATTGCGGCAGCGCAAGCGATGGGACGTGACCCAGCGAGCATCGAACTACCAGGCACGGTCGATTATGCACGCAGCTTTTTCCCGATCATGGCGGTGCTGCTCGTACTGCGCTCGTTCCTGTATGAACCGTATCGTATTCCTTCGGATTCCATGATGCCGACCTTGCTCGACGGTGATTTCATCTTGGTCAACAAATACGCCTACGGCGTTAGGTTGCCCGTCATCCACGAAAAGGTCCTCGAGGTCGGCGCGCCGCAGCGCGGCGATGTTGCCGTGTTTCGCTTCCCGACCGACACGACCGTCAATTACGTCAAGCGCATCGTGGGCTTGCCAGGCGATGTCGTCGAGGTTCGCGAGGATCAGCTGATCATCAATGGTAATCCCGTGCCGCTCGTGCAGCAGGGTCGCTACCAGGATGGGTGTTACCTTAACATGCGCATCGCCGAGGAGACACTCGGCGAGCATACCCATCGCGTGCTGCATTGCCTCAGCTCCGACCTCATCACGGTGCCGCCGTTGCCATCGTGCAATCGCAGCATTCCGCAGGGTTACATCTGCAATGAGTCGACCGCCGGTATCAATCCCGATTCGGGTAATCGCATCATGCAGGTACCGGACGGTCACTATTTGATGGTGGGCGACAATCGGGACAATAGCTCTGACGGGCGCGTTTGGGGCTTCGTCGCCGAGTCGCTCCTCGTCGGTCGAGCCAGCTTGGTTTGGTTCAACTGGGACCTGCAGCGATCCGGGGGTCCCGATTGGTCGCGCATCGGCACGCGCATCGAATGAGATCGGATCGGTCGTGAAGCCCGATTGGCCGCTGCACTGGCTCAAGTCGACGCTCGGCTACGAGCCATGCAATCTCGAGTTGTTCACGGCGGCGCTGACGCATCGCAGCGCCTCTGGGTGCAACAACGAACGGCTCGAATTCTTAGGCGATGCCGTTGTCAATTTACTCGTCGCAGAGCTGCTTTATCAACGATTTCCAAAAGCTTCCGAGGGCGACCTCAGTCGTTTCCGGGCGAGCCTCGTCAGCGCGGAGCCGTTAGCGCGTATCGCGCAGCGTCTCGCGCTTGGCGAAGAGCTGCAATTGGGGTCGGGTGAGTTGAAGACCGGCGGATTTCGTCGACAGTCGATACTCGCTGATGCCTTCGAGGCGCTGGTGGGCGCGGTCTATCTTGATGGCGGTCTCGCCGAAGCGCGCCGCCTCGTCGTCGAGTTATGCGGTGCCGAGCTCGAGAGCTTGCCGGACGCCGCGAGTCTCAAAGATCCCAAAACACGACTGCAGGAGTTACTGCAGTCCAGAGGTTATGCTTTGCCGATTTACTCTGTCGAAAATATCGTCGGTGAGCCGCATGCGCAGGAGTTCACCGTACGTTGTGAATTGGCCGAGCTCTCCTTGAGCACCTCTGGCGTGGGATCGAGCCGTCGACGGGCAGAACAGGAAGCCGCTCAAAGTTTGATTCCGCAAGTGGAGATCCGTTGGGCGAGTACTCGCAAAGGGACTGCATCGTGATGCAGAGCGAGACGTTTCGCGCCGGTTTCGCTGCGCTGGTCGGTCGCCCGAACGTTGGCAAGTCCACTTTGCTGAATGCGCTCGTCGGTGAAAAGCTCTCGATCGTCACGCCACGTCCGCAGACGACTCGGCATCGCATCACCGGCCTCGTCAATCGACCGAATTTGCAGATTGCCTTTGTCGACACGCCCGGTTTGCACGTCGGTGGCAAGCGCGCCCTCAACAAGGCGATGAATCGGACGGCTGCTTCGGCGTTGGCCGATGCGGATCTTGTCGTGTTCGTCGTCGAGGCCTTGCGTTGGACCGACGAGGACGCCGCCGTGATGCAGCGCATCCGCGACAGCGGTCGCCCGGCGGTTGCGGTGATCAGTAAGGTCGATCTTGCCAAGCCGCGGGATCGCTTACTGCCCTTTATGGCCGAGCTCACGGCACAATATGCGTTCCTCGATGTCGTACCGGTTTCGTCCAAGCAGGGCGATAACCTCGAACCGTTGATCGCGACCATCGCCAAGCACTTGCCGCAATCACCGCAGCTCTTCGACGAGGACGATCGGACCGATCGCGATCTGAAGTTTCGTATCACCGAAATCATCCGCGAGAAACTGACGCTCGAGCTCAACCAAGAGGTCCCGTACGGCATCGCCGTCGAGATCGAAAAAATGGCCCAAGAAGAACACCGACAGGTCATCCATGCGGTGATCTGGGTCGACCGCGAGGGACAAAAGCCGATTGTCATCGGTGCCGGTGGTGCGCGTCTGAAACGCGTTGGTACGTCCGCGCGTCGCGAGATCGTGGGCTTGCTCGGTGGACGGTGCCATCTCGAGCTCTGGGTCAAGGTAAGGGAGAACTGGGCCGACAACGCGCAGGCGCTGCGTTCGCTCGGTCTCGAGTGACCGACGATGGCGCGCGGCAGTCGACGCGTCGATCTCACCACGGCCTATCTGCTGCATCATAAGCCGTGGCGCGACACGAGTCGGATGCTCGAGGTATTCAGTCGTGAACAGGGTCGGTTGACGTTGTTCGCTCGCGGCGTTCGCGGTGGCAAAGGCCGGCATGCATCGACGCTACAGCCGTTCCGCCGGTTGCTGGTGGCTTGGAGCGGCAGCGGGGATGCGGGCCAACTCACCCAAGCAGAGCGTGAACCGGCCGATACACTCCCGGAATTACCCGTGGCCGCGATGATGTCCGCTTGGTACCTCAATGAGTTGCTGCTAAAGCTCACGGTTCGTCTGGATCCGCAGCCGCTAGTCTTCGATCTTTACGATCGCACGCTGGCGCAACTGCGCACAGCCGCTTCCGTCGAGGCGAGTTTGCGTCGCTTTGAGCGGCAGCTGCTCGAACTTCTGGGGTACGGCATCGAGTTTGAGCAAGTGGCGCGTGAGGGCGGCGCACTGCAAGCGGGTGCGTATTATCATTTCCATCCTGATCTCGGCTTCGTGCAAGTGACGGGTGAGGCAGGCGGCAAGGTGTTCGAAGGGCGTGCTCTGCTCGCCATCGCTGCCGACGACTACGCCGATGAGACGGTATTGGAGCCGGCCAAGCGCATACTGCGGATGGCGCTCGATCACGCACTCGACGGTCGCGAACTGCAAACGCGAACGGTGGCCCGAGCCGTCGCTCGTCGATCAAAAGAGGACTGACATGAAGCCTATCGAGCTTGGCGTCAACATTGATCACGTCGCGACCGTGCGTCAGGCGCGGCGCATCCATCACCCCGACCCTGTGCAGGCGGCGCTGATCGCCGAGGAAGCCGGAGCCGACAACATCACGCTGCACCTAAGGGAGGATCGTCGGCACATTCAGGATGCCGATGTCGAGCGCTTGCGCCCCTTGTTGCGCTCGCGCATGAATCTCGAGATGGCCTTGACGGATGAGATGCTCGCGATCGCACAGCGCATCAAGCCGGCGGATTGTTGTCTCGTACCCGAGCGACGTGCCGAAATCACCACCGAGGGCGGACTCGAGGTCAGAGGTCAGCTGGAGCGTTTACGCGAGAGTGGTGCTCTGCTCGCAGCCTCGGGTATTCGGGTCGCATTGTTCATCGATCCTGACCCGGTGCAGATCGAGGCGACGGCCCGTATCGGTATTCCCGTAATCGAGTTACACACGGGTCGATACTGCGAGGTGAGCGGCGCCGAGCAGGCGCGCGAGCTCGATCGTTTGCGCGAGAGTGCGATACTCGCAGCATCGCTTGGTCTCGAGGTACACGCGGGCCACGGGCTCAACTGCGACAACGTCGCTGCTGTCGCGGCGATTGAGGAAATCACGGAACTCAACATCGGTCACGCCATCGTCGGTCGAGCGATCTTCATTGGCTTTGCGGCCGCGGTGCGCGAAATGAAAGCGGTGATGTTGGCTGCTCGCACCTGAAGAGGACCCTATGACCATACTCGTTTTCGATATTGAAACGGTTCCCGATCTCGAGTTGGGACGTCGTGTGTTCGGCCTCGACGGGCTCTCGGACAGTCAGGTTGCCAAGGCGATGTTCGCGCATGCGCGCCAGCACCGCGGCAGCGAGTTTCTGCCGCATGAGCAGCATCGCATCGTGGCGATCTCCTGCGTCCTGCGTCGGGGTGACACCCTAAAGGTTTGGAGTTTGGGCGATCTCGAATCGAGCGAGGGCGAGCTCGTCGCGCGATTCTTCGAGGGTATCGATCGCTATACGCCAACGCTGGTGTCGTGGAATGGGGGTGGCTTCGATTTGCCGGTGTTGCATTACCGCGCGCTCAAACACGGTGTCGTTGCACCTCGTTACTGGGAGAGCGGTGCCGAGGATAGCTCGTTCAAGTGGAACAACTATCTCAGTCGATTCCACGAGCGTCACACCGACCTGATGGATGTGCTCTCGGCTTATCAGCCGCGCGCCAAGGCGAGTCTCGCCGACATGGCTTATCTGCTCGGCTTTCCCGGCAAGCTCGGCTTTTCGGGCGATCAGGTCTGGGGTGCCTTTGAGGCGGGTAACCTCGAGGGGATCCGTCGCTACTGCGAGACCGATGTGCTCAATACCTGGCTCGTTTACCTGCGTTTTCAGCGTATGCGCGGTCATCTCGACGAGACCGAGTGTGCAAATGAGGAGGCTCGCGTACGCGAGTTGCTGACACACTCTGATGAACCGCACTTCGCCGAGTTCTTGGCCGCTTGGCCTGTATCGGCATTGCCCACGCCGCGATGAGCCGATCTCGTATCGAAGCCGCCCCGATCGAAGAGGGCGTTGTCGCCGCTTTGAATCACGATGGCGAGGGGGTCGTTCGCGGTACCAAGACCGCGTTCGTGCCCGGTGTGCTGCCAGGCGAAACCATTCGTTTCCAACGACAGCGGCGGCATCGTCAACACGACGAGGCTGTGCTCGTCGAAGTCGTCACATCCTCGGCTGATCGAGTTGAACCGAAGTGCGCGCACTTTGGCGTGTGTGGCGGTTGCTCGTTGCAACATTTTGCGCCCGCGGCGCAGTTGGCGGCCAAGCAGCAGGAGTTAGCGGACAACCTGCAGCGTATCGCCAAGGTCACTCCGCAATCGTGGTTGCCACCGATTGAGGGACCCGTGTGGCGATATCGGCGGCGGGCGCGTCTTGGTGCCAAGTTCGTCATCAAACGAGGGCGGGTGCTGGTCGGATTTCGCGAGCGGGCAAAGCCCTACATCGCCGCGCTCGAGCGCTGTGAAATTCTGGCGGCGCCACTCGGTGACTTGATCATGCCCTTATCCGATCTGCTCACTGGCATGGCGGCCAAAGACAGCATCCCGCAGATCGAAGCGGCTGTAAGCCCGGAGGTGACGCTGCTGGTGTTTCGTCATCTGGCGGCTCTGTCCGAATCTGATCTTGCGGCGTTGCGCGATTTTGAGAAATCTTTTGGCGTTCGCATCTATCTGCAATCCGCTGGCGTGGAGAGCATCGTGCCGCTGATCGGAGACACAGCGCCGTTGCGTTATTCTTTGCAGAACGAGGGGCTAACCTTCGAATTCGCGCCGACCGACTTCGTGCAGATCAATGCGGCGGTCAATGAAACTCTGGTCAGTCGCGCGGTCGATCTGCTGCAGATCGGCCCTTCGGATCGGGTGCTCGATCTATTCTGCGGACTCGGCAATTTCACCTTAGCACTGGCTCGCAAGGCCGGCTCCGTTGTGGGCGTCGAGGGCGATGCAGGACTCGTCGCGCGCGCCCGCCGCAATGCCGAATTGAACGGTGTTGCGAACGCCAGCTTCTTGGTTGCCAATTTATTCGACGCTGACGCCGGACAGGGTGCATTCCAAGGCGGCTACACGCGCGTGCTGCTCGATCCGCCACGGGCAGGGGCACTCGAGGTGCTGCCGCGAGTCGCGGCGACGGGTGCACCGCGGATCGTCTACGTCTCTTGTCATCCGGGCACACTCGCGCGCGATGTCGGTGTGCTCTGTCACGACTTGGGTTACCGTTTGCACTCGGCGGGCGTGGTCGATATGTTCCCGCATACCAATCACGTCGAATCGATGGCAGTTTTGGAGCGTGCGCGATGACCCTCGGTCCCGTGATGGTCGATCTCGAAGGAACGCAGTTACAGCCGGTCGAGCGCGAGATGTTGCGGCATCCCCTCGTCGGTAGCGTCATCCTTTTTTCGCGCAACTACGAATCGCCTGAGCAATTGACGCGATTGGTGACAGATATCCACGCGATCCGCTCGCCCGCGCTCATCGTCGGGGTCGACCACGAGGGCGGACGAGTACAGCGCTTTCGCGAGGGCTTCTCGCGGTTACCGGCGGCGCGCCGCATCGGTCTCGAGTACGACGCCGAGCCCCGAGCGGGTTTGGCGCTCGCGCGCGAACTGGGTTGGTTGATGGCCGCCGAACTGCGTGCGTGTGGCGTGGATCTGTCTTTCGCGCCCTGTGTCGATCTCGATTACGGCGTGAGCGAAGTCATCGGCGAGCGAGCCTTTCACGCCAAGGCGAGCGTCGTTGGTGAACTCGCCGTCGCTTACATGCATGGTATGCGCAATGCCGGAATGGTCGCCACGGCCAAGCATTTCCCGGGACATGGGGCCGTGGTCGCAGACTCTCACCACGCTTTGCCGATCGATCGACGCAAACTTGTAGATCTCGATGAGGATATCGCCCCGTATCGCGTACTCATCGCTAACGGGCTGGCGGGCGTGATGGTCGCGCACGTGTTGTACCCCAAGATCGACGATGTACCCGCGAGTGCGTCTGCACGCTGGATCCGCGGGGTGCTGCGAGGCGATCTTGATTTTGGCGGCGTCGTCTTCGCCGATGACTTGTCGATGGCCGGGGCAGCGGCGGTGGGAGGTATCGTCGAGCGAGCGGAAAAAGCCCTCGCGGCCGGTTGTGACGTTTTGCCGGTCTGCAATCACCGTCCGAGTGCCGAGGCCGTACTCGATGGACTCAAAGTACCGCTTGATGCCGCTGCCGCCTTGCGCCGCGTGAGATTGCACGGCAAAGGTGTGATGACTGACGCCTCGTTGCGTACGAGCCCAGAATGGCACGCCGCACAACGGAGTCTTGAGCGTTGTCTGCAGCCGCCCGAGCTCAAACTCGGCTGAGGTGAGGGGCTAAGGCCGAGCGGCGGAGGTGACCACGGCGATCACACCGATCCCCGGGTGATCGTAGTAGTGCCGCTCTTCGAAACGCACGCGGCGCAGCTCGCTGAGCTCGTGGATCGTCGACTCATCCGGTTGGTAACGCAAGTTCATGCCAAAGTGCAGCAGCGAGCCGCGCTCCAGTAGGAAGTTACCTGATAGCCCGGGCGCGGCGACACCGAGCGTTTCTAGGGGGATGCCCGTGCGACTACCCCAGCTACTGGCCGTTTGGGTCCAACCGGCGTGAGCCAAGATACGATAGCCACCGGCGGACATTCTTTGACGCAGGCCGGCGAGTCGCAGCCGCGCTGCCGGTGTCGCTGCGATAAATCGCCCGATCTGTGCGGCCGCAGGCGGCGTATCAGACTCTTCGGCGCCGCGCAGGGGCGGCGTGCCGCCGAGACCGACTTCGCGCGGACCGTTATTGCGAAATACGATCACTTCGATCGTATAAGCGCCCGCCGTACTCGTCGATTGGGAGAATGCAATCGGCGTGAGCATGAGGAAGCTCGCGCTCGTCAGTAAACAGAACAGCCCGCCCCGGATGAAGTCACGCATGGCGCGATCTTAACTCAGTCGATTGTTGATGAGTCGTTGCAGCAGCGCCGTTACGAAGTCAAAGCGTTCAAGCTCGTCGTCGAGATCGCGAGACACCCGCAGTTTGAGCGGCCCTTCGAGTTTGTACTCGCGCGAGCGGTCCTGAATAAGACGGATCACCGCAGCGGGATCGATCCGGTTGTCAGTCTCGAAGAGGAGGTATCCGCCGTGCGCGCCAAAGTCGAGCCGTCGTACGCCCACTTGGCGGGTCAGCAGGCGAATGCGCGCGGTGCGCAATAGGTTCTGAGTTTGAGCGGGCAGAGGTCCGAATCGATCGACGAGTTCGGCAGTGAGCTCCTCGAGCGCGGCCTCATCGGCTGCCGCCGCGATACGTTTGTAGAGTGCGAGTCGCACGTGTACATCCGCCACGTAATCGTCGGGGAGCAGGGCAGGCACACGCAGTTCGACCTCAGAGGCGCTCGCGAGCGGCGCTTCGAGATCGATGGTCTTACCGCTTTTCATGGCCTTGACGGCGCGATCGAGCATATCGAGGTACAGGGTCAAGCCGACCTCGGTCATCTCGCCGCTTTGTTCTTCACCTAACAACTCGCCGGCGCCTCGGATCTCGAGGTCGTGAGTCGCCAGCACGAAGCCGGCACCGAGATCTTCCAGCGACTCGAGGGCCTCGAGGCGTTTCAAGGCATCGCCAGTGAGCGCCTTACGCGAGGGGATCAAGAGATAGGCATACGCTCGATGGTGGGATCGACCGACGCGACCTCGCATTTGATGTAGCTGCGCGAGACCAAAACGATCGGCCCGATCGATGATGATCGTGTTGGCGCTAGGCACATCGATGCCGCTCTCGATGATGGTCGTGCAGACGAGGATGTCGAAGCGACGGTGATAGAAATCCACCATCAGCGCCTCGAGCTCCCGCGCGCGCATCTGGCCATGACCCACGCGGATGTTAGCCTCGGGGACCAGCTTGGCGAGATCCGCTGCGACCTTCTCGATATCTTTGACCTCGTTGTGAACATAATAAGCTTGGCCGCCACGACGCATCTCGCGCAGGATCGCTTCGCGGATCGTGCTGTCACTCCACTCGGTGACGAAGGTCTTGATGGCGAGGCGCTCTGCGGGCGGGGTTGCGATCAATGACAACTCGCGCAGACCGCCTAGCGCCATGTTCAAGGTGCGGGGGATCGGTGTCGCCGTGAGCGTGAGCACGTGCACCTCAGCCCGTAAGGCTTTGAGTCTTTCCTTGTCGCGCACGCCGAAACGGTGTTCCTCGTCGACAATGATGAGACCCAAATCCTTGAAGCGGGCGTTCGCGTGCAACAGACGGTGTGTGGCGATCACGATGTCGACGGTGCCTTTCTCGATGGCCTCGAGCACCGTCGTCGTTTCCTTGGCCGAGCGAAAGCGTGACAGCGCTTCGATGCGTACGGGCCAGTCGGCAAATCGATCGGCGAAATTGGCGGCATGCTGTTGGGCCAAAAGCGTGGTCGGCACGAGTACGGCGACTTGCTTGCCAGCCTGCACGGCTACGAAGGCAGCGCGCATCGCTACTTCCGTTTTGCCAAAGCCCACATCGCCGCAGACGATTCGATCCATCGGCTGCTCGGCATCGAGATCGGCGATCACCTTGCCGATGGCCTCGGCCTGATCGGCGGTCTCCTCGAACGGGAACGCATTGGCGAAAGCCTGGTATTCGAGATCCTTCGAGGCGAGGCGAATGCCGCGGCGTGCTTTGCGCTGCGCGTAAAGATCGAGCAATTCGGCAGCGACATCGCGTACTTTCTCTGCGGCGCGCTTGCGAGCTTTGCTCCATTGATCCGTGCCGAGTCGATGCAGCGGCGCGCTCTCGGGCGCCGCACCGGAGTAGCGACTGACAAGGTGGAGCGAATGCACGGGCACGTAAAGACGATCTCCGCCGTGATACTCGAGCACCAAAAATTCGCCACTCTGACCGCCGACCTCCATGATCTGCAGTCCGACGTAGCGGCCAACGCCGTACTCTTCGTGAACGACCGGCGCACCGGCTGCGAGCGATTGCAGATCACGCAGAATGGCATTCGGGTCGGCGGTGACTTTACGCCGGCGGCGCTCTTGTCGAGCGCGCTGACCAAAGAGCTGCGACTCAGAGAGAATCGTGAGCGGCGGCGTATCGAGGGCGAGACCGGCGAGCTCGGGGGCAATCGTGATCGCAAGCTTGGCATCACTCTCGAGAAACGCCTGCCAACCATCGACAAGTTTGGCGCGCAGTGACGCGCCTCGCAGCAGCTCGCCGAGCACTTCACGACGACCCGGTGAATCGGCGGCCAGCAAGACGCGTCCCGGATAGCTATCGAGATACTCTTTCAACGGGGCAAGTGGACGTTCCGCTCGGGCATCGATGCGCAGTTCGCGCGGCGCGTGCGTGCCAAGGCTGCTCTTGTCATCGCGCGCGAACGTATCGATGGTCACGCGCGGGTGAGAATGGCAAGCCGCGATGACTGTCGTTTCGTCGATGAAGAGTTCGTCGGGCTTGAGCAGCGGGCGTTCGATATCGCCGCAGCGATCCTCGTAGCGTGTACGCAGCGCTTCCCAACTGAGGCCGATTACGCTCTCAAGACCGAAGGTGGCATCGACGATGACGGCACCGTCGGGCAGGTAATCAAACAAGGTGGCCGTCTCTTCAAAGAAAAGCGGCAAGTAAAACTCGATACCCGCCGGCGCCATACCATCCGATACGCCGCGATAGACGGTACTACGAGTAGGATCGCCCTCGAAGCGGGTGCGGTAGCGACGCCGGAAGGCACGTACCGAATCGCCATCGAGAGGGATTTCTCGAGCGGGCAGCAAGCGCACGGAGGGCAGTGATTCGCCGGAGCGCTGCGTCTGTGGATCGAATCGTCGGATCGCTTCGATCTCGTCGTCGAAGAGGTCAATGCGCAGCGGGCTCGTCGTGCCCATCGGGTATACATCGAGTAGGGATCCACGCAGGGCGAAGTCACCCGGGTCGGTCACCTGACTCACGCTGCAATAGCCCGCTTCGGTCAAGCGCAACTTGAACGCATCGAGCGCGAGAGTGTCACCGACCGACAGCGAGAAGCTTCGACCGGCCACGTAGGGCTTAGGTGGCAGGCGCTGCAGCAGGGTGTCGACACTCACGATCAAGACACCGCGCCGCGCGTGTGGCAATTCGGCAAGCGCCAGCAGGCGCTCCGAGGTGATATCCGGATGCGGTGAGAAAACGTCGTAGGGCAGCACTTCCCAGTCGGGCAGGCTCAGCAGCGGTAAGCCTGCAGAGGCGAAGAACGCGAGCTCGGCGCGGCGTCGCTCGGCGCTACGGCTATCGGCCTCGATGACGACCCACGGACGATCCTCGCGCGCTGCGGCCTCCGCGATCGCGAGGGCGGTGGCACTCGCATGCAGTCCAGACCAGTGCACCTCGGGGCGACTGGTATCGGGGGTCGGTGATTTCAACAGCCCGGTTGGCATGGGCGCGCAAGCTTACAGGCCCATCCGGGGGAGGCAAGCCCTGTGATGTGGTTAAATCCCCAGCCTGATGTTCCAGCCCTTGTCGTTGTTCGTCGGCCTGCGATACGTGCGCTCACGAACGCGAAAATTCTTCGTCTCGTTCATCACCTGGGTATCGCTGATCGGGGTGTGCGTGGGCGTGGCTGCGCTGATCGTCATCCTCTCGGTCATGAACGGATTCGAGGGGGAGTTGCGAGATCGTTTGCTGGCCTTGTCGACCCATGCTCGGGTCACGAACACGGGTGATCAGCCGCTCGCGCATCGGGAGTGGGAGAGACTCGCTGACACCTTGCGCCAAGAGCCGAGGATCGATGGGCTTGCGCCTTATGTCGAATTGCAGGCGCTCGGGCTTCGGCAGCCGGAGATGTTGCCCCTGCGCTTGCGTGGCATCGACCCGCGTCTCGAGCCTGAGGTCTCTGATGCGGCGGCGGCTGTCATCGAGGGTCAGCTCCTCGATCTTGAGGCAGGCTCGGATCGGGTGATCTTGGGTAGCGTGCTCGCGCGCCTGCTCGGCGTCAGCGTGAATGACTCGGTGACGTTGCTGGTGCCGGGTGTGGATGAGGCCGGCACGCCAACGCCGCGCTTGCGCGAGTTTCGAGTGGCGGGTCTCTTCGAGGCGGGGTTGCACGATCACGATGGCTCCTTGGCTTTCGCGCACATCGACGATGTGGCCGCGCTCGCCGCGGGTGACCCTCGTGCGCGCGGTCTGCAGTTGCACTTCATCGACCCGATGGTCGCCCCCATGGTCAGCCGCGCGCTCGCGACCCGCTTGAGTGAGGGACTCACCGTTCGCGACTGGACGCAGGAGCACGCCAATTATTTTCGGGCGATCCGGATCGAGAAAACGATGATGGGGATCATCCTGATGCTGATCGTCGCCGTCGCGGCCTTCAATATCGTGGCGATGCTCGTCATGGTCGTCACGGACAAGCGAACCGATGTCGCCATTCTTCGCACGCTCGGCATGTCGCCGTGCGCCGTGCAGCGCGTCTTCGTCACGCAGGGGCTCGTCATCGGGTGGGCGGGCGTTGTGCTCGGCGTGGCTCTTGGCGTCTGGTTGGCAGGCAATGTTGGCGTGGTCGTACCGGTGCTCGAATCGGTGTTCGGTTTTCACGTCATGGATCCGGAGGTCTATTACGTCACACGGATCCCCTCCGAGCTGCGCGCGCAGAACGTCATTGCGATCGCCATCGGTGCATTGACGCTCACGGCGCTCGCGACGGTCTACCCCGCGCGCCGCGCCGCGCGCATCGCACCGGCGGAGGCGCTGCGCTATGACTAATCCCGGCCGTTGGGAATGGTGGGTGGGTGCGCGTTACTTGCGCTCGACGCATCGGCGCGGTTTTGTGAGTTTTGTTGCCGCGATGTCCGTGACCGGCCTCACCCTCGGTGTGGCTGTCTTGATTGTGGTGTTGTCCGTCATGAATGGCTTCGAGCGCGAATTGCGCTCCCGCATCCTAGCCGTGACTTCGCATGCGACCCTGATGGGGCTCGAGGGCACCCTCGAGGATTGGCAGCAGGCTCGCGACGTCGCCGTCGCGCGGCCGGGGGTGTTGCAGGCCGTACCGTACATCGAAGCGCGCGGCATGATTGCGGCCGGACCACGCGTGCAGGGCACGTTGGTGCGCGGTGTCGATCCGCCGCTCGAGAAGCAGGCCACCGGTCTTGCCGACCAAATGCAGACGGGTTCGATCGATGCGCTGCAGCCTGGCAGCTGGAACGTGATCCTCGGCGAATCGCTCGCGCGTGATCTCGGTGTCGCGGTTGGCGATAAGGTGGTGTTGATCGCACCGGAGGCAACGGCGACGCCCGATGGCGTCGTACCACGCATGCGACGGCTTACCGTGGCGGGTGTGTTTTCCTCCGGGATGTACGAGTTCGATCAGGGCTTGATCCTCATGAACCTCCGCGACACGGCGCGTTTGTATCGGCTCGGTGAGGGCGTGAGCGGTCTGCGTCTTGCCCTTGAGGATCCCCTGCAGGCGCCGGTCGTCGTTCGCGATCTGGCACTCGCCTTGGGCGGTGGCTACTTCGTCAGTGACTGGACGCGCGTACACGCCAATTTTTTCCAGTCGATCGAGCTCACCAAAGGCTTGATGTTCGTGATTTTGTTGATGGTGGTCGCCGTTGCGGCTTTCAACATCGTGGCGACGCTAGTGATGATCGTCAAAGAAAAGCAGACGGATATCGCTTTGCTGCGAACGCTCGGTGCCAGTCCGAGTGGGATCCTGCAGACGTTTGCTGTGCAGGGCATCCTGATCGGTCTGGCGGGTACTTTGGCGGGTTCCGCGCTCGGTATTTCACTCGCCCTGAACGTCGAGTCGATCGTGCACGGACTCGAGGCCCTGTTCGGTATCCAGTTCCTCGACGCCAAGGTGTATTTCATGAGCGATCTGCCGGCTCATGTCGCGTGGCTCGATGTGCTGCGGGTGGCCGGCGTGGCTTTCGTCTTGTGCGCGCTCGCCACCTTGTATCCGGCATGGCGGGCCGCACGAACTCAACCCGCAGAGGCTTTGCGACATGACTGACCAGGCGGTATTACTAGCACGTGGTTTGGGTCGAGACTTTAATGAAGGCGGCTCGACGCTGACGGTGCTCGATGGCTTGGATCTCGTCATTGCCAAGGGTGAATGCATCGCGATCGTGGGTGCATCCGGTTCGGGAAAGACGACGCTGCTGCAGATTCTCGGGGGGCTCGATCGCCCGACGCGAGGCAGTGTGGCCATCGGCGGCAAGGATATCCACGCCCTCGATGAGGCCGCACGGGGTGCGCTGCGCAATCGCACCATGGGATTCATCTACCAATTCCATCACCTGCTCCCGGAATTCTCGGCGCTAGAGAATGTAGCGATGCCACTGCTGATTCGACGCGTGCCGGCTGCTGAGGCGCGTCGTCAGGCCGCGGCCATCCTCGAGAAGGTCGGTCTCGGTGCGCGCTTGGAACATCGTCCGCATCAACTCTCGGGAGGCGAGCGGCAGCGGGCAGCGGTTGCGCGCGCTTTGGTTGCTTTGCCGTTGATTGTCTTTGCCGACGAACCGACCGGGAATCTCGATGGGCGCAATGCCGAGCAGGTTTTCGAGCTGATGCTGCAGCTCAATCGAGAGCACGGCACGAGCCTCGTGATCGTGACCCACGATCTTCGACTTGCTGCGCGCATGGATCGGGTCTGGTTGCTCGAGAACGGTCGCCTGAAACTGCACGATCAGCCCTAATCTGCGCTTGGTCATCCGCACCTGACGCGGTATCCCTGATCCATGATGGTTGGGGTTCTGCCGCGCATGAGCGGCTTTTTCGCACTGCTTGGCAACGTGGTCGTGCTCTTCGGCCCCGCCCCGGCGTGGCTTGCGGTAACCGTCGCCACCGCGAGTCTCGCCGTACTGCTTGCGATTCTCGGGTGGCGACCCAACTGGCGTTGCTCGTCGGCGACACTCGCTGTCGTGGTGCTCTCTTCAGCTGGCGTGACGGCGTTCTGCGTGCTCGATCGACAGGAACAACGCTGGCCGACTGAGGCAGCTCGCGAGCGCGTCATCGGTGAGATCACGATCGACTCCTTGCCAACGCGCGAGGGTGGTGTGTTGCGCTTCGACGCAGACGTCGTGATCGAAACGCCTGCGACCTATCGACGATCGCTACGCGTGAGGCTCAACTGGCGCGAACCGCCGCGACCCTTACCACGGGCGGGTGATCGATGGCGCGTGATGTTGCGACTCGACCCGATCGTCACGAGTAACAACCCCGGTGCCGCGAATGCGCAGCGAGCGGCTCTTCGCGATCGTATCGACGCCACAGGCAGCGTGGTGTCATGGTCGGCGACGCGTCGTGAGACGCCGCGCGCACCCGGGCTGCTCGAGTGGCGACAAGCGATGGCAGACTCCATTGCCGCAGCCGTGGAGGATCGTGATGCCGCCGCCTTGTTTCAAGGCTTGGCGGTTGGTGCCACGGGCGAGATTACGCGCGAGCAGTGGCGTGTGTTCAGCGTCACGGGAACCACGCATCTCGTGGCAATTTCCGGGATGCACGTGACTTTGTTCGCGTGGTTGGCGGCATTCGCCGCGCGGGCGCTGTGGCGATCTCTGGCGCTGCTGCAACCGCGAATTGATCGAGAGGTTTTCGCCGCTGCGATCGGCGTGCCGGCTGCCTTGGGCTATGCCGTCGTTGCGGGTTTCGGTGTTCCGACGCAGCGGACAGTCGTGATGTTGGCAGTCTGGTGGATGTTGCGGCTCTCAGCGCGCGAGCAACGCGGTTACGAGATTCTCGCGACCGCCTTGTTGTGCGTACTTTTGATCGACCCCTTCGCGAGTTACTCGGCTGGCTTCTGGTTGTCGTTCATCGCCATGGCCATCCTGCTCTCCATCGACGAGACGACGACCGCGAGTGGTCTCAGCTGGAGCGGACTACGCGCGTTGGTGCAGAGCGCGTGGCAGGTGCAATGGCGGGTGACTGTTGCTTTGATTCCCTTGACGGCATGGTGGTTTGCAAGCGTTTCGTTCGCTTCGATACCGGTCAATCTACTGGCGATCCCGATCTTCTCATTTCTGCTCGTACCGTTGGTCTTGCTGGGGCTCGTATTGCAGGCACTGTCAGCGTCGATCGCCGCGCCGCTCTGGCATGTCGTCGAGACCGTCCACGAGATCATCTGGCCGCCGATGCTGTGGATCGCCAATCAACCGTGGGCCGCGCTCGATTGGCAACCGACGGGCAGCCAATTTTTGATGTTGCTCGCGTTGGCGGCGGTCGTGTTGTCGCCGCTGTCATGGCGGTGGCGAGCGGCGATCGTCGTCATCGGCATGCTGGGCCTCGGGCCAGCGACCGAGATCTCCGAAGGCGCGGCGCGAATCACGATACTCGACGCCGGGGATGCGCACGCCACGCTGATCGAGACGCGACGGCACTTGATCGTGTACGACACGGGCGAGTCGTACTTCAGCGCAGGCCGAAGCGCAGAGAGTTTGGTATGGCCTGCGATCCTTGCTCAATCGCGCTCGACCGTCGATCTGCTCGTGCTGGGTGCGTCGCACGGGTTTCGTGCCGAAGGCGCGGCGCGGCTGGCGTATCTGGCTCGCATCCCGACGGTGATCCACGGCGGCTCGTGGCGAGGCGCACCCGCCGGCCACATTCATTGTCATCGAATGCGGCGTTGGAGCTTCGATGGCGTGCAGTTTGAAACGTTCGCTGCAGCAGGTGGGAGTTGTCTCCTGCGGGTGAGTACGAGGGGGGGCGGGTCTTTATTGGTCGCCGAGAGAGTCGACGCCAAAGAGGCCGCTGTGCTCGTTACCGATCCGGACACTCGGGCGCAACTGAAAGCCACGCACGTCATCGCACCACGCCGTGGATCACTCGCTGCAGTCACTGCGGAGTTCGTCGCCGCCATCGATGCAACGACGGTCATCGTGGCCTCCGCCGAGTTGCCGTCCGCACGCCAAGCGGTTATCGCAAAGCGTTGGCAAATTCTCCCGCACGCGGTGTGGGCAACAGCTGTTCAGGGGGCTATGCGACTTGAGCTCGAATCCGATCGACCGGGCCGCCTCGCAGCGCTTTGAACGGCGGTCTCGGCTATGATGTTGCCATGTGGGAAATGCTGCGGGCTGGCGGCCCGTTGATGTGGCCGATCATCCTTTGCTCGGTGATCGCCTTGGCGATCACCCTCGAGCGTGTCTGGAGTCTGCAAAGGTCACGGGTCGCTCCGGCCGACGCTCTGCCACAGGCTTCACGCCTGTTATCCGCCGATGCCGTCGATGATCGCGCGCTCGAGTCGCTGCGCGCTTCGTCGCCCCTCGGGCGGGTGCTCGCGACGGTGGTGACCGATCGAGAGCTCGCGCGCGACGAGCGGATCGCCCGTATCCAGGAGGTCGGACGTCACGAGGCCCATGCGCTTGAGCGCTATCTCAACACTTTGGGAACCGTGGCGAGTGTCGCACCCTTGCTCGGTTTGCTCGGCACTGTCACGGGCATCATCCGCGCTTTCTCGGTGCTCGAGGCCGGTGTCGTGACGCAACCCGATGTGCTCTCGGGCGGCATCAGCGAGGCGCTCGTGACGACCGCGGCCGGTTTGCTCGTTGCCATACCCGCGCTCATCGCGCATCGCAGCCTGCGGGGCCACATCGATACACTCGTGATCGAGATGGAAAAACAAGCGCTCGCGTTACTCGTCGTGCGCGGAGCGCGTCGATGAACTTTCGGGTCCGGCGCGT
>SXGQ01060205.1_pt1 | contig 17712 bp, 16 predicted proteins | sample 3178371 | NCBI WGS metagenome assembly SXGQ01 (sample SAMN11356859, study PRJNA531348) | freshwater metagenome | isolation source: freshwater sample F1-20 | place: China: Fuxian Lake, Yuxi | collected 2017-12-25 | reverse complement strand
CTCAGTATTATTAGATAGTGAGGAATGGACCGATGATTTGAGATTCAAAGACAAAAATGGAAATGTATATTTTATTGATGATTTGATTGGAAAGAAAGTAAAGATAGGAAATAACATAATTGATGTGATAGAATAAAACAATAACTATGAAACTACAAGAACTCAGAAAATTAATACGTGAAGAGGCTAGAAAAGTATTACGTGAAGGTGAAGATGTAGCAGCTAAACCTGCTAAAGAAACTCCTAAAGAAGAACCTAAACAAACTGATAAGCCTGTTAAGGAAGATCAATTGTATGTAGTTACTTGGGTAGTTCGCGGCAAAGGCCCAGATGGCGATGATGTTGATTTTGAATACGATACTATCAAAGCAAAATCTGCCGCAGATGCTTTAGCGCAAGCTAGAAAATTGCATTCCGGTGGATTTACCATAAATAAAACCATAGAAATTGATCAGGATGCTACGGCACGCGTTCGAGCAAAATTTGAAAAAATGAACAATGCGTAATAATATGACTCGATTGCAATTGGAACAGTTAATTCGAGAAGAGTTAATTAAAGTACTAGCAGAGGCTCGCGGCAAACAACCATCGGAATCTGATGCATCAGAGTTTGTTACGCGAGTATTACAGTTAGGGTCTCGAAATAACATATTCGATAAATACATGAGCAAAAAAGGAATTGATCCAATGGAGCTTTCTACATTTATGCGAATGGTTATTGACAATATCAAAAAGTACTATTTAAGTGAATCAGTGCAACTTCAAGAAGCAGATGTAATTCCTGTCGGCCCAGATGGTAAAAAAATTACCGATACCAATGCAATTCGCAATTTGAACATGGCATTGAAGGCTGTAAATAGCACTATTCGACCTAAAGTAATTGCATTAATTGAAGATCCAGCTTCAGTAAAGGAATTGAAAAATCCAGCTCAGAAAGCTGCTGTACTTGGAGCAATGGCTGTGGCGTTTGGTATTACGGAAAAAGATTTTTCAACTATAGTATCTAAAATTAAAAAAGTTCTACCTAAAGAAATAGAGAATGCTACGGCTTAAACCTATTGCAGAACAAATTCTTCAAGAAGCTGAAGAGACTCCTACATGGGGAGAAGTTAAGCAGTCTTTTGAAGCGATGGTAGGTAAGAAAGACAAAGAAGAAATTTCCAAATCTTTAACACAAGTAGCAAAATCAGGGTCTAAATTAGCTGCTAATTTGCTAACTGGTGGATTGTTTACTGTAGTATCAGATGCATTAGAGGCAATTGAAACGATCAGTGATAGCACAGACGTAGTAAAAGGTATGTTAGCGATAGGAAAGACAGTAGCTATGAATCAAATGAAAAATCCTAAATCATCTGAATTTAAAAAAATGACAGCTCCTTTCTGGGACGCTGTACGTCTAGATCCTGAAGTATCGATAGTATTAGATGATCAAATTGAAAAACAATTTATAGATCAAATTATCATGCCTAATTTGAAAAAAGGTGGCAATGAAAACGAGAAAATACCTAACATGAATTACGAGCTAGGCAAATGGCTTAATTCGCAAGGATTAAAGCGGGCAGATATCTTTTTCAAAGGAAAGGAAGGGGAATTGTAAATTCATTATATTTATATATGTAATCATTAATTTACTTCAGTTATGCAAACAGTAAACGACAACTATCCAAAAGGTAATGTAGAACTTACCGACGAGCAACTTAAAGAGCTTGCTTTACAAAACATGAATCGCGATGAAGTTCGCAATACAGGATTTCCGACAGAAACAATATCTCTTCCTTCGCAAGGAAAAGTATATCCTGCTGAAAATCCATTAGCTTCAGGTCAAATAGAAATGAAATACATGACCGCTCGAGAAGAAGACATTTTAACTTCTCCTAATTTAATTAAACAAGGCGTGGTTTTAGATAAACTAATGCAGTCATTGATAGTATCCAATGTCAAATACGATGATATTGTAATTGGAGATAAAAATGCTATTATGATAGCGGCTCGAATTTTAGGATACGGTAAACAATACAATTTCGAAATAACTTGTCCGAGCTGTTCAGCAAAAAACAAAGTTTCTGTAGATTTAACTAAATTAGAAGAAAAGCATTTGTCGGAAGATTTAGTGCAAACGTCACCAGGAGTATTTAAATTTACTCTACCTCATTCCAATCGAGAAGTAGAATTTAAGTTTTTAACTAGTGGCGATGAAAAAGCCATACAAAAAGAATTGGAATTTTTGAAAAAGACCAATACAAAAGATTCTATTAATAGAGAATTAACAACCAGATTAAAGCGTATGATTGTTTCTGTTGATGGTAATTACGATCGCAATTACATTTCGTCGTTCGTGCAAAATGAATTGTTTGCTATGGATTCTCGTGCTCTGCGAAGTTACATCAAAGAGTCTGGCCCGGATATGAAATTTCAGTTCAATTTCAATTGCACAGAGTGCGGCCACGAAGAGGAGGCGTTGGCGCTCCCAATGGGAGTTAGCTTTTTTTGGCCTGACGCCTGAAGATAAAACTGCAATTCACGGTCAATTATTTGAATTAGTTTATTACGGCAAAGGATTTTCTTGGACTGAACTATACAACATGCCAACGTGGCTTCGAAAGTTCTATTTCAAAAAAACTGAAGAAGCGCTGAAAGCTGAAGCTAAGGCCAATGAAGAAGCAAGTAAAAAAAGCAAGTCCACGCCTACAACTCCTAGAGTAAACATTCCAAGAGTTCCTCGTAAATAGTAATTGTTTACTAATTTGATATTTATTAATAAACGAATAGTAAAATGCAATTATCTGAATTTACACGAATACTCAAGAAAGAAATAATGTTGGAACTTGCTTCGAAAAGAACCCGCCTATCTGAAGGTTTGTTAGATTCTATTATAGGATCGATCATTGATAAAATCGTTAGCACTAAATACAAATCGTATTTCGATGAAGTAAAAGCCGATCCGGAATTTCAAGCTGCTAAACAATCTTTAGCTCGGTACGCTGAAAAGGCTCGAGATCGAATGGCTCGATATGACAAGGCCAAAGCTAAGTGGGAAAAAGATTTCAAAGCTATTGAACGAAAGTATGGTAAAGCAGCGGCAGAAAAAATTCATGGCAAATCGTTTATGACCTATGGCGAATTTTTATAACCATAATTTATAAATGGCAAAGCGAACAAATAAAACAAGCTCGAATACCCCGAAACCGGCAGCTACACCAGCAACGCCCAAGCCAAGAAAACTAACAGTAGATACCAAAACTGCGGATGCTATTGAAGAAATTGACCGAAAATTCAAAAAATCAGCTCGATCTGCTACAGATTTAAAAGTTATAGCAGAAGAAATGTCTGACGTTTGGGGAGATTTTTCTATAGCTTTAACTGAATCGTTAAAAATCTTCGATGATCTTGAAAAGCCTGCCAAGTCAGTTAAATCTGTATTCGATGATATTCAAGCTTCGGCTAAACAAGTTTACGCTAATTTAGAAGATATTGGAGAACAATATTATGAACACGTCGACGTTTCAATGCAAATTGCCGAAGCGCAAAAAAAGCGGAATGCCATTGAGAAACTGGGGCATAAATCTATAGTAAATACCCTCGACGAACAAATCAAACAGCTTGAAGCTATAGGAGACGCTGCGAAGATGATGAACGTCGCACATGATCGCGCCATTGCAAAGGGAATTTCTATACGCGAAATTACGCAAGATATTGTCGATCCAATGAAAGATTTAATGTCTACAGTTTCTAAGTTTCCGGGAGGCGGGGTTTTAACTAAAGTACTAGGCGTCGATGGCAAACTTGAAAAAATACAAAAGAAAGTCATGCAGTCGTTTGTCAAGAATTTAGACGAAACCGGCTCCGTTGGCAAGTCAGTATTTAAAGCCATGGGCACAGGCGCAGGCCAGTTTGCTAAAATGTTAGGACCTGTAGTAGGATTACTCGCCGCAATTTCTGCTGGAGTTATGCTGGTTCAAAGAAAATTTAAATTAGATCAAGAGTCTACAGAGCTAGCTCGCAATCTAGGTATATCTCGAGAAGAGTCTGGAAAAATGATAGGCAATCTTAAGATGATGTCAGTTACGACAAAATTAGGGTTTGCACTAAAACAAGATTTTGTCGAAGCACAAAAAACGCTCTCCGCTATAGCTAGTACAAATGCAGAAATCAATCAAACTGCATTGGAATCGCAAATTAGATTAGTTAAGCAATATGGCATGCAGAATGAAGAAGCTGCGCAGTTTCAAACGATTGCCGCTGGCACAAATTTGCAAACAGACCAATTAACCAACTTGGTTCGCGAAATGACAGACGACTATAATCAGTTAACTGGAGATTCGCTAAATCATCAGGAAATTGTAAAAGATATAGCGAAAATTTCAGGAAAGCAACTCGCTGCATATAAAGGAAATGTTAAACAGTTAACGCTTGCAACTATTCAAGCTAAACGATTAGGAATGACTTTAGAAGATACTGCTGCAGTATCAAAAAGTTTATTAAATTTTGAAGAATCGATAGGCAATGAAATGAAAGCAAACGTTTTGTCTGGCAAAAGCTTGAATATGAATCGAGCTAGAGGCTTAGCATTGCAAGGCAAGTCTGCAGAGGCGTCGGCCGAGGCATTGAGCGTAATTGGCGAAGAATATGGAAATTTTCAAAATTTTCTAGATGAAAATATAATTACGCAAGAAGCTGTTGCCGCCGCAGCAGGTATGACAGTAGACCAGTTAGTAAAAGCAAATCAAATCAAAAAAATTAATGAACAATTAACCGGCCGCGAAATTAAAGATTTATCAGAGCTAAATGCTCAAGAACGAGAACGTCTAGTAAATAAAGGATTGCTGTCTCAAGCAGACGCTACGGCTTTTGAACAAGCCGAAGCTCAAGTAAGTATACAAGAACAGATGGCAAAAATAATGGATCGAATATCTTCATTTATGGACTCAATAGTTGAAAATTCCACAATGTTTTCAATAATATTAGGAATTATTGCCGGCTTGGCCGCAGCTTTTGCTGGCAGTATGATTATCGCTGCAGTCGCATCTATGTCGACAATGTCAGCGATAACACTTGGCTTGAGTGCATTAGCCATCGCCGGCGCTACTGCATACATGGTAAATTCTATGATGAGCTCAGTAGAAGAAGTAAAATCAAAGACAAAACCAGAAGCAAACGTTAAAAAGCCTGCAACTAAAAGTATAGCAGATGGCGAAATTGCTCCTGACGGTGGCTTAGTAGTTTCAGGTAAAAAAGGAACGTATAAACTACACCGCGATGACACTGTACTAGCCGGACCAGGATTAGCTTCTTCAAAATCTGTTGAACAGCGCGGCTTATTTAATATTAATGTCGACTCTGGCGGTCCTTCAATGGAAAAAGTAGAGCAGTTGTTAACTAAACTGATACAAAAAATAGATCAGCCAGTTAACATACAGATAGGTACTCGAGTGATCGATACTTTGGATAAGGCTATATCAGTAAGAAGAACATATTCTACTTCAGTGGACAAAGGTTATGGGGCATTTGGATAATTATTAATATATGGCACTAGTAGATTTACGTACAAATTTAGCAGATTGGTCGACGACAAAGAAAAAGCCTTCACAGGCCAATCCTGCACCTGTTAATTTCTTTGATGCAGGAGGTATTGATTCATCTGCTGGTGCATCTGGATTTACTAAAAATGCAGACAATCCTAACCAATCTAAATTTCTAGGAGTAGCGTCTAATAACCAATCGTATACCTATCCAGCTACTGTACGAGGTAATCGATTAATGCAACCAACACCGAACGTTGCTAAATTTCCAGGACCTCAGAATTTCATTAGCGATTCCGAGTCTGGTGTAAAAGGATTTCATTTAAATGCCGATAATCCTGAACGATCAGCGTTTATCGGAGTTACTGTAAACAATCAAGGATATGTATATCCGTCTGCAGTTCTAGGTAATCGATTAATGAAGCCTAGATTATCGACAGCATATCCAGGACCACAAAATTTCATTAGTGATTCTGAATCAGGAGTTAAAGGATTTCGTTTAAATGCTGACAATCCTAATCAGTCAGATTTCATTGGTATTTCATCAAACAACCAATCGTATACCTATCCTACAACAGTTCTAGCTAATCGATTAATGAAGCCTAGATTGTCAGCTACATTTCCAGGACCTCAGAATTTCATAAACGATAACGATTCGGGTGCATCAGGATTTCGATTACGTGCAACAGATAAAACTCAATCTGCATTTTTAGGTATTGATGGAACGTCCTATACCTACCCTGAGTCAGTGCAAGGAGTGCAAGGTAATCCAATAAACAAAGTACCATTTTTAGCCACTACGGCTACATTTGATCAACCTATAGGAGGACTTAAAGTATTTAAATATTCCAATGATAAAAATCGAGTAGCTACGCAAGGCAATACATTTAAATTGCTAGCAACAGACACAGGTCGATATGAAGATCGAGTAAAGTCCGTAAAAAATCAATCTTCACTGAGTCCGTTATATACCAATTCAACGAAAGAAAATTCACCGTCTGCTATTACTGAACAATACACGAAATTTCATTTAACCGACGAATCTTACAATCCAACGTACTTAGCACAACCTTACATTATTCGAGGTATACAACGCCTAGGAGATCCGAATCCTCAAAGATGGGGTGGATTTTCAACTAGCTTCGATGACGGGTTAGTACCGGCAGGTACTATAGCGTATGCAGAACGAATAGGAGCAGATGTAGCGCGTGTCGCTCAGTTCATAGCTTCACCAAAAGGGCTATTATGGACAGCTAAACAAGCCGGCCTTCAATTATCTAATCCATTTACAGAAAACGATACTCGAGTATTCAATCCTATTCAGTTAGTTGCAAACGTTGCCACTGCTCCACTAGGTATTCGAGTTCAGAGACATGGGTTAGTTGGAGTTACCGACACTTACGAACAGGTAGTGCGTACAAAAAATGACACGTTTCGCGATACTGGTCCAGATTATCAAACGCCACGTCCTAATGGTGGCCCTTACAATCGACTGCTGGCGTTATCAAAAGAATATTTCGTAGGGCTACCACTTCGTACAATTGTCGGTACACCATCTAGTACGCTATCTAGTCCTTTCGGAGGGCCGAAATCTGTATATGGAATTGGATTTACTACTATTAGTAGAACTGTAGATTCAATGAATGGCGATACGTCAGGAAATCCTTTTGATGGTAGATTTCATGGAAGTGCAGATTATACATTACTAAAGAAATCAGATACTGATGATTCATTCAATGATTTTCGAAATGAAATTGTCACGACATTTTTAGAAGTATCAGTAAACCCAAAAAGTCCCGCGGCCGAGTTACCTAAACCCAACGAAATAGCAGATTCAGTAATTGGCAAGCAAGACGCTGAATACTACAAAAACTTCAATTTAGAAACTAAATACGGTTTTGGTAGTCACGGTAAAACTGCTCGAGCAAAAGGACCTTCTCGCGGCGATGGGTCTATTTTAGGAACGACTGCCAACACCACCGCTGGGACCAATAGAGTACAAATTACCGGTGCGAATGACAATCGATTCGCTATCACCGACGCAAAAGCCTTTTACGGAGATCGAATCAATGCTATTAACGTATCCACTCAAAACGCAATTGTAGCTGATTCAAATACATATCCTGGCACTGCAAAAGATTTTATCAAATTCTATTTTGAAGACGGAATTCAAGGTTTACACCCTATGGTATTTCGCGCTACAATAACAGGATTGTCAGATACATTTTCTCCTGGTTGGAATAGAATTGACATTTTAGGATATCCAGCAGGAGCTTACTCTTACAATTCCTTTGAACGATCTGTATCATTTAGTTTTACAGTAGCAGCTACTTCTCGCTCGGAAATGATTCCTATCTGGAGAAAATTGAACTATCTAGCTACATACACCATGCCTGATTACGTAGGCTCAGGTGCTGATCAAAAAATGTCCGGTCCGTTTATGAGACTTACTCTAGGAGATTTATATAAAAACGCCCCTGGATTTATTGAATCGCTTTCATATACCGTTTCTGACGAATCTACATGGGACATTGCAGACGATTACAATGAGATCGATAATCCAGAAGCTAAACAGCTTCCTAAAGTTGTTGAAGTTTCAATAACATACAAAATGATAGGCAATTACCTGCCACGCAAATTAGGAGCGGTGTATGACTTAGGAACCAAATCTGGTGCAGGTAATTGGTTAGGAGATTCAAAATCAGCTTCAGCTTAGTATAATAAATAAACAACAATCATGTCACGATACGATAATATAGTTTATACAGTTTCAGAAAGATTTGACACTGATTCTAAACGAAGAATATACGATTCATTGATCGACCCTTCAATACCATATTTAGATACAGATGTATACGTGCGTACTGTATTTGGCGATCGATTAGATTCGCTAGCTTTTGAATACTATTCAGATGCTACATTATGGTGGGTAATTGCCGCAGCCAATCCTGGATTACGTAAAGATTCTGTATTTTTAGAACCTAATTTACAACTTCGCATACCAATAGATGCTGTACGAGTATTACAGTTATTGGATTCACAGAATAAATCAAGATAAATGGGACTATTTCTAGCTACTGTACCAGAGACAATTCAAAAAACTTTAAATGCTCGTAAAGAAATTTACGCCGGCACCGCCACTGGCGATGATCGATATACATGGTTATATAAAAAAATTCCATACGTTAACGTAAGAGCATATCTAGTCGACGACGAAGGTAATGTTATACACGGATCAAGTAGATCGCTTTCTACTGAAGAAACTCGCGGAGGTTTAAGTGGGCTTACCGTAAGGCAAGCTGGTGGGAGAACGAGCGTACGCGAGTCAGACAGCGGGTTTTACACTCATCCTATAGGGTCTGTAGCTACAGGAAAAAACGTTCCAAGGTCAGCAATTAACAGTTTCAAAGTTGACAATGACGGTGACTTCGGATCATTACAAAAAATTGAAGTACAATTTACATGTTTTTCTTTAGCACAGTTAAATAATTTGCAGGTATTTTTTCAAGCCGGTGCTGTTTTAGAAGGAGAATATGGATGGTCAATAGCAACGACAGCTGCAGGGTCGCCAAGTACATTTACTGGATTAATTTACAATTTCGGATATTCAGTTAATCCTGATGGCACATTTACTTGCTCAACGTCTGCATATGCTCCAGGAATTAACGCATTCAGTGCTATGTCAGACGTATCTGCAGACAGCGATGAAGCTACCACAGGTAAAGCAGTTCAGCGAGACATTGTTTCGTTACTTAAAGCCGAAGCAGTCGCCGCGGCAGCTACTACAAAAGCTAATGAAGTCGGAGCGGTTAATACCGAAGCTAATGGATATGGATATATTATTTGGCAGCCGAAGCAATCGCAGGAACGAAGTGTCACTGAAGATCCATTAAAATCAAGAGGCGTCGACGGTACAGATACTGAATATTACGTTTCACTTGAACGACTAGTTGATGTAATAAATCGTGTAATGGAAAAGGCTGCAACAGGTATAGGGTCAAGTAAATCGGCGTTTACCCCTATAAAAATTATATGTAATAAAGACATTACAAAAGGAGGGCAAACTAAATATTCGGGTACTACATTATCTGCTAATCCAAAAGAAATAATAATCCCTGGCGCTGGGTCTGTAGTACTTGCGCCTACGTTTTCGACCACCGTACCCGGGCAACAAGAAGAAGCAGCGGCCAAGGCCAAAAACGACGGTGTAGGTTTGTTTTTTCAAAGAAGTTCAAACGGCGATGCATATAAAATTAAAGAGGTAGGTGATTTATCTAAAATAATGATTAATGTGCGAAAAGTTGCAACAATCTTTGAAACTGTAGGAAGTTCAGTGTCTGACGATAGATCATATTCAGTAACCGGATCCATAAATAAAGTTTTTGAAAAACTGTTTCAGTTAATTTACGATTTAACTGGGCATCGAATAGCACTTACATTAGCAACAAGTCCAACAAATCCTTATGAAATTCTTGTACTAAATATTCATGGACTCGGCGCATCAGAACGAACTGCATTATTAAATTCGACGAATTCCGATACTATGCAAATGCCGTATATACTTACAGCATTTACTAGTAATTCAATTTGTAGAAATGTGACATTAAGTGCACAAATACCAAGTGAGTTTATTACAGTTGCGGCTGTTCAGGCTACGACTACTTTATCAAAAGGAAATGTAAGAGTACCAACTGTTGATGCTGGTACTGAAAAAAATTCTGCGTTACGAAGAATTACAATTAAAAAGTTTTTGAAAACTGGATCAGATGGAAAGCCAATTTCACCTAAAGAAATTGATAGAGATAAAGTAATTGACTGGACTTACAATGGATATATTTTACAAAAAAATTTATATGATTCTAATTTTGGTAGCGCTGAAGTAGCTGAATTTAAGCGATATTTGCGAGAAGTATATAAATATGGATTTCAAGGATTTGATTTCGCTCAGGGAGGTTCTACAACCGCACCGCCAATATTTGATGGTGCTGGTATACAACAAAATGTAGAATCCGATGCTTTAGTTTTTCCTATATCATTTTCTGCTGTATTAGACGGAATTTCAGGATTACATTTCGGCCATACCGTGACTACAAATTATTTACCGGCTCTGTATAAACGAGCAAATGTAGCTTGGACTATTACAAAAGTTCGTCATGAAATATCAAGCGAAGATTGGTCAACTACTATAGACACTGTATGCAGAATATTAGATCAAGAAGAAGCTAGTTACAAAACTACCAGTTAAATATATGGCACGAACGAAATATTATACTAAGGAACAAATCATTGAAAATCTTCAAACGTTTGGAAAGCAATTTCAATTGTCAGACGGGACTGAATACATTGGCAGATACCATCAGTATATCGATGGCAAAGTATTCAGTCAAGCTTCTTATAGCCCATCGCGATCTGTAGAACTATTTCCATATATAGAACAAAATACAAAAACGTCAGATTATGAAGAGCTAGTAGGAAGGGCTCAATTTATATCTCCTAAATTTTCTGCTGTATCAGTATCTAAAAAAGAATTTGCGGCTGGTAAGATAACTAGATATTTTATTCGCGCTAGAAATAACAATTCTAATTTAGATATTATTGAAATTGATAAAAATCAATTCAATTTATGGAAACAGCAATTTGGAGGAATTGATTCTGATTATTATCTAGCTATTGAACTTACATGGAAGCTAACCGGACCTAGATTTGACGACATTTCCGTGCAACCTAAAATATCTGGAGTTGAAGATACCAATCGAAGAATTGTATTTTTGAAAAATCCTGAAATGCCTGGTATTGCAGATTTTCTAACTGACTATACTGAATATACCATATACGATCGACAAACTTCTGCAGAAATTAAAAAATTATTTGGTAGATCTGAATAATATTCTTATATTCAGGTAAGTTATGATGATCATCGAAAGTGCACTGGAATATACTAGCTTTTTACAAAAATACTCTTCAACTGATTGGATTGTAGTTCCTGTGTATTGCAATGGAAGCTATCCAGTGTATGTTGATGAAATTTCCATGTGTTACATTTACGCGATAAATTACGATAAAGATTGTATTGTAATATTCAATCACACGGAAGGGTTGTCTGTAGATATTGATTTACTGAAGTCATTTCCGAAAGAAAATAAAATTTACGTGCACAACAAAAAACGATTTACTCGATTTCTTGCGCAAGACAATTTAATTGACATGGATTTAATCGAGTATTTCTATCGAAATCAACCTATGTCAGATGACTTTGATACTACTGCTCATGAATTTTTTGAAAGAAAGTATCATCGATTCAAAAACTTAAATACTATCATTCCAATTACTAAACATGTAGAAAGATGTCGCAATATTCGCGATGTGTTTTTCGATGTATACAATCTTTTAAAACTAGACGACTCGTTTGACTTTTACAATCAAACTGTATTGAATTCACTGCAGGCTATAGAGCGAAATGGTATTTTCGTTGATGTAAGTAAATTTTCTGAACATTTTCCAGATCATACTGTACACGACAATTTAGTGTATTCAGAATACAACATTTACACGACTACGGGTCGTCCTTCTAATCGATTCAATGGAGTAAATTTTGCAGCACTCAACAAGGAAACTGGAGTACGAGAAGCATTTTGCAGTCGACATCAACAAGACGGGTTCATGGTTTCTTTTGACTACGATGCATATCACTTGCGACTGCTAGCTGAACTGATAGATTATACATTTCCAGAGTCTGTTTCTGTACATGAATATTTAGGAAGTTTTTATTTTCAAAAGCAGCAATTAACTACAGAAGAGTATCAGGAATCGAAATCAATTTCATTTCGTCAGTTGTATGGAGGTATAGCGCAAGAGTATTTAACTATTCCATTTTTCAATAAAGTTCATGAATATACTGTATTGCTTTGGGAGCAGTTTCGAGAATCAGGATTTATCGAAACCCCTTTGTTTTCTCGAAAATTATTCTTAAATTTCTTCAAAGATCTTAATCCTTCTAAACTTTTAAACTATCTGCTGCAAGCTTTCGAGACCGAGCGAAACATGGCCGTAATTCATAACATACTTCAACGTACAACTGCGTACAAAACACAACTGATATTGTATACATACGATTCATTCCTGTTCGATTTTCATCGAGAAGACGGTGCTGAGTTTCTTCGAATTGTAAAAAGTGAATTAGAGCAACATGGTAAGTTTCCTACTAAATTGGAAATAGGTCCTAACTACAATCAATTAATTGAACGAACAATTGTTTAACCTTTGATATTTATTATAAATACGTAAATCATGAAACACTATCTAATTATTTTAATGGCATTGGCATTCGCCAGTTGTCAAGAATCAACTTTACTTGTAGACGATGGATCTGCATTAAAAGGATGTACCGATCCTGAAGCCGTAAACTACAATCCAGAAGCTGTAATCGACAACGCTTCTTGCGTTTGTGTCGATAGCCTACAACATTCCGTATTTGGTAAGTTCACAGCTACCTGGTGTGGTCCTTGTGGAGGTTGGGGAGTTACTAGATTTGAAGAGTTATACAACACTCATCAAGGTCAAGCATTGGCAATATCATTACAAATAAATGACAATCTAACGACTGCTGAAAATGGGCCATTGGTTGATGAGTTTTCTACAAAATGGCAATACACAGGAACACCTAATTTCTTTGTCAATGATAATTTTGTAGGTACAAGCACATCAGGAATACCAGGCGAAATTTCTACTAAAAACTCGCAAGCTGCTAAATTAACCATTGGTACCCATATAACTTCCGGGGCTGGCAAAAATGCTGGTAAATTAAATGTAAACGTGTATGTTAAAGCTCTTGCTGACTTATCAGGAACTTATCATATGTCAGCACTATTTCTACATAAAGAAATTGCCGCTACTCAAAATGGTAGCACGCAAAGTCCACATATTCATCATCATGTACTAGCTGCTTCAGCAATTGATGCTGGTGCATTTGGTGAAGAAATTTTCACTAATTTGTCTAGTGGAGATGTGCATCATTGGGCTCGAGTAATCGAGTACAATAGCGATTGGGACATGAGCAAAATGGAGCTTGTATTTATCGTATGGAGAAAAACGGGTACAGGATTTGAATTTGTTAACTGTACAACTAATTAACAGGAATTGTTAACTGTTGCATATTTATATTCGATAAAATGAAGAATAGAGTTGCTACAGTTAATTTGTATATTTGTCGCGGAGAGTGAGTTAGATCATGTAATTGAAATGATCGGAAAAACATACAATGTAGTTTCAGGTAAATTGTTTGTACTATCCATTGAAAATTCGCAGGAATTGATTTGCAGTTTCAATGTAGAAAAAGGATTTCAACGAAAACAATTATCAGGAGCAATGTTAGTTCATCGCAAAAAAGAAACAAATACCATGTACACTATCAATTCTCTCAATGCGCTAATCAAATTGGAAAACGATGGAGTCTTAGATTCTTCATTTTCCGTAGATTGGGGCAAATATGAAAATTCGTTGTTAGTTACTTCCAATGGCGAACTTAAAATACTTAAGACGAAAGTATATCAAATCGTCAACATTTAAATTGAATATTTTACTTAATCAGTATATTTATTATAAAATATTTGAAAGTTAGAAATAATTTTCATATATTAAGGTTATGTTAGTTGTTGCATATGTATCTTGATTATTCCGGACACGTCACTTTACATTATCAATTGCTAATTATTAATTAATCATTAACAATTAAATTTTTACATTATGGCTATTAACTTAGATGCTATCAAAGCAAAACTTCAATCGCTTCAAACGGTTACTAAAAAACAAGATAACCTTTGGAAACCAGAACCAGGATCGCAAGTAATTCGAATCGTTCCGTTTCAGCACAATCGCGACAATCCATTTATTGAACTTTATTTTCATTACAATTTCAAAGGTAAGTCTGTATTGTCTCCAATGTCTTTTGGACAACCAGACCCTATCGTTGAGTTCGCCGAAAAACTAAAGTCAACTGGAAATTCAGATGATTGGAAAATGGGTAAGAAACTAGAACCGACTATGCGTTGTTATGTTCCTGTAATCGTTCGCGGTAAAGAAATGGAAGGTGTTAAATTTTGGGGCTTTGGTAAAACAGTTTATCAGGAGCTTTTAGGATTTATTGCCGACCCAGATTACGGTGATATCACTGACCCAATGTCAGGTCGCGACATTACTGTAGAGTTTAAAACGAAAGATCAGACAGGAAAAGATTATCCTGAAACTTCTATTCGTATCAAACCTAATCAAACTCCTATTACAGACAACAAAGCTGTTTTAGAGAAAATCGGTAATCAACCTAAAATTACTGAAGTATTCAAAGAATACACTTACGAGGAAATGACCAAGCTGCTAGAACAATGGCTGAACCCAGACACTCAAGAAGCTGAATCAACTGACTCTGAAGCTAAATCTTCTGAAGCTAAGCCTGCTGCAAAAAGCATGGACGGCGCTACAAACGCTGCTAGTGTAGATGATGTTGCATCTGCATTTGATTCTTTATTCAACAAGTAATTAATTAGCAACTTTATTTTTCAGATATGGCAAAAAAGTCAACAGTTGATCAAGAGACTGTATCTAATGATCTAGCCAATGTGCTAGCAGACAGTCTCAACAAAAAATTCAAGTCTACGAACTATAAAGTTGCGTATTTCTTGGAAGGCGACGATACGTCTCCGTCAGATGTTAAAGAATGGATTTCGACAGGATCTACCATGTTGGATTTGGCAATTTCTAATCGACCTAACGGGGGTCTACCTGTAGGACGAATCATTGAAATTACCGGTCTAGAAGCTTCAGGTAAATCGTTATTAGCGGCGCACGCTCTAGCTAATACGCAGAAAAAAGGTGGCTTAGCAGTTTATATTGATACTGAAAATGCAGTTTCACGAGAATTTCTAGAAGCTTTAGGTATTGATTTAAAAGAAATGCTTTACGTTCCTTTAGAAACGGTTGAAGACATTTTCGATGCTATTGACTCTATTGTTGAAGCGGTACGCAAAGGATCAAAAGATAGAATTGTTACAATTGTAGTCGATTCTGTTGCTGGCGCATCTACGAAAGTTGAAATGGCAGCCGATTACGACAAAGACGGTTGGGCTACTTCAAAAGCAATTATTTTATCGAAAGCAATGCGCAAGGTAACTAACTTTGTTGGTCGAGAGCGTATTTGTCTTATCTTTACAAATCAATTGCGTACTCGATTAGGCGTAAGTTTCGGAGACCCGTGGACAACTTCTGGAGGCAAGGCAATTGCATTTCACTCGTCAGTTCGATTGCGTTTGAAGTCTGTAGGTCAAATCAAACTAAAAGGTAATTCTGGTAAGGATGAAATTTTAGGAATGACGACTCGAGCGCAAGTAATTAAAAATCGAATGGGACCGCCGTTGCGATCTGTCGATTACGACATTTATTTTGATTCTGGCATCGATGATTATGGATCATGGTTAACGATGATGAAAGATTATGGACTAGTTACTCAGGCAGGTGCGTGGTATACATATACCGACACTGAAACTGGAGAAATTATCAAATTTCAGTCCAAAGACTTTCGAGAGAAACTAATAGATAATCCAGAAATGAAAAATCGAGTGTATCAGTCAATTTGCGATAAATACATTTTAAATTACAAGGCCGGTGAAGATTTTGGCGTCGATGACATTGAAATTACAACTGACTTTGAAGGTGAAGAATCGTAATGAAAGGATACGCTGAACTGTTACGTCAAGTTCGCGAAGAACACGAGGCGAAGAGTTTAGGTCTGAACAAAAACGACAAAGTTTTAATTGTTGACGGCCTAAACTCTTTTATCCGTGTATTTTCAGCGATGCCAATTGTAAATGATGATGGAGAGCATTGTGCAGGATATATAGGCTTTCTTCGTAGCATTGGTGCAGTAATTCGCCAATTCAAACCTACTAGATGTATTATAGTTTTCGATGGAAAAGGAGGGTCTGCTCGTCGTAAAAAAATGCATTCTGGATACAAGGAAGGTCGATCAATGTCGACTCGATTCAAGCGTCGAGAAGATGTCGGATATTTAACTGTTGAAGAGGAACTGGAATCAATGAAAAAGCAAATGGGAAAGCTTTCTGAATATTTAGAATGCCTACCAATTACAGTAATGTCTATTGATAACATAGAAGCAGACGATTCAATAGCTTATTTAACTACTGAAGTATTTCGCCCAATAAACAGTGAAGTAATTATCATGTCAGATGATCGAGACTTCATACAATTAATCGATGAAAAAGTGTCTGTATGGAGACCAGTAGAAAAGAAATTTTATACTCCGACTGAAGTTGCAGAAAAATTTACAGTGCCTGCACATAACTTCATTCATTATAAAATTTTCATGGGTGATAATTCAGATAACATTAAAGGAATTAAAGGGGTTGGAATTAAGACCTTACAAGCTAAATTACCGTTGATTTTCGGTATGAATACGGTAAGTCTCGAAGAAGTATTAGAGTATAGTTCAGCACGTATAGACGAGCATAAAATTTATAAAACTATAGTCGATAATCGAGATACGCTCGAGCTTAACTGGAAATTAATGTCGCTTGAAGACTTAGACATTGCAGCAAATTACAAGAGGCTAATTGCTGATATAGCAGATCATACAGTACCTAAATTGAATACATTTACTTTTAAGAAAATGTTCATGCAGGATAAATTGTATACAGTTATACCTAATGTCGACACCTGGCTAGCTAATACTTTCAATGCATTAGCTGCATTTTCAGATCAATAATTTGATTACTGAAAAATTTTTCATATAATATAGAACAAAATTAAATGAAGTGTAGATGGCAGATAAATTATCAAATTTCGGACATAGTTTTCAAGTTAAAGTAATATCAGCACTTCTTACAGATAAAGCATTTACTCAACAAGTTTCAGATATTCTTCTTCCTGAATTTTTCGAGTCTGAAGCTAATCAATGGATAGTTGAAACGATAATCAAGTATTTTTACGAATATAAAACAAGTCCAACACTTGATGTATTCAAAATTAAAGTGCAAGATGTATCCGGTGATGTACTTAAATCGTCAATTATTGAAATGCTTAAAGACGCGTTTCGATATTTAGAATCTGAAGATTTAGATTTCATCAAGGAAGAAACTTTAGACTTTTGTAAAAATCAATGTATTAAGCGAGCCATATTAGAGTCAGT